>MDTE01135347.1_pt1 | contig 26363 bp, 24 predicted proteins | sample 811231 | NCBI WGS metagenome assembly MDTE01 (sample SAMN05326651, study PRJNA326480) | marine metagenome | isolation source: seawater | place: Indian Ocean: Red Sea | collected 2010
TTTTTCTTAGTGGTAGTTTTCTTGGCTACTTTTTTCTTAGTGGTAGTTTTCTTGGCTACTTTTTTCTTAGTGGTAGTTTTCTTGGCTACTTTTTTCTTAGTGGTAGTTTTCTTGGCGATTTCATTAATAGATAGATTTTTTGGTTGGCTCACCGCAACAACACCATCCACAGAAACTGAAGATTTATGTCTAGAAACTTTGTGAAGAGTATCTGGAACAACTTTTTTATCTAACGGTCGGATTTCAATATCAACAATCTCACAAAAGAATTTGAATATTTCTTTCATACCCACATCAGATGGAAGCGTTCTTAATTTATGTTGGGCTTTATAATAAGAGATCAAGGGGGCAGTCTCTTCCTCATATGCTTCAAGCCGTCGGCCTACTGATTGCGCATTATCGTCGGTGCGATGGCCAAGATTTTTTGATTCACATTGATCACATATACCTCGTTTTTTTGTTGGTGAGAAATAACGATTGTAAATTGCGCCGCAATTTTCGCAGACTATGCGACCCGAGAGTCGCTTGACCAAAATTTTTTGATCTAAGGAGAAATGAAGGGCTAACTGTAATGGACGATTTACCCATCCGAGGCGGGTATCAAGCTCCTGTGCCTGTGGAATATTTCTAGGGAACCCATCCAGGATGAAGCCTCTGCGACTTTCGGGACTTCTCAATTTAGCAACCACGGCATCAATAACTATTTCATCAGAAACTAAATCCCCGGATTTCATCGTACTGGCTATTTTCTTTCCAATAGGTGTCTTCTCCAAAACATTTGCTCGAAGTATTTCGCCAGTAGAGATATGTGGAACCTTATAATTGTCAGCTACCATTCTCGCTTGGGTCCCCTTTCCTGACCCTGGTGGGCCCAATAGAACAATTCTCATAATTGTTTTCCTGCTATAGTGTGCGTAGTCATTGAGGTCTAATCCTAACACTTACCGATCGTTAACCGGGTGCGTAACCTACGTCTGGTTGGGTCCAGATGTCAATCAAAAACTCAAATTAAGCGGCCTGACCCAATTAAGCCTATTTTGCCAAATCTACGAAGAAAATTGTAATGCTCATCACCAAGAATGTAGACTCTGCGGGTTAGGATTGCAAGCAATCGATCAACAATTGAAGAGGCTAAGCTATGAGTCAATTGAGAAATATATTTTATGCGCAGTCGGGTGGCGTTACTTCCGTAATCAACGCGAGTGCCTGTGGGGTAATTGAAGCCGCTCGCGATAAACGACGACAAATCGGCAAAGTGTTTGCTGGGCGTAATGGAATTATCGGCGCTTTGACAGAAGATCTTATTGATACAAGTTTAGAAACTAAAAAAAATATTGCGGGTTTATTACATACACCATCTGGAGCATTTGGAAGTTGCCGCTACAAATTAAGGAGCTCTTCTGAGAGTCGAGCAGAATATCAAAGATTAATTGATATATTCCGTGCACATAATGTTGGCTACTTTTTTTATAATGGTGGCGGTGACTCTGCCGATACATGCCTTAAAGTATCTCAAATCTCACAGACTATGGGGTATCCAATCCAGGCTATACATATCCCTAAGACAATTGACAATGACCTACCTATAACTGACAGTTGCCCCGGTTTTGGTTCTGTTGCTAAATATGTTGCAGTCTCAACTCGTGAGGCCAGTTTTGATGTAGCTTCAATGGCGAAGACTTCGACAAAAATTTTCATATTTGAAGTAATGGGACGTCATGCTGGTTGGATAGCTGCAGCCGGTGCGATGGCTTCAATCAATTCTGATTTGCCGATCATTATTCTATTTCCAGAAATAGCTTTTAGCCTGCGCAATTTTATCAATGCAGTTCAAAAAAAAGTTAAAAGATTTGGGTTTTGTTCCATTGTAGTGTCAGAAGGAGCACGTAACTCTGATGGCAGCTTTCTCGCGGATCAAGGATCACAAGACGCTTTCGGTCATGCTCAGCTAGGAGGTGTAGCACCTGTTGTAGCCGGACTTATTAAAAAAGAACTAAATTTGAAATATCACTGGGCCGTGGCTGACTATTTACAAAGATCCGCGAGACATATAGCTTCCAAAACTGATGTTGAACATGCTTATGCTGTAGGAGAAGCCGCCGTTAGTTTAGCGCTTAAGGGAAAAAACTCTGTTATGGCCTCGATTTATAGAACCTCAAACGATCCCTATCGTTGGAAAATAACCGAAGCTCCTTTGGCAAAAATTGCCAATCGCGAAAAAATGATGCCCCGAAGCTTTATCAGTCGAGATGGCTTTGGTATCACTGCGCGATGCCGAGAATACCTCGCACCCCTCATACTCGGTGAAGACTATCCGCCATTTAAAAATGGGTTGCCTGACTACCAAAAACTCAAGAATATTTCGGTAAAAAAGAAACTTAAAGAAGAGTTTTCGATAAGCTAAAAAATTCTAGAGCATCTACTTACGTTTTATTTGATGATAATCTTTTCTCTTCACGAAATTAGCTCTTCATTTGTTTCGCACATCAATTCTATTGATTCACTATAATTGTTATTATTTTGATTATGAATAACCTACACCCAAATCCCATTCTTGGAATCATCGGAGGCAGCGGTCTGTATGGCATTGATGGATTGGATAATACCAAATGGCATCAGATTAATAGCCCATTTGGGCGCACTTCTGATCATTTACTTTCTGGCACCATCGGCGACCAACGTGTAGTCTTCCTGCCAAGACATGGTAGAGGGCACCACTTGAGTCCTTCGGATATAAACTACCGAGCAAACATTGATGCTCTAAAAAGAACTGGTGTTACCGATATAATTTCATTGTCAGCTGTCGGATCTTTCCGGGAAGATCTGTATCCCGGTAAATTTGTCATCGTTGAACAATTTATTGATCGAACTTTTGCTAGACAGAAAAGTTTTTTCGGAGAAGGAATGGTAGCCCATGTTTCTATGGCAAATCCAGTAAACAAGCGCCTAGGGGATTGGTGTGAAGACGCGTGCAAAAAAGAGAAAATATCCATGAAGCGTGGTGGCACCTATCTAGTGATGGAAGGACCACAGTTTTCGACTAAAGCAGAATCCAACATTTATAGAAACTGGGGTTGCGATGTAATCGGCATGACAAATATGCCTGAGGCAAAGCTGGCGCGCGAGGCTGAAATCCCATACTGCACTATAGCTATGGTGACAGATTATGACTGCTGGCATCCCCATTTCGACACCGTTAATGTTGAAAAAATTGTTCAGGTTTTAGCAGAAAATGCCGAAAAGGCAAAAACTCTCGTAAAATGTGTCGCAAACAAAATGCAGGCGCGACCAGCGATTTGCCCTTCGGGGGACGATAATGCCTTGGAGAATGCCCTAATTACCGCTGCGGATGCTAGAAACCCGGAACTCCTCCAAAAGCTGGACGCTATCGCTAGACGAGTCTTAAATAAGTAAGGACCTATGGAAATAGGCAAACTTATTCGTTCTATTCCTGATTATCCTAAACCGGGGGTGATCTTTAGAGATATAACAACCCTGCTTGAAAATGCCGAAGGCTTCGGTTTAGTAGTTGAAGAACTAGCCCGGCCATTTTATATAAAGCAAATAACGCACGTGGTGGGCATCGAGGCTCGTGGCTTTATCATTGGTGGCGCTGTCGCTCACAAACTATCCGCTGGCTTTGTTTCCATTCGCAAAAAAGGCAAACTGCCATGGCAAACAAAATCCATTCAATATGACCTCGAGTATGGAACCGATGAAGTTGAAATACATCTGGATAGCCTAACAAAAGATCACGCAGTCCTAATAATAGACGACCTGATAGCAACCGGTGGGACCGCCTGCGCTGCTGCGCGACTTATCCATGACAGCGGCGCAAAAATATTAGGTGCTAGCTTTGTCATCGATTTACCAGACTTGGGGGGCAGGAAAAAAGTGGAAACATTGGGAATTAAAGTAAGAACTATTACCAGTTTTAGAGGGGAATGAAAGTATCCCAAATTTATTAATTTTAAATTTCTGGGACGATCAACGGATCTCTTCGAGCTTTTTTTCTAATTTTATTTATGACTTTCAGAATCCTAGAACGCCGAACGAACCAGAGTTCTAGGCGCCGTTTGCCCGGAAAGTCTAATAAAGATAATCCTATGACAAGCGTTAAAATGCCCTGGCCTGGCAAAATCAACATAGCTAACCCTAAAATAATTAGACCAATCCCTCCTAGATTTCTTAGAATTTTAGGGAATATATATAAAAATGGATGGTGATTTTGCCAAGAAATATTATCAAGAGTACGTTTTTGAAAAAAATAATCCGGACTCATTCGGATTACGGCAACTACTACGCCTATCGCATATATAACAGAGGTTAGTATCGACACCACAGCTAGTATCGCAATTAACGAGGAATGGGTTGTAGCCCATTCAACCAAACCAAAGATGCTTTCCATGACTCAATTGTAAACTTTAAAGGTTGAATTAATAAAGTGGGGCTTGAGAAATTAGTTTGTTAGCAGCACGAAACATATGGTTTGTCCGAGGTAATGTAAAAAAGATAGGATATTCATTAAATCAAGAATTTTGAACCTAAGTATGATAAAAAAATTTAGATTCCTGTCATCAAACCTAAAGATTGCACAAAAGAGGTATCACAATTAGACGTTAAACTACACATCGGTGGGGGACAGAAACACATACACATTATCAATATTCATCCCCGATAGTAAGTCAAATAACTATTATATCTATAAAGAGATTGATGGAATTTGAGATACAAGGAAACCCTTAATTGAAACAAACCTGCGTTTGCATAAATCCGTTTTGTTTTGCTATCGATTAGACTATGTGGAGTTGCCTACCACACCTGCATTAAAAGTTCAATCACACCGTAATAACGCCATTTAAAAACACTAAAAAGGAGTCCGAAAATCTACTGGCATTTAACCACGTGATTTAAGGTCGCGAATTTCCTGATGTTTCCGCTAATTCTAAACAACTGGTTGACCAGCACAAGATGTTGGGCGTATTCTCTACACGTGGCTACTAGATATGGTGGTTGTCAGTAGGCGCGATTAATTCGGCGACGAAGACGAGCGAAGCTCTCCGAATTTAAAACCATAACAACTTTTGCCACTTAAATGCGTAACGAGGAGCTGGATGTGCCACTTAAAGTTGAAGATTTAAATTTTTCGGAAACAAGAGCAAAACATACTCCTACAACTTCCGATGTCGCTTACCAAACCGCATCGATAGATATCTGGGATAAAAAATATCGACTTAAATCTAAAGACGGTGTAGCACTAGATGAGACCATCGATGATACTTTGCAACGAGTAGCCCGAGCTTTAGCTGATGTTGAAGAAACTGAAACAAAACGCCAAGAATGGTTTAAACATTTTTTTTGGGCGCTAAAGAACGGTGCGATACCTGCCGGCCGGATAATCTCAAATGCAGGGGCCCAAGAACATAAGCCAGCCACAAGCACCATAAATTGCACTGTATCAGGGGTTATTCCTGACTCTATGGATGGAATTCTATCGGCAGTACATGAAGCTGGACTAACACTAAAAGCAGGATGTGGCATTGGTTATGAGTATTCAACTTTGCGACCTAAAGGCGCTTTCGTTAGTGGAGCTGGGGCGTACACCTCCGGCCCTCTATCTTTCATGGATATATTCGATGCCATGTGCTTTACGGTCTCTTCAGCTGGTGGGCGTCGCGGAGCTCAAATGGGTACATTCGATATTAGACACCCAGACATTGAGGAATTTATTAGCGCTAAACGCGAAGACGGTAGGTTGAGACAATTTAATTTGTCATGCTTAGTGACAGAAGAATTCATCGCAGCTGTGAGAACTGGCGCCGATTGGGATTTAATGTTCCCTGCCGCAGAAAACGAAATAGAAGATCCTAACACAACAATTGTCTGGCAATACTGGCCATCAAAAGAGGGTTACACAGTTAACGAAAAAGGCGAGGTAGCCTGTAAAGTCTACCGCACTGTGCCAGCAAAAAAACTGTGGAACAAAATCATGACATCCACTTATGACTTCGCAGAACCTGGCTTCATATTAATTGATCGAATAAATGAAATGAACAACAATTGGTTTTGCGAAGACATACGAGCTACGAATCCTTGTGGAGAGCAACCATTACCGCCCTACGGTAGTTGTTTATTAGGCTCGATTAATTTGACACATTTTGTTGAGAATGCGTTTACTAAAAGCGCGGAGTTTGACTGGGTAGCATTTCGAAAAGTTGTGGCCGTATTTTCTCGAATGCTTGATAACGTTGTTGAACTTCATGGGCTGCCATTAAATGGGCAAGCTTCCGAAATTCACTATAAACGAAGGCATGGCATGGGATTCCTGGGACTGGGATCAACATTTGTAATGCTCAGAATGAAATACGGAGAAAAAGAATCTCTCCAATTCACAGAACGTGTCGCGCGTGAAATGGCAGAGGTGGGTTGGTAAACAGGGCTAGAGCTAGCGCGGGAAAAAGGTCCGGCCCCTGTCATGATAGACGAATTTGAAGTTACCCCCGAGATGTTGATTCGAAGACCTGAAATGAAAAAAGATGGGTATCAAGTAGGAGATAAGGTTAAAGGATCGGTGCTTATGGGCCAATACAGTCGTTATATGCAACAGTTTCCATCCTCCCTAAGAAATGCCATCGCGAGGGAAGGGGTGCGCTACAGTCATCATACTTCTATAGCTCCCACGGGCACTATTAGCCTATCTCTAGGCAATAACGCTAGTAATGGAATTGAGCCGTCTTTTGCTCATTTTTACTCTAGAAATATAATCCGAGAAAATCGGAAAACGAAAGAAAAAGTTGATGTTTTTTCATATGAATTACTTGCTTACAGGCACTTAATTGATGCGAGTGCTGGTCACTCAGAAAATACCGAAACCGAACTTCCTGATTACTTCTTAACAGCCGAATCTGTTGAACCTAAACAACATGTTGATGTACAAGCAGCCGCTCAAAAATGGATCGATTCATCAATCTCTAAAACAGCTAACGTGCCAACCGACTTCCCTTTTGAGGATTTTAAAGACATATATTTGTACGCACAGGAAAAAGGATTGAAGGGCTGCACTACCTTCCGATTTAATCCGGAAGCTTTCCAAGGAGTTTTAGTAAAGAATGAAGACTTAGAGAAAACGACTTACCGTTTTGTACTTGAAAACGGGGAAGTTGTGGAAGCGAAGGGTAACGAAGAAATTGAATATGATGGAGAAATCCATTCCGCAGCAAATTTATATGATGCGCTTAAAGAAGGATACTACGGAAGATTCTAGTAGAAGTCGAACTCTCAAATAATGGCTATAAAAATAAAAACAAAGATTAGCGGTTATGAAGTCTTAACGGAATCAAAAGACGAAAAGCAAACCGAGTTAAAAAAGGATGGGCTATTCTTACCAGCCGAACCTAATCAAGTCCCCGCTAATGTTGTGCAAATGCACGAAAAAGTCGAGAGACCAGAAATTCTGGTTGGTAGCACTTATAAAATTAAAACTCCTCTATCTGATCATGCGCTATACGTGACCATAAACGATATTGTACTCAATCCCGAAACTCCTTATGAAAAACGGCGACCTTTTGAAATTTTCATCAATTCAAAAAACATGGATCATTTTCAATGGATCGTGGCACTAACTCGGATTGTGTCTGCAGTATTCCGGAAGGGAGGTGACGTTACTTTCTTGGTCGAAGAACTTCGGAGTGTGTTTGATCCACAAGGTGGATATTTTAAGAAAGGAGGAAAATATACTCCATCGTTAGTTGCAGAAATTGGCGATGCAATAGAAGCGCATATGCGAATGATTGGGATGATCCAGGATGATAAGATCGAACCTTATCAACAAAAATTAATTGATGATAAGCGTCGTGAGTTCCAAAATAGAACCTCTAGACAAGATTTTTCAGAAAAACGCGATTCATCCACCACCTTCCCAGATGGTTCGCAGCTATGTACCAAATGTCATACTAAAGCCATGGTGCTACTTGATGGATGTATGACTTGTCTAAACTGTGGTGATTCAAAATGTGGTTAACGGAGCCACCCTCCATGAACCAAAGAACTATAACGCGCGATCAATAGGAAAATTGATTGTGCTGATCACAAGATGCATAAGGTCTTTTTAACAGCTAGTAACAACTTTTTGTTGATTTTTACTAATCTGATTTACCTTCTACCAACATTACGTACTGTAGCAAGATAAAAAATACCGCGGCCGCAGCCTATGAAGACCGCCTTATTCATCCGCCAATTAAACCCTGCGTCGGAGAAAAAATGAGTAAAACAAAAACTTTCGGATTTGACACGCTAACATTACATGCTGGTCAACGTCCTGACCCCACAACCGGAGCGCGCGCAACCCCTATTTTTCAAACTGCTTCTTTCGTATTTAAGAATGCGGAACAAGCTGCTTCAGTTTTTAATGTAGAACGAGCGGGTCATGTGTACTCCCGAATAACAAATCCCACTAATGCTGTTCTAGAGGAAAGAATCGCTGCACTAGAAGGCGGTGTTGGGGCAATTGCAACCGCAAGTGGTCAAGCAGCCTGTCATTTAGCTATAGCCACTCTTATGGGCTCCGGCTCACATATCGTTTCATCCAGATCTATTTATGGTGGAACTCACAACTTACTAGATTACACATTAAGAAGGTTTGGTATTGAAACAACTTTTGTCGATCCTAGAAAACCAGCCGAGTTTTGTAATGCGATAAGACCAGAAACTAAACTCCTCTTCGGCGAGACTCTCGGAAACCCGGGTTTAGAGATTTTGGATATTCCAGAAATAGCGAAAATTGCGCATGAGCATTCCCTACCACTGATGATGGACTCTACGTTTACAACACCTTATCTTTGTCGCCCCTTCGACCATGGCGCAGATATTGTCTTTCACTCAGCAACAAAATTTCTAAGTGGTCACGGGGTTGTCATTGGAGGTCTACTGGTCGACAGTGGTTGTTTCGACTGGAAAGCGTCTGGCAAATTCCCAACTTTGACAGAACCCTATCCCGGCTTCCATGATATGAACTTTGCTGAGGAGTTTGGGCCCGCTGCATTTATTAGCCGAGCTCGAAGAGAGGGGGCTCGTGATTTCGGTGCTTGTATGAGCCCAACAACAGCTTTCCAAGTGTTACAAGGAATGGAAACTTTACCATTACGTATGCGTCAACACGTGACTAATACAAGAAAAGTGGTCAAATTTCTTTCACAACATGACGGAGTGGAATCAGTAAGTTATCCTGAACTAGATGATCATCCTGATAAGGATCTAGCAAAAAGACTTATGCCTAATGGCTGCGGCGCGGTGTTCAGTTTCACTATAAAAGGTGGTCGAGCTGCTGGGCAGCGATTTATCGAAAAAGTTGATTTGTTGTCACACCTTGCTAATGTGGGTGACGCTAAATCCTTGGTCATACATCCAGCTAGTACAACCCATCATCGTATGGATTCTAAAGCCTTGCGCGCTGCTGGGATTTCTGAAGGACTCATTAGATTATCGGTAGGCCTTGAAGACATAGATGACCTCTTGCAAGATATTGATAAGGGACTTCAAGCATCTCAAAAAACTTGAGAGACAAATAACCATGCATTTTAATATCGGTGAAAAACGTATCTTTAGTTATACCGGCTCTCGACAACATCAAGAATCCTTTAAATCAGTCGTTTTTGTGCATGGGACTGGAATGGATCACACTGTTTGGTTACTACCGGCTCGTTTTTTTGCACATCATCAATACAATGTCTTGGCAGTGGACTTACCAGAACATGGCCAATCCTCCGGGCCGCCAGCCCTAACGATTGAGGAAATGTCTGATGACGTGATTTCTGTGATGGACGCCGCGAGAATTGAAACTGCTTCTCTGGTAGGTCACAGTATGGGATCCCTCGTCACTCTAGCGTTAGCTGCTAGACATCCCGATCGAGTTCGATCCCTTAGTTTGATCGGCACTGCGGTTCCTATGAACGTTCACAAATCACTACTGAATAATGCTGCCCAAAATGATCACACAGCCATCGATATGCTGACGTATTGGGGTTACAGTAAGGCAGCTCAGCTAGGTGGAAACGAAAATCCTGGAATTTGGATGGTAGGCGCAACAATGAGGCTTTTAGAAAAAGCAAAAACAGCCGTAATTTACAATGACCTTAAGGCTTGCGAACAATATATTGATGGGTGTAAACACGCTGCGAAAATACAATGCCCTACTCTTTTGATTCTAGGAAACAAGGATATAATGACTCCATCTAAAATCGGAAAAGAGATGGCTCAGATCATAACTAACTCACAGGTCGAGCTGCTCGATGGAGCTGGTCATTCTCTGATGTCAGAACGACCGAATGATATTTTGGACGCACTTATAAAAATTGTCTGATTGCTGTAAATTCTAGAAACACAATTAGTATCAAAAAAAGAAAGCCCCACTTTGTGCAGGGCTTTCTTCGTAAACATCTAACAAATAGTGGTTTGACGATTTCTACATCATACCACCCATACCACCCATACCACCCATACCACCCATATCTCCACCACCTGGCATTGGCATTGCGGGTTTGTCTTCCGGCAGTTCACTAACCATTGCCTCAGTAGTTATCATTAAACCAGCAATGGATGCTGCATTTTGCAAAGCAACTCGAGTAACTTTGGTTGGATCAAGAATACCCATAGCCATCATGTCACCGTATTCGCCCGTACTGGCATTGTACCCATAATTACCCTCATTTTCAGCCACATTATTTAAGATAACTGAACCTTCTTCTCCAGCATTAGCAACAATCTGACGAAGTGGTTCTTCCACCGCTCGTTTAATTATGCGTATGCCTGTTTCCTGATCTGGGTTATCAACCTTGGCATCAGAAATAGCACTTGCGCAACGCACCAATGCTGTTCCTCCGCCAGGCACAACACCTTCTTCTACGGCTGCTCTAGTTGCATGCAAAGCATCTTCGACTCGAGCTTTTTTCTCTTTCATCTCCACTTCAGTGGAAGCACCGACTCGAATAACTGCTACACCGCCTGCTAATTTTGCAACACGCTCTTGCATCTTCTCTTTGTCATAATCAGAAGTAGCTTCTTCAATTTGTACACGAATCTGATTTACTCGACCCTCAATATCATCTTTGCTGCCCGCTCCATCAATAACAGTCGTGTTTTCTTTGCTTATTTGCACGCGCTTTGCATTACCGAGGTCCTCAAGACTGGCTCCTTCTAAACTCATACCAACCTCTTCTGAAATGACCTGACCACCTGTTAGAATTGCTATATCCTGTAGCATAGCCTTACGCCGATCACCAAAACCTGGCGCTTTGACAGCACACACTTTCACAATGCCACGAATATTGTTAACCACTAACGTTGCCAGAGCTTCACCGTCTACATCCTCAGCAATTACCAACAGCGGCCTACTAGCCTTAGCAGTAGCTTCCAAGATAGGCAAAAGATCGCGGATGTTAGATATTTTCTTGTCGTGGATCAGAATCAAAGGATTTTCTAGATCTGCTTGCATACCATCTTGATCGTTTATGAAATATGGCGACAGATAACCACGATCAAACTGCATACCTTCCACAACTTCTAGCTCGTTTTCTAAGGTTTTACCTTCCTCAACTGTAATAACTCCCTCTTTTCCAACCTTTTCCATTGCCTCAGCAATAATACCGCCCACTGATTCATCGGAATTGGCGGAAACCGTTCCAACTTGGGCAATTTCAGTATGATCAGAGCACGGTTTGGAGAGATTTTTCAGTGCCTCAGTCGCAGCCGCTACACCTTTATCAATACCTCTCTTAAGATCCATGGGGTTCATCCCAGCAGCAACACCCTTTAGCCCTTCTTGCAAAATAGATTGGGCTAGAACCGTCGCGGTTGTAGTACCGTCTCCTGCTACATCTGAAGTCTTAGATGCGACCTCTTTAACCATCTGAGCGCCCATGTTTTCAAGTTTATCTTTCAGCTCAATTTCTTTCGCAACTGAAACACCGTCTTTAGTAACGGTAGGTGCGCCGAAGGATTTATCTAGTATTACATTTCGACCCTTTGGGCCGAGAGTCACTTTTACGGCATCTGCCAACACATTCACGCCCCGTAATTGAGCATTCCGTGCAGCCTCGCCGAATTTAACGTCTTTAGCAGCCATTTTTTATTTGTCCTCTAGTGGATATAGTAGATAACTGGTTGTCACAACATAGTATGGATTTCACAGATTTAACCCTCAATGACACCCATAATGTCGTCTTCGCGCATAACAAGAACGTCTTCGCCCTCTACCTTGACTTCGGTACCAGAATATTTGCCAAAAAGCACCTTGTCACCGGCCTTGACGTCAAGCGCGCGCACTTCCCCATTGTCTTGAACCTTGCCGTTTCCAACCGATAGTACTTCCCCAGTCATCGGTTTTTCGGCAGCGGTGTCCGGGATTACAATGCCGCCAGCGCTCTTATTGTCCTCTTCGATGCGTCGCACGACTACACGATCATGCAGCGGTCGAATCTTCATCGGATATTTCTCCTAAGTATTTGATTATTGTAAATTTAAGAGAATGCCAAAAAATATTAGCACTCTCTTCGCTTGAGTGCTAAATATAGGGCCTAATCTCCGAAAGTCAAGCGCTACAGGTTATTTACTCGTCAATTCTTTCAAATTTACCATCAATAGAACACTCAGACTCTGAATTATTTGGCCTTATATTTGAGAATTTCCAAATACCACGGCGCAGTAGAAATACAATTAGCTTGCGTCTAAGGGGTGGGATTAAGACCAAAAACCCCATTAAATCGGTGAAAAACCCTGGTGTTATAAGAAAAGCCCCTGCTACTAAAAGAAACGCTCCTTCTAACAATGGCAGAGCTGGTAATTGACTTCGGGATATTGATGACTGAAAAGTACGCCAAGTTGCTATTCCTTGCAGCCTAACTAATCGAGCTCCAACAATTGCAGTCGAAACTATTAGTAGGATTGTCCAAAGCATCCCGATATGAGATCCGATCTCCACAAGTAGAAAAATTTCCGCTAAAGGAATGACCAAGAATAAAATGAAGATTCGCATCGATTTAAAGGCTACCGTAAAAAATTAGTTGGAAGTCACTGAAACAGCCCATATCTTAAACATAACTAAGACTTAATAAAGAATGATGCAAGCGTTCACCCAATCAATACGAGATGTGAGATATTCTTTGATCTATTCATCAACCAGAGTTTATCGGAAGTTGCAAAATTATGCTCTCAAACGAATTTGATGCATTTTCCCCAACATTTTCTGAAATGTCGCTGCATTTTCTTAAGAAAATAGCTCTATTCTCAATTATCTCTTGTGCCACATTCTTCTTAATTGGAGATTGTCAGGCCCAAGAACAAACCGAACACGACTCTGGAATCCAAAAAATCAGGTCCGTTCTAACGAAAAGCGAAGGCAGTAATCGTTTTCTAAATGTCGATGATGCTTTCAAGATCAGTCTCGAAAGTACCGATGAAGGCATTATTCTTGGTCGCTTTGATGTCGCAAAAGGGTATTATCTTTACCGCAACAAAATTGCTTTTGACAAAACTGATGGTAACGTTGATATAGGACGTTACTCCTTACCTCCAGGGCGGGTAATAACAGACGAATACTTTGGAGAGGTCGAAATATATGAGTCCTCATTAATCTTTACTCTACCCTTAAGCCTTTCCGACGATTGGAATAGTTCTACCCCAGGAAATATCGCGATAACTATCAATTATCAAGGTTGTGCGAAAAATGGTATTTGTTACCCGCCACAAGAAAAAACCTTCTTTATCTCCTTATCCACAAAAGTACTAGATGCAGCTCAATCGAGCATTAACTCTACAGATCGTGTTTCAACCGACTATGTTACGATAATGAGATATCTCGCTGTTGCTTTCGTCGCGGGACTACTACTTAGCTTTACACCCTGCGTCCTTCCACTAATACCTATACTCTCTAGTGTCATAGCAGGCCAGGGTCGTAACATAAATCATAGACGAACAGGAATGCTTTGTATTGCATATGTTTTAGGCACCGCTACTACCTATACTGCGATAGGAATCGTTGCTGGCACAACAGGAGATCAATTACAAGCTTACTTTCAAAACTCTTGGGCAATCGGTACAGTTAGTTTTATCCTAGTATTAATGGCTTTATCGCTATTCGGCATTTTTAAACTACAAATGCCAACATCAATTCAATCAAGAATCTTGGCCAACAAAAATCAATTTACTAGCGGTACCATAGTCATGACCTTTATGCTAGGAACGTTCTCCGCACTCGTCGTCGGCGCATGCGTTTCACCAGTGCTTATATCTGTTCTCACTATTGCGATTCTTAAGGGCAATCCAGTTCTCGGTGGTGGTTTAATGTTTTCAGTATCGATCGGAATGGGGGTTATTTTAGTCAGTGTTGGATTTGGTGCTAGCTACTTTTTGCCAAAAGTTGGGCGATGGATGGAACATGTCCAAATAATTTTTGGCCTCATACTGTTAGGTGTTTCAATCTATATTTTAGTAGCAATACCGTCCGTGCCAATATTGGCACTCTGGACAATATTGTTGTTCATTACAGCTGGATATTTCACCTGGCATACAATCTACACAAAAAATTTTCTTAGAAAGATTACAAGTACAGCGATTGCAGTTATTTTCGCTGGTTACGCATTGCTCGCACTTATCGGAAGCATAAATGGTAAGCGAGATATATTCGAACCTGCATATCTGATCTTTCAGGAAAAGGGTATCGCTTCCTATATAAACCCAACTGAGCAAGAAGAAATTAACTTCAAAATAATTACTACGATAAACGCATTAGACCAGAATCTACGTATGGCTAAAAATGAAAACAAGCCGGTTCTAATTGATTATTATGCTGAATGGTGCCTGGATTGTGTGCGGATGAAGAACACTACATTTCAAAATCCACAAGTGGTTTCTTCGCTAGAAAAATTTCTATTACTTCAAGTTGACATAACCGACCCCACTCTTCCCGTAGGCCGCCTAATAAAAAAACGCTATGATGTATTTGGGCCGCCAGCTATATTATTTATAGATAAAACAGGGGTTGAAAGAGAAGAACAACGCCTATTTGGATATAAAACTGCCGAACAACTACTTCATGTCGTTCAGAAGCTCTTGTAAATTGAGGATACCACAATTAAACGCGTCGCCCAGATATCCGGAATTATTATTTCATTATCGATTATTTGCTTCGTATTTGTATTCACTCATACCTTAAACCAACGATCTGTGACGATTAATGACAAATCTGATAATTGGCGCAATTTTGAGCTATCAACTAGTGGCGGAGAAATATGGTCCTCCAAGTCAATTACGGCGCAACCCACAATTATTAACTTTTGGGCGCCATGGTGTCTGCCCTGCCGCAAGGAAGTCCCTTACTTAATAGATCTCCAAAAACGGTACAAGTCTAACTTTCAGTTGATTGGGATTGCTATAGACCGACCAAGTGCCGTTCACAAATTTGAAAATGAGGTGGGTCTTAATTACCTATCGCTAGTTGACGATTCCAAAGGTATGGACCTATTGAGACACTATGAACCCTCAACGATCCTACCCCTTACCTTAATTTTTGATCGCAACAAACAACTTAGGTACCGTTTCGTCGGATCATTTAACCCAGGAGAACTTGAACGAATTCTCATAAATATTATGAGAGAAAATTCTTAAACTTCTCTTATTTTCTTCTAATTTCGCTCAAATTATTATAAAATCGCGTAAAATCTCTTTTATATTAAACCAAATATGGGGATAAATAAATGGCCAAAATACTTACCTTGCATGGCCCTAACCTAAACTTGTTAGGGGAGAGGGAACCAGAACATTATGGCAACCTCACTCTGGAAGAAATCAACAAAAAGTTAGGCATTCTAGCAATGGACGCAGAGCATGAGCTCGAAACACTGCAATCCAATGCAGAAAATGTACTCGTTGAGCGTATTCATACAGCCCTAGCTGATGGTATTGATTTCATGTTGATTAATCCTGCTGCTTTCACGCACACCAGTATTGCGCTCCGTGATGCAATATCTGCTACTAAAATCCCTTTCATAGAAATACACCTTTCAAACATTTATTCAAGAGAAAAATTTCGTCAAACGTCTTATTTTTCAGATCTAGCCCTAGGTGTAATATCTGGTTTTGGGCTTCTTAGTTATGAAATGGCCATGACAGCTGCAATAATTCATTTAAATGATTCAAAAGTAATTGAATAGACGCAATGGATCTTCGCAAGATTAAAAAGCTGATTGAGCTTTTAGAGGATTCCGAACTAAATGAGATTGAGATTTCAGAGGGTGAAGAATCCATCCGACTTAGTCGGTCACTAAACAATTCTACACTTCCTACTTCTATCGAAATCCAAAAAAATAAAAAAAATCCGCTCGGGTCAACTAGTCAAATTGATGAAACGATTGACAGTTTAGCTGAAGATAGTTCAACGAAACAACAGATTTTAGCTCCTATGGTAGGTACATTTTATGCGTCTCCTGATGATCAATCTGACCCCTATGTTGAGATAGGGTCAAAAGTAGAGATCGGCGATACTCTCTGTATTATTGAAGCGATGAAAATTTTTAATCATGTTGAGGCTGAGCAAGCAGGATTCATTATTGAAATAAGTAAAAACAGCGGCGATCCAGTGGAGTATGGAGAGGCACTATTTGTAATTGATACCTCAGACATGAATAGTAAAAACAATAACTAAGCTAATGATTGACAAACTAGTCATCGCAAATAGAGGCGAAATCGCCCTTCGAATTTTGCGTGCATGTCGAGAGCTCGGGATTCATGTGGTTGCATTACACTCCGAAGCTGATCGTGACACAAAGTATGTTCGTCTGGCTGAAGAATCAGTCTGTATCGGACCTTCACCGCCAAATGATAGCTATCTAAATATACCAGCCGTTATAGCGGCAGCTGAAGTCACTGATGCCAGTGCCATACATCCAGGATATGGTTTTTTAGCTGAAAATCCTGATTTTGCTGAACGCGTAGAAAAGAGCGGTTTCATTTTTGTCGGGCCTTCAGCCAACACCATGAGAACGATGGGTGACAAAATTTCTGCAATTCGTGCTATGAAGGCGGCTGGTGTCCCATGCGTCCACGGTTCTGATGGCCCTCTTCCAGAAAATGCTAAAGAAATATCTAGGATAGCATCCGAAATCGGCTTCCCAATAATCATCAAGGCCAGCGCGGGAGGTGGTGGAAAAGGAATGCGCGTTGTTCATACTGAAGCTGCACTATTAAATGCATGGCAACTCACCCGTGCTGAAGCCAAGGCAGCGTTCGGAAACTCTGAAGTTTATATGGAGAAATTTCTGGAACGCCCTCGTCACATAGAGTTCCAAGTCCTTGCTGACTCCTACGGCAATGCTATACATCTGGGAGATCGTGATTGCTCGATGCAAAGAAAACATCAAAAAGTACTTGAAGAGGCTCCTGCGCCCAATATTGATCCAGTTTTGCGTCAGTCAATCAGTGAACGCTGTTTAGAGGCCTGCAAGAAAATTAACTACCGCGGGCTAGGGACATTTGAATTCCTCTATGAAAAAGGTCAGTTTTTTTTCATAGAAATGAACACTCGTGTTCAAGTTGAGCATCCAGTAACTGAGATGGTCACTGGTCTCGATCTGGTCAAAGAGCAAATCTTAATTGCGGCTGGAAAGCCTCTCCGTTATAAGCAAAAAGATATTGAAATTCGGGGACATGCAATTGAGTGCCGAATAAACGCTGAAGACCCCGAAACGTTCGCACCGTCACCTGGTCAGATTACTAGATACCATCAGCCAGGTGGCCCAGGTATTAGAGTTGATTCACATATCTTTACCGAATATGTAGTACCACCGTTTTACGATTCGTTAATCGCAAAAATCATCTCTCATGGAACGGATCGGCAACAAGCTTTAGAGAGGATGGCCGGTGCTTTAGAAGAATTAGTTATAGACGGTATCTCAACAAATATTCCCCTACAAATGAAATTGATCGAAGATCCAACTATGCATCAAGAACCATGCGATATTCATTACGTCGAACGCAAGCATATTAATTGACTTAAACGATGTCATGCAGAATTGGTTAAAAATAACGCTCACAGCTAAGATCCATGAAGCGACGCGCATAAGTGAGGTTTTTGAATTAATAGGGGCGTTGTCAATCACCGTAACAAGCGCCAATAATGCTATTTATTCTGATGAATCTACGCCAAAACAACCAAGTTGGGCGATACAGAAAATCTGTGCATTGTTTCCCGAACAATTCAGCACTGATTTAGTAATCGATTCTGTGAATAATGTAACAAGTGAAAAAATAAATGTGGCAATCACGACATTACAAGATCGCAATTGGGTATTAGAAGGCCAAAAAGCCACTAAGCCGCTGGAATTTGAAAACAATCTATGGATATGTGCGGATTGGCATAAAGTTCCCTCGGACAATGCGAAAATTATTTGGATTAATCCTGGACTGGCTTTTGGCACTGGCCACCACCCAACTACGGCACTGTGCCTTAAGAAATTGATCGACTTAGATTTAACGGATAAAGTGGTGCTTGATTGGGGTTGCGGATCTGGAGTTCTAGCAATTGCATCACTCGTTCTGGGCGCTAATAGGGTCCTTGCTGTAGACATCGATGATCAAGCGCTTTTATCAACATCAGATCACGCAAAAAAGAATAATGTTAGTGATCGCTTGATAACTGCAAGACCTGAAGATATTCCTAAAAACTTCAGATGCGAGATTCTCATTGCTAATCTGCTAACATCGACCATTATAAAATTAAAAAATGCATTTGAGCATCACCTATCGAAAAATGGGAGGCTGTTATTATCTGGTATTCTGGAGAATCAAACAAAACAAGTAATATCAGCATTGGGTAAGAAATATTCTGTCAATATCTACTCTGAAAAAGGCTGGGCGATGATCTCCGCTGGCCGTGATCAAAATTTCAGAAATTATGGATAACACAACTGAAAGACAAATTCTTTGTCGATGCGAAAACTGTGCTACGGTTTTCCGAACTATCAACGACCATCTCACGAGTAGTGCTGGGCTTGTTCAATGCAAGGTATGCGGAGAAATTTTTAATGCACAGTGGAATCTGGTAGATGAAATTCCGAATCCAGCTGATTCAAAGTTACCAATTAATAGCGCTACTATATCAAAACCTCACAGCAAAATTAAAAAAATTGTTGAGAATTTCTCTGATTTTGAGGACGATCCACCTTATTTCTCTTTGAACGACCAACTTCGTCAAGATTTAAGGATCAACGAAGACAAATCGATGGGGCTAGATGAAATACGTGAAACCTTTAGTGAAAATATAAGTGAATCACCCCGAACCACCAAAGATTTTCAAGAAGATGCTCATTTGAGGTATGCCTATGAAGAAAATAAAATTGATGAAAGAAAATATAATAGGAACAACGCTGCTAAAAAATCCTCGAATCCAGGACTCAAAAGTCTGTCACTATGGTCAACAGGGGTAATAATTACAATTCTTGCTTTTTATGGACAAGTTAGATACATACTTTTCGATGAACTAGCAGCGATTACAGTAGCTAGACCATCTCTAGAATTATTTTGTGACATCCTAGGCTGTACTGTTCCAGCGCCATTAAAAGGCCCAGCTCTTAGAATTCTAGAGACGCGAGTAGATCTCGACCCACAATTACCTGGGGCTGTGATAGTCAAGTTCCATCTTGAGAATCGAACAGCGATAGCACGTCCATACCCCAATATTGAACTTATTCTAACTGACCGAAAAGGTACAATCATTGGTCGGCGGACGTATGCTGTAACCGACTATAAGATCACCGATAATTCTAATGAAATTTTTCCGGGTATTGTCGCTATAGCTACCCTCCATCTCGCGGGGCCGGATGAGCGAGCAGTCGGTTTCGAGGCAAACATAATTCATTAAGAAGTGATTGAAAAAGGCGGAGCTCTACGACAAAAAATCGTGCTATTCTCAAGAACTATCAACTCAAAACTGTTGATGAAATCTTACTACTAAATATAAATATAAATGAAAAATAAAAATATAAATGGCCCTTTGTCAGATGCAGTAAAAAACTCCGTGGCACATTACTTCGATCAATTGAATGGCGAAGAAGTAACGGGGATCTATGAGATGGTTTTAAAAGAAACAGAACGTCCGTTACTCGAAATTACTATGGAACAAGCGCGTGGCAATCAAACCCGAGCTGCTAAAATGCTAGGAATCAATAGAAATACCCTGAAGAAAAAATTAGTCAGCTACGGCCTTGATAAGTAAATTTAGCCCAATGATATGACCAAGCCTGGGATAGGCTAACTTAAAATGACACAAAATGGCAGGAAAAAAATTAAGCGCGCTTTAATTAGCGTATCAAAAAAAAGTGGGGTCGTTGAATTAGCACAGGTTTTAGCGCGACTTAATATCGAGATAATTTCCACAGGCGGTACTGCACGACTTTTGCAAGAAAACAATATTTCAGTGATTCAGGTTTCTGATTACACGGGACACCCGGAAATGATGTCTGGGCGGATCAAAACATTACACCCAAAAATACATGGAGGAATATTAGGTCGCCAAGAAGATTTAGAAGAACTAAAGACTTTAGGTATTGGTGCCATAGATCTCGTTATAGTGAACTTATACCCATTTTCTGAGGTTGTCAGTAACCCAAAATCCACACCCTCTGAGATCATTGAAAACATTGATATTGGAGGACCAACCATGTTACGTGCCGCAGCTAAAAATCATGCTGAGGTTACTGTAGTAACAAACAAAGACGATTACAAAACCGTAATCAACGAATTGGAAAATTGTGGTGGGATATCGGCATCCACACGACTTCGCCTGGCCGAAATCGCATTTAGTCATTCTGCTAGCTATGATGACGCGATATCCAACTATTTGACCAGTGGTGAAGGCCTTTCATACCCAAGCACATTAAACCTACAGTTTCACAAAAATTCTGATATGCGTTACGGAGAAAATCCTCATCAAAAGGCTGCTTTCTATGAAGACACTAATCATCCTCCAGGAACAATCGCTGGTGCAAAACAGTTGCAAGGCAAATCTCTTTCTTTCAACAATATTGTCGATGCGGATGCTGGGCTTGAATGCGTACATAGTTTCGAAGACATTGCGTGTGTAATAATAAAACATGGCAATCCCTGTGGGGTCGCTATTGGAAAAAATACAGAAGCTGCATATAAGCTTGCATACGAAACTGATCCAACATCGTCCTTTGGTGGAATTATTGCTTTCAATCGAGCCGTAGATGGGTTTACTGCAAAAACTATTATCGAAACTCAGTTTGTAGAATTAGTTGTATCACCTGAGATAAATCAAGATGCAAAAAAAATTTTTTCGAGTAAACCAAATGTCCGTCTGATTGAAAGTGGCTACCCTACATCGGAAACATTTTCTCAAACACACTACAAGAGAGTAAGCGGGGGACTCTTAATCCAAGAATGCGATTATCTGATCTCCAAAGACGACCAATTTGAAATAGTAAGTGAGAAAACTCCCAGTGATCTAGAGCTTCTTGACTTATTATTCGCTTGGAAGGTTGCGAAATACGTAAAATCAAATGCTATTATCCTGGCCAGCCAACAAAGGACTGTCGGAATTGGTGCCGGACAAATGAGTAGAGTCGATTCTGCTCGAATTGCTGTAACTAAAGCTAAAGAACAAAACATGCAAATTTCTGGATGCTCTATGGCATCTGATGCATTTTTTCCATTTCCAGATGCAATAGAAACAGCTGCTAAATATGGCATTACCTCGGTAATTCAACCCGGTGGCTCCATGCGAGATAATGAGATCATTGAAACCGTAAATAAAAATAAAATGTCAATGATATGTACAGGTATGCGCCACTTTCGACACTGAGACTAAAAACGTGAAAGCAATAGTTATAGGTAATGGTGGCAGAGAGCATGCTATAGCATGGAAATTAGCTTCTTCGAAATCAACGGAAAAAATTTTTGTTGCACCTGGCAATGCAGGCACAAAAAACGAACCAAAAGTTGAAAATATTCCTATTCCAACTGATGCAATTGATGCCTTAGTTCTTTTCTCTAAAGATCAATCGATTGATCTTGCTATCATCGGGCCGGAACAACCTTTGGTAGATGGAGTAGCTAACCGATTCGAGGATATTGGTATTCCATGCATAGGTCCAAAAAAAGAGGCCGCAAAACTGGAGGCTTCAAAGATTTTCGCAAAAAATTTTATGCAACGACATGGAATTCCGACTGTTCGGTATGAAACCTTTGAAAATTCAATCGAAGCAATCAAGTATGCGGCACAAATGAACCCCCCTATAGTAATCAAAGCAGATGGATTAGCAGCAGGGAAGGGTGTCTATATTGCTAAAAACTTGGTTGAAGCAAAGAGTGTTATTCTTTCAATACTCGAACAAAAAAGATTTGGAGCAGCTGGCGATCGAATTATCCTCGAAGATTACATACAGGGAGAAGAAATGAGTTTCATTTGTCTTGTTCATGATGGACAAGTATTGCCCCTCGCTACTTCTCAAGATCATAAAGCGAGAGATGCTGGTGACTCTGGCCCAAATACAGGGGGAATGGGTGCTTACTCTCCGGCTCCCGAAATTGCAGCTAACCTAAATAAGAAAATCATTAACGATATAATTAATCCAACAGTAAGAGGTCTATTGAAAGACGGTATGTCATATACTGGATTCTTATATGCTGGCCTAATGATTGATCCAAATGGATCACCCATAGTGCTGGAATATAATTGCCGATCAGGAGATCCTGAAACACAACCTATATTGTTACGTTTAAAGTCAGATTTAATTGATATCTTTTCCTCAACCTTATCTGGAGAACTTGAGAATTACGAAATTGAGTGGGATCCAAGACCAGCTCTTGGCGTTGTGATGGTTTCAGGTGGATACCCAGACAAATATGATATTGGAATCCAAATTAACGGACTAGAAAAGATCAAAAATCAAGATGTTAAAGTTTTTCATGGCGGTACCAAGCACGAAAAAAATCAAGTATTGACAAACGCTGGTAGGGTGCTCTGCATCACAGCTCTCGGCAACGACATTGCCGAAGCTCAAACATTGGCCTACCAACACGTAGACAAAATAGATTGGGATCAGGCTTACTTTAGAACTGATATTGGCTACCGTGCTGTAGACCGAGAAAAAATTTAACCCAATCATATGTAACTATCACAACAGGAGGACTCTATGAAAAAGCCGTTCGTTGCTGTTTTGATGGGCTCAGACTCTGATCTTGCCACAGTACAACACACTCTGGATATATTAGACACACTAGAAATACCATGGGAATCAAAAATTACATCAGCCCATAGAACGCCAGAAGATACGCGCAATTTCGTAATTGATGCCGAAAATCGAGGCTGCGCGGTATTTATTGCAGCAGCTGGTCTCGCAGCCCATCTAGCTGGCGCGGTAGCAGCTCTTACGATTCGACCCGTTATCGGTATTCCCCTAGACGCCGGGCCACTTAGTGGATGGGACTCTCTGCTTTCAACAGTACAAATGCCCGGCGGCATTCCTGTAGCGTGTGTTGCAACCGGAAAACCGGGCGCTGTGAATGCCGCATGGCTCTCAGCTCAAATACTAGCCATTGAAGATCAGGCATTAAACCAGCGACTAACCATGTCCAGGAAAGAAAATGTGGAAAAAGTTCGACAAAAAAACAATGCTCTTCAAGCAAAACTACTAGAAAAGTAATTTGAATACAGGAACATTTGGCCTAGCCACTCAGATACTGAAAGGTTGCGGGGTAATAGCATACCCGACTGAATACTGCTATGGTTTAGGTTGCGACCCCTTGAATCGACTTGCCGTCGAACGTATTTTACAGATGAAAAAACGCAATTGGTCAAAAGGTTTGATAGTAATAGCATCTGATTTACGACAATTATCCGGCCTAATTGATTTAAAAAAGGGTAATTTTTTAGATGAAGCCATATCTTCGTGGCCAGGCCCATATACTTGGGTTTTCCCAGCGCGGCCGCGAGCTCCAAAATGGATTTGTGGAACTCATAATACCTTAGCTGTGCGGATCCCTGATCATCCCATAGCTCTGCAACTCTGTAGGAATTTCCGATCCGCGATTGTGTCTACTAGCGCTAATAGATCTGGTAAGCCGCCATTAAGAACTCATCATCAAACTACTGTCGAATTTGAACATGAAGTTGATTTTATTCTTAATGGTTCAGTAGGTAGAAGAGGTGCTCCAACTACGATCCGCGACGTTATTTCAGGTCAATTAATACGTGGTGCTTAGAAAATCAACATGCCTTGCTGTAAAGATTTTGGGGTAACGTAAAAAATTAATTTCTGTAAACGCAACTAACCAAAAATATCAGGAGCTGCGCGGACTTCATAACCATAGTCCATTAAAATTTTTTTAAAGCGTGAATATGTTTAATGAATCGAAATTCTCACAAAATAGATTAGTCAGGGTAGCATCACCTGACAAATATTAATTTGGCTCGACTGCTATATTCTTTTCTACTCTGGCTTTTGCTGCCACTAATTTTGGCTCGACTGCTATGGCGTTCGCGAAAAAATCCGAAATATCGGTTCAACTGGTTTCAAAGATTTGGTCGCGTTAGAGAGGTCGGAAATTCTTATGATATCTGGATTCATGCGGTTTCCCTCGGTGAAGCAAACGCTTCTGTTCCACTCATACAAAAATTGATTCAAAAATACCCCGATCTTCGTATTTTTGTCACTACGATGACCCCAACAGGCCTAGAGAGGATAAAAGAAATTTTCGGAAATCATGTTGGCTATTCATATGCACCTTATGATTACTCATTTGCCATAAGCAAATTTATGTCTCGCGTAAAGCCAAAAATTCTCATCCTCATAGAGACCGAAATTTGGCCTAATATGATTGACTTTTGTAAAAAGGCTGATGTTCCTGTTGTTATGTTAAACATGCGTTTGTCCTCAACTTCAACAAAAAATTATCAGCGAATTGCATGGTTAACCAAAAAAACACTACTTCAAATTACTAGTTTTGGCGTTCAATCAGAAAAACATTGTGAGAGATTGGCTACTCTAGGGGTTAAACGATCCTCGATACACCGAACAGGCAGCATGAAATTCGAAATGAAATTAGCCGCCGGAGTCCACGAAATAGCGGAAGCGGTGCGCCAAGATTGGGGGCATGATCGACTAGTAATAATAGCCGGCAGCACCCATGAAGGCGAGGAAACTTTGTTAGCAACTATTTTTCATGAACTCAAAAGGATGCACCAAGAGTTACTTTTAGTGATTGCACCACGTCATCCAGAGCGATTTGATGGGGTTTGTCGTCTGCTGGAACGAAATAAATTTCAATTATTGCGTAGAACTGAACAACACGGAGCACTACCGCCAACTGTCGATATCTTAGTCGCTGACACACTAGGGGAACTTTCGGTTTTGTACGCAGCTGCAGACATTGCAATTGTAGGCGGGAGCTTTATTTCTGGATTAGGTGGACATAATATTCTTGAGCCATGTTCTGTAGGAGTACCAGTCATTTTTGGTCCGTTTATGCCTAATTTTGAAGAAATTAGCGCGCTGACAGTTGAAGCTAATGCAGGCATTCAAGTTCAGAATGCAGAGGGATTACGGACAATATTGTCCAAGCTTTTAATTGATCCTAATCTTCGGTCATCTATGGGTGACTATGGAGTAGAAATGATAAATAAAAACAGTGGCGCCACCGAACTATCATTGAGGATACTTGAACCAATACTAGATAATTTACGCGAATAAGGACGTTGGTGTTTTCATGTTCACACTTTTCAAAACCTTTGTTTAAGGATATTATTTTACAAAAAACACCTCTTTAGCAAAATATAGTTCTCCTCTCGTAAAAAAAGAAAATTTCTAAAAACTTGACATTTTATTGCGCGTGGTTATAGTTCGCGCTTAGGACGTAATCTTCGATTTATTTACCAAAGTAAATTTTGTTTTGATACTACTTATCTGATTCTTTTATTTTCCTAATCACATAACAAAGTAAACGATAATTTTGTATGGTAATGATTTGAAGGTTATGTTAGTAAGTCTGTCTAGTGGTATTCCAATTCAAGAAGAGGAGAAACACACATGGCGGCAAAGAAGAAAGCAGCAAAGAAGAAAGTAGCTAAGAAAGTTACGAAGAAGAAAGTAGCTAAGAAAGCTACGAAGAAAAAAGTAGCTAAGAAAGCTACGAAGAAGAAAGTAGCTAAGAAAGCTACGAAGAAGAAAGTAGCTAAGAAAAAAGTAGCTAAGAAAAAAGTAGCTAAGAAAGCAGCAAAGAAGAAAGTAGCTAAGAAGAAAGTAGCTAAGAAGAAAGTAGCTAAGAAGAAAGTAGCTAAGAAAGCTACGAAGAAAAAA
>MDTE01170658.1_pt1 | contig 26360 bp, 31 predicted proteins | sample 811231 | NCBI WGS metagenome assembly MDTE01 (sample SAMN05326651, study PRJNA326480) | marine metagenome | isolation source: seawater | place: Indian Ocean: Red Sea | collected 2010
AAATGGTATGCCATACAGTGTCTTTCTAACCATGAAGACAAAGTTAGGCGTTACCTCAGCAAGTATAAGGAGGAGAACGAGGAATTTGCTCAATGCCTGAGTGAAGTTTTGGTACCGATAGAGACCGTATCCGAAGTAAAAAATGGCAAGAAGCGTCAACGCGATCGTAAATTCTACCCAGGATACGTCTTTGTCGAAATGAAACTTTTTGATGCCCAGGGAAACCTGATGAAAGACCCTTGGTACAAGATCAAGGATACTGACGGCGTGATTAATTTTATCGGTCGAGAAAACCCTACTCCTCTCGATGATGAAGAGATTGGAAGAATATTGAGACAGGTTGACGAGGCCAAGGGCAAGGAAGTGCCCAAGGTAAAGTTTGCAAAGGGAGAAGTTGTGAAAATTCTCGACGGTCCTTTCCTCAACCTTTCCGGAGAGATAGAGGAAATCGATGGCGAGAAGGGAACCCTCAAGGTATCGGTTTCGATTTTTGGAAGATTTACACCCGTCGAACTTGAATTCTGGCAAGTCGAAAAAGCGGATGAGGAGTAATTTATTTTTACCATGTCAAAAAAAGCAGTAGGTCAAATCAAACTTCAATTGCCGGCAGGTGCAGCGAACCCCGCCCCGCCCGTTGGTCCGGCCTTGGGTGCTCAAGGGGTTAACATCATGGGTTTTTGCAAGGAGTTCAACGCGAAAACCAAAGATCAAGCCGGCCTGATATTGCCCGTCGTAATTACGGTTTATTCTGATCGTTCCTTTAGCTTTATCCTGAAGTCACCACCTGCTGCGGTCCTTCTGAAAAAAGCGGCTGGATTGGCTAAAGGCTCCGGCGTTCCAAATCGGGATAAAGTGGGAACGGTGACCAAGGATCAAATCAGGGAAATTGTTAAGACCAAGCAAAACGACCTAAATGCGGATGACGAAGAAGCGGCTTGTAGAATTATTGAAGGAACCGCACGGAGCATGGGAATCGAAGTCGCTTAATTTCAAATCTGTCAACATTGTACATCAAATGATCGCTCGTAGCAAGAGATACCGAAATTCCGTTAAAGACCTATCAATGGAGGATAACTTGAGCATCCCTGACGCCTTGGGCAGGCTTGCAGGTTTTGAAAAAGCGAAATTTGACGAGACTGTCGAACTATCCTTCTCCTTGGGGGTTGATCCCACGCAGAGCTCCCAGTCTGTTAGGGGAACGGTGAACCTGCCGCACGGCAGTGGAAAAGAAATTAAGGTTCTTGTTTTTACCGAAAAGGCGGAAGAGGCCTTGTCTGCCGGGGCCGACATGGCCGGATTGGATGACTTGATTGCTAAAATTAAAGATGGTTGGATGGAATTTGACGTTGCCCTGTCAACCACGGATGCAATGAAATCCGTCCGGAGTATTGCTCGGGTGCTCGGACCGCGTGGTCTTATGCCTACGCCAAAAGCCGGAACTGTGACGGATGACGTCGAGGAAGCCGTGAAAGCCGTGAAAGCCGGTCGGGTCGAGTTTAAGATGGATAAAACCGGGGCACTCGCTGTTGTAATTGGCAAAAGGTCTTTTTCGCAGGATCAACTTGAAGAAAATGCACAAACGGCGTTGGAGGCGGTAGCAGCCTCTCGACCGAGTGACTTCAAGGGAAAATTTATCAAGACAATTTCCCTAAGCAGTACCATGAGCCCCAGCGTTCGCATCAACGTAACTTCCGCAAACCAATAATAATCACAAAATGAGACCAGAAAAAGCATACTTGGTAAAGGAAGCGGCGGACTACCTCACTCGTTCGGAATATGTCTTCCTGACTGACTACCAAGGTATCAACGCCGAAGAGACTTCGGACTTACGAAAAAAATTGGCCGAACGCGGTGCTGAATTTCACGTCGTAAAAAATTCGTCCTTGCGCCTTGCCGCCCAGGAACGGAATTTGCCTGATCTCTCGGAGCACCTCACTGGACATACCGCAATTGTCGTTGGCGGCGAAGATGCATCTGCGGTGGCCAAGGCTCTTGGGCTGTACTTCAAGGATACGGATAAGGTTCCGGTAAAGGGAGGTGCCTTAGGAGACAGGTTGCTTAACGCTGACGAAGTCAAGACGCTCGCCAAATTACCAGGCCTCGAAAATCTTCGGGCTCAATTGCTTTCTCTGTTCAACACTTCCGCAACCCAATTGGTTGGCGTACTTAGCGCTCCCTCGCGTGGACTGGTGACGGTGCTTAGCGCGAAAGCAGATGCGGATAAATCCTAACCATCCAAACATAAATTTTGCGGGCGCATATTGCTCGAAGAACAACAAATAACAACCACCAACCTAGAAGAAATTAGGGGTTCTTCCCTTAAACTCCGATAGGAACTAATCATATTCAGGCAAGGAGGTAATTACAAACATGTCAGACATAACAAAAGAAAAAGTAGTTGATTGGCTGAGCGGTCAGTCCGTAATCGAAATCGCTGAACTCGTCAAGGAACTCGAAGAGAAATGGGGAGTTAGCGCGGCCGCGCCGGCAGCCGTTGCCGTTGCTGCGCCAGCAGGAGACGGAGGCGGCGGGGATGCATCAGGTGCCGAAGAGAAATCGGAATTTGACGTGATCCTTTCCGAGTTCGGGGGCAATAAGATTGCTGTCATCAAGGAAGTTCGCGGAATTACGGGACTCGGACTCAAGGAAGCCAAAGAGCTTGTCGAAGCTGCTCCGAAACCAGTGAAGGAGGGAGTGTCCAAGGACGAAGCGGAAGAAATCTCCAAGAAGCTTGAAGCAGCAGGAGCCAAGGCCGAGATCAAGTAATGCGCTTTTCATTGCTCTTGTAACTTTCAACTAAGCCGTATGGTTGTGTGACAACCTGCGGCTTTTTCAGTTTATTTCAACCTTTTCCAAACCAGATCAAATCATTATGGATTCATCAAAAAGACAAAATTTCGGCAAACTTTCCGAAGTCATTGACCCGCCAAACTTGATCCAGAATCAAGTTGATTCCTTTCATGATTTTTTGCAACGTGACGTGCCCGCAACCCACCGCAAGCAAGCAGGCTTGGAAGCAGTGTTCAGGGAAGTTTTTCCAATTCTCAGTTACGATGAGAAATCGCGTTTGGAATATGTCAGTTATACCGTTGGCGAATCAAAGCTTACGGAGATGGATTGCATAGATCAGAACTGCACCTATGCCGCGCCACTTCAAGTCAAATTGAGATTGCGACTGGAAGTCGAAGGCCAAAGCAAGCCATTCTACAGTGAAGAAGAGATATTCATGGGCGAGCTGCCAATTGTTACCGAGCGGGGTTCTTTCATCATTAACGGAGCGGAACGAGTGGTGGTTAGCCAACTCCATCGTTCGCCGGGGGTAAGCTTTGAGGAGTCGACCCATACGAGCGGAAAGATATTGCACGGCTTTCGGATCATTCCTGACCGCGGGACTTGGATTGAAGCGCAGTTTGATCAACACGATTTGCTTTACGTGTATTTGGACCGTCGGCGTCGGCGTCGCAAATTTCTTATCACAACCTTTTTGCGGGCGCTTTTGGACTGGGATCCGGAAAAGGACAAGTATTCCGATCAAAAGATCATAGAATTATTTTACGAAATAGAAAATCTCTCCATAGAAGAATTGCTCAAGAAGGACAACGTTTCCAATTACGTTCTGGTAGAACCTATGTTCGACCGTGCCAAGGGAGCGGTTTTGGCCAAAGCGTTCGAGCCTCTGACCAAAACCTACCTGCGAGCTTTTCAAAAGGCTGGTGAAACAAAGTTGCGGGCAATTGATACTTCGGTAGACGAGGGAGCCATCATTCGCTGCCTGAAGAAAGATACCACGAAGAACAAGGAGGAGGCTCTCAAGGAAATTTACAAAAAGCTCCGCCCGGGAGAACCACCCGACAGAGCAAATGCCGAAGCCCTCATAAAAAGACTGTTCCTCGACCCCAAGAGGTATGATTTGGCCAAGGTCGGGCGACACATGCTCAATCTCAAGCTCAACCTGGATTCTCCTCTGGATGTCAGAATCACGACGGTTGAGGATTTGGTGGCCGCTACTCGCAAACTGACGGACCTCAAGAGAGGAAAAACCAATGAGCAGAAGGCTCGCGAGGATGCAGGTTCCATTTTTGATATGGGCATCGATGACATCGATCACCTTGGCAATCGCCGAGTGCGAACCGTCGGTGAGCTTTTGGCCAACGTTTGTCGGAGTGGCCTTGCAAGAACCGAGCGAGTCGTGCGTGAACGCATGACCCTGTATGACCAAGGCGTTGAATCATTAACACCAGGCAAATTAATCAACCCGAAGGCGTTGACCACCGTAGTACGTGACTTTTTTGCCCGCAGTCAACTTAGCCAGTTCAAGGATCAGATCAATCCATTGGCGGAAATGACCCACAAGCGCAGATTGTCCGCCCTTGGACCAGGCGGACTCAATAGGGAAAGAGCGGGATTTGAGGTCAGGGACGTTCACCCGACTCATTACGGTCGCATATGCCCGATCGAGACCCCGGAAGGTCCAAACATCGGGCTTATAAACACTTTGGCAACATATGCCAGAATTGATGAGTTTGGCTTCCTGCAGTCTCCATATCATCCGGTTAAGAATGGAGTCGTGGACAAAAAACCCAAGAACGTACAATACCTCAACGCCTTTGAAGAAGAAAGGTTTTTGATCGCTCAGGCTAATTGCGAGATCGACCCTTCTTCGGGTGAGCTTACCGGTCGCGTAACTTGCCGATATCGAGATCAAGTGGGTGAATATGACCCAAAGGAAGTCGAGTACATGGACGTTTCCCCCAAACAGGTGGTCTCCGTGGCCGCCGGACTGATCCCTTTTCTTGAGCATGATGACGCCAATCGAGCTCTCATGGGTGCAAACATGCAACGCCAAGCGGTTCCTTTGTTACAATCAGAATCTCCGCTTGTCGGAACCGGTATTGAAAAAAAGGTTGCGGAAGACTCCAGAACCGTAACCGTATCGGAATCGGAAGGAGTGGTTGCCTTGGCAGATGGCAAACGGATTGTCGTTTCGGACGACGGGACTTTGCCCCCAAGATTCCTTAAGGAACCGAGAAGTGATCACAAGCGAGGAATTTACTGCTATGACCTTCGCAAATTCCTGCGCTCGAACGCAGGCACCTGCTTTAATCAAAAGCCCATCGTGCGCAAGGGTGACAAGGTAAAAGTTGGACAAGCCCTGGCCGACGGCGCATGTACGGATTCAGGTGAACTGGCCCTCGGTCGAAACATCTTGGTGGCGTTCATGCCCTGGAAAGGCTACAATTTCGAGGATGCGATCCTGATCTCCGAGAAGATGATTAAGGACGACATCTATACCTCGATCCACATAGAGGAGTTCGAAGTTACTGCTCGTGACACGAAGTTGGGACCTGAAGAAATCACTCGTGACATACCAAATGCCGGGGAAGAAGCCCTTCGAAACTTAGACCATCTCGGGGTTGTCAGAATTGGTGCGGAAGTAAAACCGGGAGATATTCTTGTCGGAAAAATCACCCCCAAAAGCGAAACTGATCTTGCCCCTGAAGAAAAACTGCTCCGGGCAATTTTTGGGGAAAAAGCTGCTGACGTTAAGGACAGTTCACTCAAGGTTCCCTCGGGTACTCAAGGGATTGTTATGGACATCAAAGTGTCCAGTCGCACGGATGCGGAGCAAGAAAAATTATCCCCTTCTGATTTCCGCAGGCAGATGAAACAAATCAAGGAGGATTTTCGTAATCAAACCGAAGAACTCCGGGCTCAATTGACGGAATCGCTGTCGAACATTCTCCTGGGAGAGAAAATTCCGCTTAACGTAACCAATTCCGAAACCGGTGACGTGATTATCCCCTCGAATCGCAAAATTACCAAGACCCTGTTGCGACGCCTTGCTTCCGTCCATCGGTATATTGAAATTCCCCCCTCCCCCGTCCGGATAAAGGTCTTCGAAATCATAGAAAGCTATGAATCCAAATTTAATGACTTGGAGGACGATCGGGACCGCAAAATAGAAGCCATCGAACAGGGCGACTCAATCGAACAAGGTGCAATCAAAAACGTAAGAGTGTTCGTTGCCAAAAAACAAAAAATGCGCGTTGGTGACAAAATGGCCGGCAGACATGGAAACAAGGGGGTCGTTGCCAAAATAGTCGCGGAGGAGGATATGCCTTTTCTGCCCGACGGTACTCCTATTGAAATATGCCTAAACCCCTTGGGCGTTCCCAGCCGGATGAATGTTGGACAGGTATTGGAAACCCATTTGGGATGGGCTTGTAATAAATTGGGACTGAAGGTCGCAACGCCGATTTTCGATGGCATATCCGAAGACCGAATACGGGAGTATCTTAAGGAAGCCGATCTGCCTGATACGGGAAAAACCATACTATATGACGGGTGTACCGGTGAACCCTTTTATCAGAAGATAGTAGTCGGCTACATGTACATGCTAAAACTCAACCATTTGGTTTCGAGCAAAATCCACGCACGAGCCGTAGGGCCGTATAGCTTGATTACCCAGCAACCCCTCGGTGGTAAGGCGCAGTACGGAGGGCAACGCTTTGGGGAAATGGAAGTGTGGGCGCTCGAAGCTTACGGAGCGGCTTATACTCTTCAGGAAATTCTTACCGTTAAGTCCGATGACGTTGCGGGTCGAACGAAGATTTACGAATCCCTTGTCAAAGGAGACAATTCCCTTCAGGCGGGTACGCCTCAGTCCTTTAATGTGCTTATGAAGGAAATGCAGAGCCTGTGCCTGGACATTAGGGTTCTTAATGAGGACGCCCTCTAGAGTGTCCTGACAATACCTTTTAAAATCTAATTCAGAAAGCAATCATATGAGCGTAGAAGCAGTAAACGAAGCATTAGGGGTAGAGGTTGGTCCGATGGATCGCGTATCGATCACCGTGGCATCACCGGACGTAATTCGTTCGTGGTCCAAAGGGGAAGTGAAGAACCCCGAAACCATTAATTATCGAACCTTCAAGCCGGAGCCAGGCGGGCTGTTTTGCCAAAAGATATTTGGGCCCGTCCGCGACTATGAATGCGCCTGTGGAAAATACAAGCGCATCAAGTACAAGGGCGTCGTCTGCGACAGGTGCGGAGTGGAGGTTACTGTTTCTCGGGTTCGCCGAGACCGCATGGGGCATATCGAACTCGCCGTGCCTGTTTCTCACATTTGGTTTCTCAAGAGTATGCCGAGCCGACTGGGCCTTTTGCTAAATATGACGGCCAAAAGCTTGGAAAGAGTGCTGTACTACGAGCAGTATATCGTGACCGACCCCGGCAGCACTCCTTTGGAGGAAAAACAATTGCTGTCAGATAAGGAATTTCGTGAAGCCCAAGACGAATTTGGGGATGACTTCGAGGCAAAGATGGGCGCGGAAGCCGTGCGTGACGTACTTGGCCGGATCAATTTGGAAGACGAATTGGAAGACCTCTATGATCAAATGCACGATACGAAGTCGAAGCAGATAAAGAAGAAACTCTCCAGCAGACTGAAGGTAATTCAGGGCTTCATCAATTCCGGAGCTTCGCCCGAATGGATGGTTCTTGATTCCATACCCGTGATACCACCCGATCTTCGCCCACTGGTTCCACTCGAGGGTGGCCGTTTTGCAACCAGCGACCTTAATGATCTCTATAGGCGTGTCATCAATCGCAACAACCGCCTCAAAAACCTCCTGCAGCTAAAAACACCTGACGTAATCATTCACAACGAGAAACGTATGCTTCAAGAGGCGGTCGATGCCTTGTTTGACAACGGTCGACATGGAAGGGCCATAACCGGTTCCGGAAACAGGGCACTGAAGTCGCTCAGTGACATGCTCAAGGGAAAGCAAGGACGCTTTCGGCAAAACCTCTTGGGAAAACGCGTGGATTACTCGGGTAGATCCGTTATCGTCATTGGCCCCGAGCTCAAGTTGCATCAGTGCGGGATTCCCAAGAAAATGGCCCTCATCCTGTTTGAGCCTTTTATCATTCGCAGATTGAAGGAACTTGGTTTTGTACACACCGTTCGCGGCGCGCGAAAAATGATCGAGAGCCGTTCACCGGAAGTTTGGGATATACTTGAAGAGGTTACGAAGGGTCATCCGGTTCTGTTAAACCGCGCCCCGACACTTCACAGGCTATCCATACAGGCTTTCGAACCTGTTTTGATCGAAGGGAATGCCATTCGCGTGCACCCGCTCGTCTGTACCCCGTACAATGCCGATTTCGATGGTGACCAAATGGCCGTTCACGTGCCACTGTCGGTCGAGGCGATTATGGAAGCCAAGCTATTGATGATGGCTACTCACAACATTTTCTCGCCATCGAGCGGCAAGCCGATTTTGACTCCTTCCCAGGATATTGTGCTTGGCTCGTATTTCCTTACCATGGATCCGAAAAGCGGACCATCGGATCCGGAAGAAAGAAAGCCTCTTATCGGCTCCTTGGAAGAGGCCTTGAGCGCCCTTCAGGAAGGCGTTCTTCATCTACATGATTGGATTGACTTGAAAAATCCGGACAAAGGAAATGAAACCCAATTCGGGATTTCCAAAAGGTCGGTCATCAGGACGACGGTCGGACGAGTTATGTTCAATACCATTTGGCCCGATGAACTAGGCTTTTTCAACCAGCCGGCTCTCAAGTCAAACCTCGGTGATCTTATTCTCGAAACCTTTAGACTGAAGGGAAAGGAAGAGACTATCGAATCCCTGGATCGCCTGAAGGAACTAGGTTTTGACATGGCAACCAAGGCCGGTATCTCGATCGGAATCTTCGACATGATCATTCCGCCCGAGAAGAAAAAGAGAATTTCCGTAGCCCGGAAGGAAATCGACAAGATTGAAGATCAATTTCGAAAGGGCATCATTACTCGCGGCGAGCGTCACAACAAGATCATCGACGTCTGGACGACGGCGACGGACGATATTGCCAAGGAAGTTTTCAAGTCTCTCGACGACAACTTGGGCAAGGATACGATCAACCCCGTTTATCTCATGATGGACTCCGGGGCTCGCGGCAACCGACAACAGGTTAGGCAATTGTGCGGAATGCGCGGACTGATGGCCAAACCATCCGGGGAAATCATAGAGCAGCCCATCCTCGCATCCTTTCGTGAGGGTCTTTCTGTTCTGGAATATTTCATGTCCACCCACGGAGCCCGAAAAGGGCTGGCTGATACGGCATTGAAAACGGCGGATGCGGGTTACCTCACCCGAAAGCTATGTGACGTTGCAATGGACTGCATCATCGTATGCGAAGATGATGGGAGACGAGATGGGGTTGTTAAGAAAGCAATCATGGAAGGGGACAACGAAGTTGTTCCTTTGCGTGACAGAATCATAGGGAGATATTCCACGGATGACATCTACGACCCCTCCAATCCTTCGGAGAAAATACTGGCCTCAGGATCGGAGATAACCGAGGAGATTGCTTCAACGATAGATGCGGTGGGTATCACTCGCGTGCGCGTAATGTCTCCGCTTTCAAGTCGAATCAAAAACGGACTGACTGCCAAGGAGTACGGGACGGATCCTTCTACCAACAAATTGGTAAAGGAAGGTTCCTCGGTCGGAATCATTGCCGCTCAATCGATCGGTGAACCGGGTACTCAGCTGACGATGAGAACCTTTCACATCGGGGGAATTGCCAGTGCCGGGAGAGAAGACCCGGTGGTTAACATCCGCAAAGCCGGAAAATTGAACTTCAAGGGATTGAGGCTTGTTACTCTTGCGAACAACCAACAAGTAACCTTGAACAAAACTGGGTCCATACAGGTTTTGGACGATGATGACCGCATTGTTGATGATTATCCAATCCCGGCGGGCGCGCTATTGCACTTCAAAGACGGAGACCAAGCCGGGGAAGGAGCCCTGCTGGCCCAATGGGATCCTTACAACATTCCGATTCTTTCCGAGAAAAAAGGAATAATTGCTTTTGAAGATATGTTGCCTGGCGTTACGACCAAAGTGGAGAGGGACGCATCAGGCGGTCGGTCAATGGTCGTTATCGAGCACAAGGAGGATTTGAATCCGCAGGTGATCGTTAGGGACTCAAAAGGGAATGCCCTTGCGACGTATTCGGTTCCGACAGGCGCCCAGGTGGCCGTGGACGAAAAGACTAGAATTGATGCCGGGTCCATAATAGCCAAAACCCCGAGGCAGGCATCCAAAACACAAGATATTACGGGAGGCCTGCCCCGAGTCGCCGAATTGTTTGAAGCCCGTCGCCCGAAGGAAGGAAACGTTGGGCAAATGGCAAAGATTGACGGAATTGTTTCCGAAGCAGGAACTTTGCGATCCAAGAAAAGATTGCTTGTGACCAACGAAGACTCCGGACAGGTCGAAGAACACCTTATTCCTCACGGAAAGCATGTTCTTGTTCAGCCTGGAGACTTCGCTCAAAAAGGTCAGTTGATTACCGAAGGAGCGAAGGACCCTCACGAAATTTTGGAAATCCTGGGACCTTCTGCCGTGCAGGAGTACCTCATCGAGGAAATCCAAAAAGTCTATCGCCTCCAGGGCGTTACCATTAACGATAAGCATTTGGAGGTAATTATTTCCCGGATGCTTTTCAAGGTTCGCATAACCGATACCGGGGATACGGATTTCTTCTGGGGCGATCAGGTGGACAGGTTCGCCTTCATGGACGCTAACGAATTGATTGCGGAAAAAGGTGGCAAACCAGCCGAGGGAGAACCTATTCTGCTCGGCATAACAAAAGCCTCTCTTGAAACGGACAGTTTTATCTCCGCAGCGTCCTTTCAGGAAACCACGAGAGTTCTCACCAATGCTGCAACCCTTGGCAAAATTGACGAGCTGAAGGGCTTTAAGGAAAACGTGATAATGGGTCACCTTATTCCCGCCGGAACGGGTCTTCCCAAGTGGCGCAGACTGAAGATTGACAGTTTGGGTGCCGGCAAAACCGAAGACAGGCAGGAAGACGCGGGCTGAAGGATGTCACAACCTTCCCCAAAGTTTGAAAAAAGTCTTGAGCTAAATTAAAAAAACGTTACCTTTAATCCCTTTTCCTCAAATTTCTACTCCATGCCTACAATAAACCAATTGGTCCGCAAAGGTCGGCGCCCGCAAAAGGCCAAGACCAAATCGCCTGCACTCAAGGCTTGTCCTTTTCGCAGGGGGGTTTGCGTGCAAGTAACCACAAGGACTCCCAAGAAGCCCAACTCTGCCATTCGCAAGGTGGCCAAGGTCCGGCTTACTACGGGACATGAGGTAATTGCATACATTCCGGACGAAGGGCATACCCTTCAAGAGCACAGCATTGTTTTGTTGCGCGGAGGTCGAGTAAAGGATTTGAACGGGGTGCGCTATCATATCGTTCGTGGAACATTGGATTGTCAAGGAGTGGAAAAACGCCGGAGAAGTCGCTCCAAGTACGGTGTCAAAAAGCCTAGGAAATAGCAATGTCACGTCGTCGCAAAGCAACCAAACGGCCGATATTGCCGGATCCCCTTCACGGGAGCCCGCTCGTTAGCACGCTCGTTAACGCCGTTATGAAAAGCGGGAAGAAATCTCTTGCCCAGCGGATAGTGTACGGAGCGATTGAAAAGATGGCCGAGAAAATTGAAAAGGGAAACCCGGTCGAACTTGTACTCGGAGCACTCGAAAACATTCGCCCGAAGATCGAAGTGAAAAGTAGACGCGTTGGGGGAGCCACCTATCAGGTGCCGATAGAGGTACCGTTCGAAAGGCAGCAAAGTTTGGCGTTTAGGTGGGTAGTCAAGGCAGCATCGGCCCGAAAGGGAGTCCCGATGTCGGAATCCCTGGCCACCGAATTGATCGATGCATACAACAATACCGGGTCAGTTGTTAAAAAACGTGAGGAAACTCACAAGATGGCACAGGCCAACCGAGCTTTCGCTCATCTTCGTTGGTAACGAAGCAAAGCTTTCTTTTTACACATGAGCGACGACGGACAATTTTCTTCTGCAAATTCGGGTGATCGCCCAACTGTTCTCGAACACACGAGAAACATTGGAATTGCAGCGCACATTGATGCAGGAAAGACAACCTGTACCGAGCGAGTTCTTTTTTACTCGGGGGTTATCCATAAGATTGGCGAGGTTCATGAGGGAGCCGCCGTAACGGATTGGATGGAACAAGAGCGCGAACGCGGCATCACCATAACTTCAGCCGCTATTTCCTGTGGATGGACGACGAGTGACGGTCCGTTCAATGGCATTGATCACCGTATCAATATCATCGATACGCCGGGTCACGTGGACTTTACTGCTGAGGTAGAACGTTCCTTGCGGGTTCTTGACGGAGCCGTTGCCGTATTTACTTCCGTAGAAGGAGTCCAACCACAATCCGAAACCGTCTGGAGGCAGATGGATAAATACAGTGTCCCTCGTTTGGCATTCATCAACAAGATGGATCGGATGGGATCTGATTTTCTTAATGCGGTGCAAACAATGCGGGATAAGCTTGGGGCGAATGCTCATCCGCTCTACATGGCCATTGGTGCGGAAGACCAATTCAACGGGCTTATCGATCTCGTTAAGATGAAAGCCTGCATCTATGACCAAAGTGATGAATCCGGCGTAAAATTCGACTATGCTGAAATACCTTCCGAGCTTCAAGGTCAGGCTGAAGAATACCGCGAATCTCTCATTGAGGCAGTTTCTGATTTTGACGATGGAATTGCGGAGAAATACCTCGGTGGAGAGGAAATCTCCCAAGACGAACTTAAGCTCGCTATCCGCAAAGCTACTCTTTCACTCAAATTTGTAGGCGTTATCCCCGGAAGTGCATTCAAGAACAAAGGCGTTCAAATGCTCATGGATGCGGTTGTTGATTATTTGCCAAGTCCGCTGGACCTTCCACCGATGAAAGGTGAAGACTCCGATGGCGTTGAGACGGCCGTTGAACCGGATGATTCTGCCAAGGTAGCCGGATTGGCATTCAAATTGATGACCGACCCTTACGTCGGGAAACTGGTCTTTTTCCGCATTTACCAAGGTACCCTGAAAAAAGGAACGGCGCTTTACAACCCTCGCACTCGCAAAACCGAGCGCGTATCAAGGCTCATGATCATGAAAGCCGATGCTCGAGAGGATATAGAAGTAGCTTATTCTGGTGACATTTGCGCGCTCATCGGGGTCAAGGACGTCGTGACCGGGGACACCTTGGCGGATAAGGATCTTGATATTCGACTCGAACCACCCTCTTTTCCCGAACCAGTTATATCCATGTCGATCGAACCGGCGACTAAAGCCGACCAGGAAAAAATGGGCATCGGATTGCAACGCTTGGCAGAAGAAGATCCCACTTTCGCACTGACGACTAACGAGGAGACGGGGCAAACGATTATTGCCGGTATGGGCGAATTGCACCTTGATATTATTCGGGACCGCCTCTTTCGGGAATTCAAGGTGGAAGCGACCGCAGGCAAGCCGCAAATTGCGTATCGCGAAACTATGTTGAATGCTTCGGAAGGCGTTGGCAAGTTCGTCAGGCAATCGGGCGGTCGCGGCCAATATGGTCATGCCGTCATCCAACTTGAGCCTCAAGAAAAAGGAAAGGGCGTCGAGCTTGAAAACAAGATTGTCGGTGGAGCGATCCCGAAGGAATTCATCAAGCCCACTTTCGACGGGATTAAGGAAGCCGCCCTTGGCGGAGTCGTTGCGGGATACCCCGTAATTGATTTCAAGGTTACTTTGATCGATGGTTCTTTCCATGACGTCGACTCTTCCGAAATGGCTTTTAAGATGGCAGGAATTTTCGCATTCAAGGATGCCATGCAAAAAGCTTCACCAATCTTGCTGGAACCAATCATGAAGGTCGAAGTCTCAACACCTGATGAATATCAGGGAGAATTAATGGGGGATCTTAACCGCCGCCGCGGTCAAATCCAAGGAATGGAAACCAGGGGTACGGTTTGCGTTATCGACGCATTCGTTCCTTTGGAAAATATGTTCGGTTACTCCACCGATATGCGTTCGCTCTCATCGGGCCGTGCAGATTATTCAATGACCCCTTCTCACTTTGAGCAGGTTCCGCAAAGTTTGGTGGAGGGCATCGTTGCAACGTCCTCGAGAGAACCAGCTCGAACTTAAATTATCTTTTCGTAAACACAGCAGATGAACGGACAACGCATACGAATAAAACTTAGAGGATTTGATTATAGGGTTATCGACCAGTCGGCATCTGACATAGTAGATACCGCCAAACGGACTGGAGCGCGTGTTGCCGGACCAATCCCCATGCCCACGAGAATAGAACGCTACACGGTTAATCGCTCTCCTCATGTTGATAAAAAATCGATGGACCAATTTGAACTGCGAACCCACAAACGCTTGATCGACATAATCGAACCGACGGTTCAGACCGTCGACGAGCTGAAGAAACTCAATTTGCCTGCCGGCGTAGAAATTAACATCAACGTTTAATAACAAAAAACAAACCTTTAAAGCAGGTTCGAAAAAGGCTCACAGCCGCCTGCCGCTTAAAGTATGAAACTTGAACTATTAGGAAAGAAGCTTGGGATGACCCAAGTTTACGATGGTGACAATAACCTTGTCCCCGTTACGATTATTGAAGCAGGCCCCTGCCCCGTTATGCAGGTAAAGACTTTGGAGACAGACGGTTATTCTGCCATTCAAATCGGGTACAATCCCCAAGGGAAGGCTCCTAACAAAGTAAACAAATGCGCCAAGGGACATGCTGCGAAGGCTGGCGTAGAGGTTCAGCAAGTCGCTCAGGAAGTCAGACTTGACGACGAACACGATTTCGAACGCGGAAATGTTTTGACGGTCGATCACTTTAAGGACGTCAAAATGGTGGACGTCGTCTCCAAGACCAAGGGAAAAGGATTTCAGGGTGTCGTAAAGAGATGGAACTTTTCCGGTGGCCCTGCTTCCCACGGTTCCATGTTTCATCGAAGGGGCGGATCTTACGGACTTTGTCAGTGGCCTGGTCGTGTTTTTAAGAATAAGAAAATGCCAGGGCATATAGGTAATGTCAGCAGGACCACTCAAAACCTCGCCGTAGTGAAGATTCTTTCCGAAAAGAACTTGATTTTGGTCAAGGGTAGCGTTCCGGGACACAAGGGGTCCATTATTTCGCTAAGAGTGGCCAAGAAGTCGAAAACAGCAGCATAACGACATATCATGAAATTCAAATTGTTTAAGGCTGACGGTTCTTCTTCGGGGGAAAAAGACGTCCCCCACTTTCCTTCCCTTGAGGAAGGAAAGGGCATAGATGCATTGCGCCAAGTGATTATTGCCGTTCATGCGAATCAAAGGCAGGGCAACGCATCAACCAAGCTTCGCTCGGAAGTTGCGGGTTCCGGAAAAAAAATTCATCGCCAAAAAGGTCTCGGCGTTGGCCGAGTTGGCGACAAGAAAGCGATTCAACGACGAGGTGGAGGGGTTATATTTGGCCCCCGCCCCCGCTCCTATAATCAAAAGACCAATCGTAAGATCAAGCATTTGGCAATGGAAAGAGCGCTCTGCGACCAAGCGGATGCGGAAAAAATCTTACTGATCGAGGATGTGGAGGTATCGGCACCCAAGACCAAATTGTTCAATGCTCTTTTGACTGCAATTGCTCCTCAGTCTAAGAAGACCCTAGTTATATCCGATGCATTTACCGAGCAAGTTGGCCTTGCCGCCCGTAATTTGGCAAACGCCAAACTTGGTCGAGCCCAAGACGTTAACGCAGTAGACATTATACAAGCCGACCAAATAATCGTTAGCCTCAAAGGCTTAGACGTATTGCTTGCAAAATTTGGTAAGGAGGAAGCTCAATCGTGAAGGAACCCGTTTCTATTTTAAACCAAGCCTTGCTTACCGAGAAAGCTACCATGCTATCGGCAAACCTGAATAAGTATTCTTTCACGGTTGCTCCGAATGCCACTCGTACCAACGTAAAGGACGCAGTTGAAAAAACTTTCGGAGTAAAAGTTTTGAGCGTTAATACAATGAACGTAAAACCTAAGTCCAAAAGAGATCGGACCCGCAGGAACAAGCAGGGCTTCACGAGCGGCTTCAAGAAAGGCGTCATAACTTTGCAAGCCGGCGACAGCATAGATTTAGCCTAATCAGGAGGAAAAGACCGTCATGCCAGTCATACAACAAAAACCCGTTACTCCGTCCGGTCGTTTCTATTTAAAGAACAAAGCCGAACTGAGTAGCAAGCGCCCGGAAAAATCACTGACCAAAGGCCAACACCGAAAGAAAGGCCGCAATACATATGGCAGAATCACTTCCCGCCGTCGCGGCGGAGGTCACAAGCGTTTGTACAGGAAGATTGATTTCAGGCGCATGCGCTTGGATGATCCGGCAAAGGTTGTTGCCTTGGAGTACGACCCCAACCGTACCGCTCATTTGGCTTTGCTTGAATATGCAGATGGAGAGAAAGCATACATTTTGGCCCCTTCCGGTCTAGATGTCGGCGATACCGTGGTGAGCTCAAATGAAAAAATTGCCTTTGAGCCTGGAAACTGTCTACCCCTCAATCTATTGCCAGTCGGTACCAAGGTACATTGTGTGGAAATGTTACCGGGGGCGGGAGCCGTCATTGCTCGATCAGCAGGTTCGGAAGTGCGATTGATATCGATAGACAACGGGCAAGCTTCTTTGAAAATGCCAAGTGGTGAAATTCGATTGGTTAAGGAAAATTGTCGCGCGACCATCGGTGCGGTCGGCAACTCCAGTCACCAGAAGGCAACCATTGGAAAAGCTGGACGCAATCGCTGGAAAGGCCGTCGTCCTCGCGTTCGAGGAGTTGCCATGAATCCGGTAGACCATCCCATGGGTGGTGGTGAAGGACGAACGTCCGGGGGGGGACATCCCTCGTCCCCGTGGGGGCAACTGTCAAAGGGCTTTCCAACTAGAAAGAAATCAAAACCGTCCAACTCGCAAATTCTCGTCCGCCGAAACGGCAGAAGGCTAAAATAAAGATCAGATCATGACACGTTCCGCTAAAAAAGGTTATTTTGTAGATCCGAGTCTCATGAAAAAAGTCGTGAAGGCTCAGGACACGGGTGATCGCAAGCCGATAAAGACTTGGTCAAGGCGCTCGACGATTACCCCTGCTTTCGTAGGGCTCAACTTTACCGTTCATAACGGCAAGAGTTTTTTACCTGTTTACGTTACCGAAAATATGGTCGGTCACAAACTGGGTGAGTTTTCCGCTACCCGCACTTTCAAGTCCCATAATCCTCACACCCAAAAGTAGAGCTATGGAAATCAAGTCATATTCAAAATACATGAGAATCTCTCCCAAGAAGGCTAGAGAGGTGGCTCGGATTCTTCCTGGCAAGAAAGCAACCGAAGGTGCGGCCATTTTAAAATATATTCCCCGCAAAGCAGCGCGAATGCTAGGGAAAACTCTTCAATCCGCCATGGCAAATGCCGAAAACAATGCCAATTTGAATGCGGACGATCTGATCATACGCGAAGCCATAGTCGAATCGGGTCCCGCATTGAAACGATTCAGACCATGTGCCCGTGGCTCGGCTCATCCTTACAAAAAACGAATGAGCCACCTGCGAATCACTTTAACCGACGAAGCTTGATTTATCATGGGACAAAAAGTTAATCCAATAGGTTTTAGACTCGGAGTGCGTCGCAACTGGAGCGCCCGTTGGTATGCCAACAAGCACGATTACTCCAAATTCATGTCTGAGGATAATCTCATCCGGGGATTTTTGGAGAAGAAGCTTCGCTTCGCCTCAGTACCAAGAGTTGTCATAGAGAGAGCTTCGACACGTACGCGTGTCACGATCTGGACTGCAAGACCAGGGATCGTGATAGGCCGTAAGGGTCAAGAACTCGATGGATTGAGGGACTCCCTGAATCGTGTCGTCGGCAAGGACATTCGCTTGGAGATTCAAGAAATCAAGAAACCGGACTTGGTGGCCTCACTTGTAGCCGAGAACGTTGCTCTGCAACTTGAGCGCCGGATTGCTTTTCGCAGGGCGATGAAAAAAGCCGTGCAGACCACCATGTCGATGGGAGCCGAAGGCATTCGAATACAGTGCGCGGGGCGTTTGGCAGGGGCTGACATTGCCCGAACCGAACAACAAAGGGAGGGGCGCGTCCCCTTGCACACGCTTCGTGAAAACATCGATTACGGATTGGTCGAGGCAAACACGGTTTACGGAATCATAGGTATCAAGTGTTGGATTTGCCTAAAGGACGAAGACAAAATTTTCTGACCCTGCAACTCACGATTTATCATGCCAAAGCTACTTCCATCACGTACTAAATATCGCAAGGTCCACAAAGGCCGAGTGAGAGGAACCGCTTCGCGAGGCAACACCGTTTCGTTCGGTGAATTTGGAATTCAATCTTTGTCTCGCGGAAGGATGACTTCCAATCAAATAGAATCCGCTCGTGTGGCGATCAATCGTCACCTTAAGCGGAAAGGAAAAGTGTGGATTCGAGTTTTTCCTCATAAACCCGTTACCAAAAAGCCGGCCGAGACGAGGCAGGGAAAAGGAAAGGGTCCCGTGGATCATTGGGTGGCCGTAATCAAGCCGGGCCATGTTTTGTTTGAAATAGCGGGATGCTCTCCATCCTTGGCAAGGGAAGCGCTTGGGTTGGCGGATGCCAAATTGCCCTTTCGTTGCAGAATGATAACGCGCGCCCAACAATTTTAACCGCTATGAAAATATCTGAAATAAAAGAGCTCTCGGAAGCGGAGTTGCAAAAGAAACTCAGGGAACTTGGTGATGAACTCTTGCAGTTGCAGATACGCAAACAAACCGGACAGGTTGAAAAACCGCATCTCATAAAAAGTATCAGGCGGGATCGTGCCCGGATACGCACCTTGCTCAACCAGCCGAACAACAACTAGACCGTACCTTAGATGAGTGAAGAAAACACAAGAAACAAACGCAAGGAGCTTGTCGGGGTGGTAAGATCCAAGACGGGAGACAAATCCGTCAAGGTGGTCTACCAGTATAAAATACCTCACCCCTTGTACAAAAAGGAGATTCGTCGGAAGACAACCGTGCACGTGCACGACGAAGCCAATGAATCCAAAGTGGGAGACAAGGTTCGCATCATGGCAACTCGTCCGCTCAGTAAAATGAAAAGATGGCGGGTTGTGGAAATTATTGAAAAAGCCCCCGTAATTTAGGACAAAGTCATGATACAGTTACTTAGCAGGCTTGAAGTCGCGGACAATACCGGAGCAAAAAAAGTCCGAATGATCCGACGCATTGGTCAAAACAAGAAGACTGCCTCCGTCGGGGACGTCATCGTTTGCCATGTTAAGGAAAGCTCCACGGAAGCATCGGTTAAAAAAGGCACCGTTGTCCGAGCTGTCGTTGTGCGAACGCGCGCACCGATGAGAAGACGCGATGGCAGTTATTTGCGATTTGATGAAAATGCCTGCGTTTTGGTCAACGACGACGGCACCCCGAAGGGCACCCGTATCTTTGGGCCAGTTGCCCGGGAGCTTAGGCAAAGATACATGAAAATCATATCATTAGCCCCAGAAGTTTTGTAAGTCATGGCCAAGAATATAAAAAAAGGAGAAGAGGTCATCGTCATTGCTGGTGATCACAAGGGAAAAAAGGGAAAAATCCTTCAGGTTCTCAGGGACAAGAACCGCGTAATTGTCGAGGGCGTCAATTTGCTCAAGAAGCACGAGCGCAAGACTCAGGACAACCCGCAAGGGTCCATTGTAGAAAGAGAATTTCCGATTCATTACTCGAACGTAATGCTTGCCGAAAGCGCAAAGTAATTCAGCGTGCAAGTTAACATCGGAAAACGCAAAGAGATCAACTTATGAGAATTCCCGAACTAAAGAAAATTTATACTGAAGAAGCCATCCCGTCCTTGATGAAGAGTCAAGGATACGGGAACGTTCACGAAGTGCCCAAAGTTGAGAAGGTGGTACTTAACAGTTCCTTTGGTATTGAGCTTGATAAGAACGGAATCGTTGAACTTAGAAAAGACATTGCCTCCTTGGCCGGACAAGCTCCGGTTGTCGTTAAAGCCAAGGTTAGTGTTTCGAACTTCAAACTCCGCGAAGGTATGCCCGTTGGTATTAAGGTAACCCTAAGGGGCAATGAGATGTGGGAGTTCCTCTTGAGACTGATCGCTATCGCCCTACCCAACATCCGTGACTTCAGGGGTGTTCCTTCCAAGCTCGATGGCCGGGGTAATTATACTTTGGGGATTACCGACCACAGTATTTTCCCGGAAATTAACGTCGAGCGTCAGCGGGTCAACACCGGCCTCGACATATCAATCGTAACGTCCGCCCGGACAGATGAGGAGGGAGTGGCCCTTCTGAAACTTTTGGGGATGCCTTTTCGCAAGCATTCCAGTGAAACCGAAACGACTCAGGAAGCTGCCTGAAAAATATTTAACAATCCATCACTATGGCCAAAAAGTCCGTCATTCATCGTAATAAGAAGAGAGAGAGAATGGTTGCCCGTTTTGCATCGAAACGAGCCGCTCTCAAGAAAATTATTGCCGACCCAAACGTTGGGGAGGAAGAGTTCTATGCCGCGCAGGCAAAACTGGCAAAACTCCCTCGCAACTCGTCTGCCGTTCGACTGGTCAACCGTTGCACCCTTACCGGAAGACCACGAGCCACCATTAGGAAATTTGGATTGTCCCGAATAACCTTTAGAGAACTTGCCTTGCAGGGAAAGGTGCCAGGCGTCATCAAAGCCTCTTGGTAGCACAGTAAACCCACTATCGATATGTCCGTACACGATACCATAGGAGATTTTATTACCGTCATCAGAAATGCAGGGAAGGCGGGCAAGACGTCCTGCACTTATCCGCATTCCAACCTGCGGGCAGGGCTTGCCGCCATTCTCAAGGAAAGAGGTTTTGTTTCGGATTGTGGCGAAGCCCAGACTGAAGAAGGCCACAAATGCATAGAGGTTCACTTGAAATACGTTAATGGCGAATCTGCAATTCGGGGGATTAATCGCATCAGTACCCCCGGCCGCAGATCATACTGCGGATACCGAGATATCCCGCACGTTTTGGGTGGCCTTGGTATTTCCATACTAAGTACGCCCAAGGGAATCATAGATGACAAAACGGCTCGCAAAAACAAACTGGGAGGCGAACTCCTTTGTAGCGTTTGGTAACTGTAGGAGAAATTTGACTGATGAGCAGAATAGGAAAAATACCCGTAGAAATTCCGTCAGGCGTTGAAGTTGCCTTGGATAATCAAACCATTCGAGTAAAAGGCCCCAAGGGTGACCTTTCGAAAACCTTTTCGCCATTGGCCGTCATAAAGCTTTCGGATGATAAGGTTGTGGTTTCTCCGGCAGATGACAGCCGGGCAGCTCAGGCGCAATATGGAACAGCCCGCTCAATAATCGCTAATATGGTGCAGGGGGTTACCCAACCGTTTAGTAAGGATTTGTTAATAGAAGGCGTTGGTTTTCGCGCTGCGATCAAGGGGTCGGTTATTGATCTTGAACTAGGCTATTCTCATCCGGTTGAGCATACCATACCTGAAGGAGTCTCCGTTACGGTTGCCGACAATGTCAAGATTCACGTCGAAGGGGCGGACAAGCAGATGGTGGGTCAACTTGCCGCAGAAATCAAAAGTTATTATCCGGTAGAGCCCTACAAAGGAAAGGGTGTCAGGATTCTCGGTCAGTACGTTCGCCGCAAGGAAGGAAAGAAATCCGCTTAAATTTAAAACCAGATGAAACTTTCAAAGAAAAAAGAACTTTCCCAAAAGAGACGTTGGAGAATAAGAAAGAAAGTGAATGGAACAGGGGATCGGCCCCGGGTTTGCGTACGCTTTACCAACAAGAACATTCACGCCCAGTGCATAGACGATGAGAAATCTCATACGCTGCTCGGAATTGCCACCACGCATGCCGACTACAAGGATATTCTCCCGAATGTCAGCGGAGCGGAAAAATTCGGGACGGCATTCGCTTCGAAGATTAAAGGCTCCGGGGTTTCGGCAATTGTTTTCGACCGTGCGGGTCGAAAATATCATGGGTGCGTCAAGGCGTTTGCCGATGCCTTGCGAAAGGAAGGACTGCAGTTTTAAGTCATGAGTGAACCAAAGCGTAATAAGAAGAGGACACAGGAAGTGACCTCGGAGGAAGAGCAAGAACTATTTGAAAAAGTAGTGCATATCAATCGTTGTGCGAAAGTCGTAAAAGGCGGCCGCAGATTCAGTTTCGCCGCCCTTGTTGTGGTTGGAGACCAACAAGGCAACGTTGGCTTTGGCTACGGAAAGGCCCAGATGGTTCCCGATGCCATCCGGAAGGGAACGGATCAGGCAAAGAAAGCGATGATCCCCGTATCGATTTCCGGAGATACCATCCCTCACCCCATTCTCGGAGCGTACGACGGGGGCAAGGTTTTGCTTCGCCCCGCCCGCCCCGGAACCGGGATCATTGCCGGAGGAGGCGTGCGTGCAGTTTTGGAAGCCGCCGGAATTAAAAACGTTTTGTCAAAATCGTTGGGATCCAATAATCAGCTATCGGTTGTTACGGCCACGCTGAACGGTCTTTCCCAGCTTCGTACGGCTGACCAAATTTCCGACATTCGAGGGGAGGAAGTTTCAGGACCTGCCTTTACTCGGATATCGAAAGAGATTAAGGCAATTGTACCTGAGTCCGCAGAAGCCGTACCCGAGTCCGCAGAAGTCAATTCCTAGATTTTATATATCATGAAAGAGAGTGAAATTCCAGCTGGCTCAAACAAAGGAAAGAAGCGCGTGGGCAGAGGAGAGGGGAATGGACGGGGCAAGACTTGCTGTCGAGGGCACAAGGGTGCGGGAGCACGCTCTGGATATTCCCTGAGACCCGGATTCGAAGGTGGGCAGATGCCGTTGTTTCGCAAATTGCCTCAACGCGGATTTAACCGAACTCGGTTTCAAACCCCTTGCTCGGTGGTCAATTTGGGTGACTTAGCCAAATTGACCGGGGATAAGGTGGACCTCGAATCCCTTAAGGAAGCGGGCTTGGTGCGCGCCAACTCCAAAAGAGTCAAGCTCCTGGGCACGGGAGAAGCAGAAAAGGCCTACCAAGTAAACGTCACGTTTGTTTCCAAGTCAGCGAAAGAAAAAATCGAAGCTGCAGGCGGTTCCTTTCTGTCCGAATAATTTAATTAAATAATTTCCGAAATGCTATCAGCGTTTACCAACTCCCTCAAGATACCTGAGCTCAGGCAAAAGATTTTCTTTACCTTGGCTCTGTTGTTTATTGCTCGAGTTGGAGCGAACATTCCCTTGCCTGGTGTCGACCCGACCCCAATCAAGGAGTTTTTCGAATTTCAGGAGCAAACCAGAAAGGATTCCGGAGGCAACGACATATTGGGCTTCTATAATATGTTTACCGGAGGAGCCCTTCTTAACGGAGCTCTGTTTGCCTTGGGGATAATGCCTTACATCAGTGCCTCCATAATCATGCAGCTCATGGGTGCGGTTTTTCCTCAACTCGCCCGCCTGCAACAGGAGGGTGAGCCTGGTCGACAAAAAATTTCACAATATACCCGATACCTGACAATCCTGATTTGCATAGTTCAGGGAGGTTTGCTGGCGGTTGCCTTGAGGGATAGCCCCGGCAGTCTCATACAAGGTTTTGATCCTTCGACGATAGTGGATGGCAAGCCATTGGGGCCAATTGTCGTTTTCTCGGGTGCCCCTTCCCTCTTTCTCCTGCTAACCGTCGTTTTTCTTACCACCGGGTCTTTGATCCTCATGTGGTTGGGCGAACAGATTACCCAGCGAGGAATTGGAAACGGAATATCGCTTCTCATAACGGTCGGTATCTTGGCCGACTTGCCGAAGGCTTTGCATGATGCGTACGCCCTGGTTTTTTTAGCGGAAGCCGGGGACAATATGGTCATCGTCAAGGCTTTGCTCATGGTCGGGTTGTTTCTATTGGTTGTTTGCGGGATTATCGCGGTTACGCAGGCGCAGAGGAAAATTCCCGTGCAGTATGCCAAGCGGATGGTAGGAAGAAAAGTATTCGGCGGCCAAAGCTCCTTCCTTCCCCTCAAGGTAAATTACGCCGGGGTCATGCCAGTGATTTTTGCCAGTGCCATTCTGATGTTTCCTGCTCAGCTCCTGCGTACGTTGGGTGCCGCTATGGCAGATGCTGATAATCCGACAAATTGGGCAACCCAATTGGCTGACGTTTTTGCCAGTCGCGGATTCGTATACTACTTTGTCTACGGTGGCCTGATACTCGTCTTCAGTTACTTTTGGGTTTCGATCATGTTCAAGCCCGTCCAGATTGCCGACGACCTCAAGAAAAACGGGGGGTACGTTCCCGGAGTAAGGCCCGGCGACCCCACTGCCCGCTTCCTCGACTTTGTAATGACAAGGCTGACTTTGGCGGGGTCGATCTTTCTTACCATCATTGCGGTCTTTCCGGACTTCATATTCAAGATGGCCAACGTTTCCTATAACGTCGCCACCTTTTTCGGCGGAACCGGCATGCTCATCATTGTGGGAGTTATACTCGATACGATGCGACAAATTGAAACGTTCCTTCTCCAAAGGAACTATGATGGATTTCTTCGGAAAGGGCGAATTCGGGGAAGATCAGGAAATGCCAGCCAAGGAATTGAATCGCTTGATCTCAAAGATTTTGAGGCCCAGTGGAGACCGCTCATTTACATTTCCGTAATTCTGTTCGCACTGGGAATGGCCGGGTACTTTTTAAAAAAGTGAAAATTCTGATACCGATAATAATTTAAACCAAACGGAAGAGAATACATTATGGCTAGATTGCTAGGAGTTGATATACCAAATCGCAAGAAGATAGAATATTCGTTGCGTTACATTTACGGCATTGGACCCACTCGCGCCAAAAAGATACTCGAGGAAACGGGTATTGATCCGAATAGGCGAACCCAAGAATTGAACGAGCAGGAACTTAGTCTTATCAGCAACCATATCATAGATCAGAAGATCATGGTCGAAGGAGACTTGAGAAGAACCGTTACAAACAATTTGAAGCGACTTCAGAGCATTCGTTGCTACCGAGGTCTCCGTCATCAGCGCGGACTGCCGGTTCGTGGTCAACGAACAATTACCAATGCAAGAACCCGCAAGGGTGGCCGGAAGACTGTAGGGGTAGTTCGCAGCAAAACCTAGGAACTAGGATTTCATATGAGCGAAGACGAAAACAAAGAAGAAGAAAACGGACAGGAAAAACCTGCTGAAGCCGAGAATGCGGTCGAACCCGAGGAGAAAGCTGAGCCCGAGAAGGCAGACGAGTCCGAGGAAAAAGTTGAGGCCGAGAAGACAGACGAGCCTGAGGAGAAAGAGAAAGCCGAGTCCGGGAAGGCAGCAAAAACCAAGAAAAAGGCCGAAAAAGAAAAACCATCTGAAAGTGAAGAGACCGAATCCTCGGAGGAATCAAAGGATTCGGCCGAAGAGAAATCTGAAAAAACGGAAGAGTCTGCAGCGGATTTGCTTGGCGCCAATATCGAGCAAGTAAAAGTACGCAAGGCGAAGGGTAGCAAGAACATTGCATCGGGAATTTGCTTCATAGTCGCGACGTTCAACAATACCAAGGTTTCGTTTTCCGACATGAAGGGTAACGTCATCTCATGGTCCAGTTCAGGAAAATGCAACTTCCGCGGCTCTAGAAAATCGACGGCATATGCGGCTCAGGTCGTTACTCAAGATGCCGGCAGGGTCGCGATGTCACATGGGATGAAAGAGGTGCTCGTTAAGGTAAAAGGACCCGGGATGGGCCGCGACTCCGCAATCAGGGCCCTGCAAAGTTTGGGATTTAGCGTAACTTCAATCATTGACGTAACCCCCGTCCCTCACAACGGATGCCGTCCGCCCAAAAGAAGACGGGTGTAACCCCTTGGCCAGACAAACACTTTAAGAAAATCTACCATGTCTCGATATACCGGACCTACAACTCGAATTAACAGGCGCTTTGGAATGGCGGTTTTTCCCGCAAACAAAGCGTTCGAAAGAAGAACTTACCCGCCTGGTCAACACGGACCCAACTTTCGCAGGAAAGTTAGTGACTACGGGGAGGGTCTCATTGAAAAGCAAAAGCTTAGGATCATGTACGGCCTGACGGAAAAACAGTTTAGAAATCTGTTTGAGCGAGCCAAGAGACGCAAAGGGGTAACTGGGGAAGTTTTCCTCACAATGTTGGAAACCCGCCTGGATAACGTCGTTTACCGTTTGGGTTTTGCCAAGACCAGGCAAGCGGCCCGCCAATTCGTTAACCACGGCCATATTTTGGTAAACGGGATAAAAGTGGACATACCAAGCTATCAAGTTTCGGTCGGTGACGAAATTGGGGTTCGTGAAAAAACCTCATCTCGGCAGCTTGCGACTAGAAATCTCGAAGGCTCCCAGTACCATCCCTCCCCGCCTTGGGTGGAGGTAAACGCCGACTCTCTTCAAGGAACCGTTTCACGGGCCCCTCAACCGGATGAGCTTGAGCAAAGTGTTAACGTTCAATTGGTTGTG
>MDTE01074434.1_pt1 | contig 26356 bp, 20 predicted proteins | sample 811231 | NCBI WGS metagenome assembly MDTE01 (sample SAMN05326651, study PRJNA326480) | marine metagenome | isolation source: seawater | place: Indian Ocean: Red Sea | collected 2010
AAAAAGTCAAAAAATGATGAGGAAACAGTAAATCAGGAAGGAGTAAAAAGTAAAAAAGAAAAAGAAAAATCTAAAAATGATTCTAAAAAATCTATTAAGAATGAACCTCTAACATTTAATGAATAATATTTAAGCTCCAATTTCGTTTATTAAGCTAAACATAGGCAGATATAGTGAAACTACAATTGTCCCTACTATACCTGCAACTACAAAAATTATTGCAGGTTCCATTGCTTTAGTAAGTGCTGAAACTGTTGCATCTACCTCTCTTTTATAGAAATTTGATAAATTTTCAAGCATAAAGCTTAATTTACCTGTCTCTTCTCCAATTTTGATCATAGATATAACAAGCTTTGGAAGAGTACTTGATAATGCAAGCGAATAACTTAATTCTTGACCTTCTTCAACTAAAGATATAGACCTTTGAATCGTATCCTTTATGATTTGATTGGAACTAGCTCCAATACATCTTTTTAATCCCTCAACTATTGGAATTCCAGAATTCACAAGAGTAAACAAAGTATCACAAAAAGAAGCTACTTCTGTTCTTAAAATCAATGCTCCAAATAAAGGAGTTTTAAGAATAAGATTGTCAACGTTTCTCCGGCCTTGTCTAGTTTTATAGTAATTATTAAATAAATAAAATATACCCATCACAGCAATTGGAGCAATAATAGCGAAGAATGGGGAAGTTACCATATTTGATAGATTAAGCATTATGGTTGTTAGAAGAGGTAATTCCGCGCCTAAATCATCAAACATATCTTTAAATGTAGGTACTATAAAAATCAATAATCCCAAGCTAACAGAGACAGCTAAAACAAGTACTAAGACTGGGTAAATTAGGGCCCCTTGAATTTGACCTCTGATTTTAGCTTGCTCTTCAAGTAGTGTCGCTATTCTGGAAAGCACAGTGTCAAGCATTCCTCCTGCCTCCCCTGCTTCTATTAATCCAACAGTTATCGGTGCAAATATTCTTGGGTATTTATTTAAGCTTGAAGATAGCTCTTCACCAGCATTAAGTTGCTCACCAATATTTTGAACACATAACGCAAATTTTTTATTAGTCATGTTTTCAGATAATAAAAATAGTCCTTGGGCTAAAGGAACACCACTTTGAAGAATCACTGATAATTGCCTAAAAAAAACAAGAAGATCTTTCTTAGGAACTTTTAATTTGTTCGCAGGAGTATTGCTAGAGAAAAGACTTTGATTGGAATTGAAATTATTATTGGAAACTGGCTCAATTTTTTTGCCGTATTCAGCCATTAGACAAGAATCCCCTTTGGATTAGATGATTTAGATAATGCTTCTTCTTTAGTAATAGATCCATTTTTTACTAATTCAGTTAAACATTGTTCTAAAGTATTCATTCCCTCTTTACTACTTGTCTGAATTTGGGAGTAAATTTGACTAACTTTTTTTTCTCGAATTAAATTACCAATAGCAGGCGTATTTATTAATAACTCAAAAGCAAGAGATCTTTTCCCAGCAATATTTTTACATAAAGTTTGTGACATTACCCCAGCTAATGATGTAGAGACTTGTAATCTTGCCTGTTCCTGTTGATCTCCAGGAAATACGTCTACAATTCTCTCCACAGTTTTAGCTGCTGAAGATGTATGTAGCGTCCCAAGTACAAGGTGTCCTGTCTCGGCAGCAGTAATTGCAAGTTGGATTGTCTCTAAATCTCTCATTTCTCCAATATAAATAACATCTGGGTCTTCTCTTAAAGCCGCCTTTAAAGCAGTACTAAAAGAAGAGGTATCTCTCTTTACTTCTCTTTGGTGAATAATAGAATTTTGTGTATGGCTAAATTCAAATTCTATGGGGTCTTCTATGGTAAGAATATGTCTTTTTTGAGTATCTAGAATGCAATTTATGAGAGCTGCCAGAGTTGTAGATTTTCCAGAACCTGTCGGTCCTGTGCATAATACTAATCCTCTCTCTAATTTAGACAATTCAATAAAAGGTTGTGGTAAACCCAATTCTTGCCATTTTGGTAAATCATCTGGGAGGATTCTTAAAGTTAAACATCTTTTATTATTTGAAATATATGCGTTTACCCTTATTCTGGAGAGCCCTTCCAATCCAATTGAAGTGTCAAGATCTCCACTTTCATTGAACAGTTTAATTTTTTCTTGTCCAAGAAGTTCTAAATATAATTCGTCCATATCTTCTGTGGTGAGAATATTTTCTAGAATCTTTATATCGGAGTGAATTCTAAATGCTATTGGTGAATTCTCTTCGAGATGAATGTCGGAGGAGCCTGATTCAATGGCAAAAGCCACAATTTTTCTTGATATACTCATCAGCCTAAATTAATTAATCAATTAATATTTACCATTTTGGCAAGTCTACACTTCTTTCAATATCCTCTGAATCAATATCTTCAGAATTAGAAATCTTTTTTAATTCAGAAATAGTAGTTAAGCCTTCTTTAATTAAATTAACTGCATATGTTTTCAGTGTTAGCATCCCTTCACTTACTGCAATGTCCTCTATCTCTTGAGTTGAAGCATCTTTCTTTATGGCTTGTTTTATTTTAGCTGAAACTCTTAACAATTCGTATGTTCCAATTCTTCCTTGATAACCTGATCCTGAACATCTTGTACACAAAGTACCTTCAGAACTTCTTTGTTGCTTTTCTTCTCCTTTTAAAACTGTAGCTACTCTTATCTGAGTACCTCTTGGTAATCCAGTAAAGTTAATCTCTTTATCAGTAATAGTTTTTTCAACGCTACAAGAAGGACAAACTTTTCTAATTAGTCTTTGAGCTAAAACACCGCGAAGTGATGCATTTAATTTATAAGAAGGGACATTCATATCTAAAAGTCTTGTTAACGAGCTTGCGGCGCTGTTGGCATGAAGTGTTGTGAAAACAAGATGCCCTGTCTCAGCGGCATCCATGGAAGATTCAGCTGTTTCGGGATCCCTTGTTTCTCCAATTAAAATAACATCTGGATCTTGTCTTAAAAATGTTCTTAATAAAATTGGGAATGTTTGTCCTTTTGCTCTAATAACTGGAAATTGTTGTATGTTTCCCCCGAGATCATATTCAATAGGTTCTTCTGCCGTAACTATATTCAATTCACCATTATCTTTTTCTCTTAAGGCAGAAGCTAGAGTGGTAGATTTTCCTGAACCAGTTGGTCCACAAACAATAATAATTCCGTTTGCTTCCGTTATCATTCTTCTGAAAGAATTTTTGATTAATTGATTTGAAATTAACTTATCTAAACTTAAAGTTTCAGTATCGCTATTCAGTATTCTCATTACAATTTTTTCGCCATACTTAGCAGGCGCAGTAGAGCAACGAAATTCCATTACTTGTCCTTCAAATTTCCTTTTTATTTTTCCGTCTTGAGATGCTCTTCTTTCTGCGATATCCATACCAGCCATGTTCTTGTAGCATGCAGTAAGTTTAATTCCTGCTCTGGAGGGAAAAGTTACGTAATTTTGCATAACTCCATCTCTCCTTACTCTGATTTTATAGCAGTCATTTCTTGGTTCAATATGAATATCAGAAACATTATTTCTTGTAGATTTAATAAGGATATTTGCAGCAGCTCTTTGTATTTGACTCCCTAACATCTCTGTAGATAAATCTATAGTTTCAGCAATTGTGTTTTCTTCTTCGCTATCTTCGAAATCAAAAGCATAATCATCGTTACTATCATCATCATTAGCAGCTTTTAAAGCATCAATAATAGCATCATCACTAAAATCATAAGTCTCTATTCCTTCAGAATTGATTATTCTTTCTTGAGCAGCTTGATCTAGTAGAAATTGAATTTCAACTGCTTTTTTTTCTATAAATTGGCATTCATAACCAACTTCTTTTGTTCTTTTTTTTATGAATTCACTTATTGAACTTAGATAAGAGAAATCAGCAACAGCAATAGTTAATTTTTCAGTGTTTGTAGATTTATTAATTTCTGCAGAAAGAGGAACAAGTACATGTTCCCTGCAATAAGCAAGTGAGAAAACTTTCTCAATTAATTCTCTACTAGCTATTCTTTCCATATTCTTATATTAACCCCATGCATTTTGTCCAAGCTTCACATTCCCACCAAGCCCACCAATTGACCAATTTGCAATGTGGAAATCTGGGTTGGCCGCATTTCTTCTCAGCCTCAGCGCGACCACAAACTGTTTCTGTTTTATAAAGACTTTCTGTTGGAACTTGTTTCCCATCACACATCCAAACTACGTCACCGCACTGACCTGGACCATCAAATGGACCATATTTCCCCATATATGCATTTTTACCGGTCTGTTGCCTAGCCGCTTCTCGGTCATTAAGGCATTGATTTTCTTTGTTTTTTGCAATTTTGGCTAAGTATGCATCTTTGGATCCTTCATCTACTCCATTTACAAACCAAAACTCTTTCTCACCGCACTCATCTATGGTAACTGCTGTTGGGTTACCAGATCCATCATCGGGATTAGAAGCTTTGGGGGTTGTGTATTGTTCTTTAATTTTGTTTGAGCATTCTTTACCTAACTTTCTTTCTCTAGCATCGTTGTACCCAGTTTCTCCACTTACTATACTTCCTTCAAAACCCCAAGTCTCAAGAGTGCAAGATTTGGCACTGTCATCCCATCTTGATTCTTTACCACTACCACCATCAGGAGGAGTTTCGTTAAGCCATTTATAGAATTTATCATTACAATTTTTTTTAGCAGCAGCTAAAGCTGCAATCCTATCCCACTCTGCTTGTTGTTCAGCCGATACACCGCAATTTGTTCCTGCCCATTTCTTACATGAATTTAAACTTGCATCATTTGAACTAGGAGTGGCTATTTTTGTTACGTCACCTTCTTCTGATATCCTAAAACCCATAGTGAATAAGATTTCCTCGGATGAATTATTTGGTTCAATTTGGAATTCACTACATTTATTTTTTTCGGTCTTAATTTTATATCCTATTGTATTTAATTTATCGTTAGATAATTCTGCGCCAGCCACATCTGTTGAAGTCATTGTTTTACCAGTTCTAAGACTTTGTAAACAATTTGCAGCAGCTAGATTTAAAGATGCTTTTGCTTCATCAATTCTAGATAATTTAATCCATTTATTTATATTAGGTAATGATATCGCTGAGAGTGCAGAAAGTATAACCAAAACTGCAGTTAGCTCAATAATAGTAAAACCTCTTTCAGAAGTATGTTCTTCAGAAAAAGGTTTTGATATTTTCATTATTTTAATCTTTTAATTAAAATAGTTCACCAAGTTCCTGCAGAATTACATCCTCTTTGCAAAGCAGCGCCAGAAGCTACACAAGTCTTTGCTGCAGAACTTACATCGTATCTCCATGTAGGATATTGAGTTGTATCAGAAGATGTTAATTCATAAACCCCAGAACTTATATGGCAAGATTCCTGACTACCAACAGTTAATGCAGTACCATCAACACTTTCAGTCCAGCCGTCATAACCATTTAAAGAAGGAACTACGTAGTTACCACTTCCCGCATCTGCAACTTTAGCAGCACATTCTTTTACTAATGTGGACATTGTTGCAGAAGCTGCAGCAGCTCTGGCCTTATTACTAATATTAGTAAAGTTTGGTATCGCTATTGCAGATAAAACTGCTAGAACAGCAACAACAACGACGAGCTCGATAAGTGAAAATCCTGCATCTCCTGGTTTCTTTGAGAGTACCTTACGTGTTTTAGGACTTCTTAAATATTCTTGAATAAGTGTCATTTTATATAAAAAAATGATTGTCTATTTATTATTTTCGTAAAAAGTTAATTTTTTGTCAACTAAACTTTTTATATTTTTTTTTTATATATTGTGTTTAATTAATCTTTATTTCAAAAATATTATTTTTTGCAATTATTTATACAAATAAATTATTAACCGTAGAACCAAATTTAAGCCATTTATCTATCCAAAATTCACTTCCAAAGATAAATGTAAACCACATTCCAATTGATATAAAAGGAACAAAAGGAATTTTTTGCATAGGTTTAATTTTTTTCAAAAACCTTCCTGATAAGCCTATTATTAGAGCAAGATAAATACTAATTAAAAAAGTAGTTAAAAGACCATGTAATCCAAACCAAATAATACTAATTGAATAAAGTTTAATATCCCCAAGACCTATTAGTTTTATTTTATATTTTCTTTCTTGAAAAATTAATATAGTTTTTATTGAATAATAAAAAATTAAACTTATTAATATTCTGAAAAGAGCTTGAAATATATTTTGAGTGCAAAAAAGATTTTCCGAAAATAAATTAGAAGTTATTCCAACTATTATTAAAAGTTTACAAAATATCTCTGGAACCCAGTAATGATCAATATCAATTAATGACATAGATAATAAAATGGATGTAAGAATTAATACATATATAACTTCTAGAAAGGAGTTTCTATTCTCAAAAACTTTATAAAAGGAATATGTTCCTATGAATCCATATGAAAGTTCAACTAATGGATATTCAAATGAAATAGGATTTTTACATATTCGGCATTTCCCAGATAATAATATCCAGCTTAAAATAGGAATATTGTCAAACCACTTTATTTGAGTTTTGCAATTAGTGCAAAAACTTCTTGGAGATATAATTGAAATATCTTCAGGTAATCTGAATCTAATTACATTAATAAAACTTCCAATAGATAGACATAATAGAAAAATAAAAAAGTAGATCATTGAATTTAGAATATTTTCAATAAAGTAAATTTTTTAATGCATAAAAAATAATTTTTATTTCAAATGGTATGAGTAAACAAAGGGGAATTATAACTATTAGCCAAATTAATGAAGGCATTTTTCTTTGCTGAAACAAAGCATTAAAAGTAAGGATTATTAAACTTGAATTTATTATTAAAAGAAAAAAGTTCTCGGCTAATTCTGCTAGATTATCTTCTCCAAAGTTTGGAGCAATAATATAAAAAAAGATTATTAGGAAATAAGAGGATAAAATAGATTCCCAGCTATTAAAAACATTGAAACCAAAAATACTTTTTTTGGGAATAAAATTTCTCATTAATAATTGATTATTTGAAAATTAGGATTTTATATTAGAAATAATGAGATGTTTATAAATTCATCTTAAATTATTTTTTGAAAAAGGGAAATAATTTATTTTAACTATCTGAAATCGATAAATATGCGTGAAAAGGAATTTCTTATTAAAAAATATTGAGTAAAAAATATCCAGAAGAGAAGAATATAAATTCTTTAAATATTTCTTACAAAACCCAATAGTATATTTTTGTTGTGAGTTTAAATCCGCTTGGGATTATTTCTAAAAAAGTTAGACATTGTTTTAAACTTATATTTCTATTCATTTAATTTTTTAAAATTGTTTTTAAAGCCTTTAATATCATTCTGAAAAAGAAGATTTCTTTTCTTGAGGTATTTTTCAATAGTTTTGTAATTTTCAGTTGTATTTTTTGGAATATTTGTTTCATAAATTAGAAATTTTATAGAAAACTTTAAACAATAAAAAATTAAAGAGGAGTTAATACTATCAAATATAAAAATATCATTTTTTGATGTTTTCTTAGGATCAAATTTCGTTAATGATAAGGCTTTAAAGAAATATTTTTTATATTGTTTTAATTCCCCTCTAGGATGTAATAAAAAATTGAATTCGAATTCCTTTATTACTTTAAAAATATCATCAAAATGAATTCTCAAATCATTATCAGAATCTGGTTTTATATTTGGAACCATTTCATAAAAAAATTTATTTAAGTTTGCTCTTGTAACCCAATAAATTCTTCTTTTATTATTATTCTTGGGTTTTATGTAATATCTAGTGAAACTATTTTTATCAGCAATATTCCAATTAATTATCTGATCACTTAAATAAGTCAATTTTTTATCAAAGAAATTACTTATATACCAACCTGATACTGATCCATGATTATGGTGAATTATGTAAGATGAACTACAACTATTAATTAATTTTATCATTTCAGGAAATATTAGCCTCTCGCATCTTGCATTTAAAACAAGATGCCCAAATTCTGTCTTCAAATCAAAAAACTCATTTGGGAGTACTAATAAAAGACATTCAAATAAACCTTTATCAGAAATTTCTTTTTCAAATTTTTTTAAAAATAATTCTTTTTCTATTTTTGCTTTGTTATCCGATTTATTTATTAATTTCTTAAAAATCAAAAATCTAATATTTTCCCAAAATAAAAGTTTATGGTAGTTTTGTAAAAAGTTGAAATTTAAATTTATTGTGATCTTTAATACAAGATATTTTAAATATTTATATATTTTCTTCATAAGAAAAATATTTTCTATAAAGAATGATCTTTTTCTTAAGAATGTTTTTTTTACTTTTTTAGGACTTCCCGTTTTGGGATCTTTTATCCAAAGTGGATAATAATTTTTCCAGTTTTCATTATAGTAAATATGATCTATTGACCAGCCCAAAATTATGGCAAGCTTTGTTGCTTTTGATACAGGTATTTTTTTTGATTTTAAATAAATTTCATACTCAAAAATGATCTTTTCATACCATTTAAATTTTGAAAGTATACTAAGATTTTTATTATTCATATTAATAATTTACTAAAAATTATTTTAATGGAAACAACAATATATAAAATAGATGTTACTAAATTATTCAAATAAGTTGGTTGTTTATAAAATTATTTTTTATTAAAATATTATTCTTTAACCAAATTTATCTTAATGAAATTGTTTTAGTAAACTTATGATGTTAATCTTTTATTTAGTTTCTATAGATTTAGATGACATTTGAAGAAAAAGGCTATATTCAACTAAAGTCATTTTTTTCTAATGATGAAATAAAAAAATTACAAAAATATCAAGATAAATTATTTCCTTGTTATGAAGATGGAATTAATAATTTTGGTAAACCCAAAAGAGATAACAAATATTATAAAGATGTTTATTATGATAATTCATCAAAAATAAGATATGATGGCTGGCCACTAAAACATAGAATTTTTAGAGGACAAGGCAGCCCTAATCTTGAGGAAACACCAAATATCCTATATGGCAAAAGAGCAAGCAAAAAGTATATAAATTTGCCAGAATTTTATGATAATTATATTTTTAAGCCTGAATTACTTGATGTTATTAAATCATCTTTAAATTCAGAAAAACTTTATTTTAATTTGGCATCAGCTAATAGAGTCTACCCTCAATATCAAGGCGAGTCTGGAATATTACATATTGATACTTATGGATTTACAGGATTAAATAATAAGTTCACTGATGATTTCTTAATAAATATCATTATTTATATTAATGGGACAGATAAAGGTAGATCTGGGACCTTATTTTTGCCTGAATCTCATAGGAATTATAAAGAAATTAATAATAGGGTAGCTAATGCTTTAAAACTAGACTCTTCAGAAAATAGGATCCATCAGAGAGAAGCCTTTTTTGAATTATTTTCAGAAGAGGAAATAGAAAGTATTAAGTCTGTAGAGGCATCTCCAGGAGATGTTTTTATTTTCCGTTCAGATTTATTTCATTGTATTCCAAAGAATTTTTCAGAAAATTTATACAGAGATGTAATTATTGCAAATTTTAGTTCTAATGAGAAATTTTTTAAAAAGTTTAGTAATAATGAAAGTCAAATAATTAAAAGGCGAATTTCTAAACAAAAATATGAAATTTCTTTTAGTAAATATGCAACAAATACCAACAAGAATTTAATTATTCTTTTGTCTTCTTTAAAGAAAAAGATTATAGATAAAATTAAAAATTTTAAAAATAAAAAAATATTAAATTTTAGAAAGGTAAAAAAGAAAAAAAATATTGATCAATTAAACATTCTAAATTTAGGCTCTGGTCCAATATTCAATCAATCAAATGTTATCGGTCTTGACTTTAATGGAGATATTGAAAAACTAGGTATCCGAGAAAAAACATTATGTGATGTAAATTTTGATTTATCAAGTAATCAAAAATTGCCCTTTGAAAGTAATAGATTTATTGGAATTTATACATCTCATTGCTTAGAACATCTAACTTTAGATCAAGTTAATCATGTAATTAAAGAGTCATATAGAATTCTTAAAAAAAATGGAATATTAAGAATTATTGTTCCATCAATAGAGCTTTATTTTGAAAATTATGAAAAAAGAGACTTGACTTTCTTTAATTGGATTAGAAATAAGAATGTTTATAGGCACGATTCTTGGTTGAGATTTATAGTTCGTGAGTTTGCTGGTCCTGTAGTTGATGATTTTGAAGATTATGAATTAATTAAAAAATATAAGGATCTTGAACGTAGTGAATTTATAAGTTTTTTTAATAATTTATCAAATGAAAATAAAATAATTGAAAGAGATATTCCTGATATTCACAAAAGCGGATGGACGATTGATTCTGCAATGAATTGCCTTAAAAATCACGGTTTTTCTGATATCTACGAATCAAAAAGACATGAAAGTAAATTTATTCCTTTTAAAAATAAAAAAATATATGACAATACAAGACCCCACATAAGCTTATTTATTGAGGCTATTAAATAAGCTAAATAAATTAGTTTTAGATTTATTTAAAAAATTAATTTCAAATATAAAATTAATTATTTTTTCTTTTTAATAGATGTTATATCATATAAATATGTTATTAAAAAGTAGTTGAAATCAATAAATTTATTTAAAAAAATAATAATAAGACTTGATAAGAAATCTTTGTTTACAGCAGTGATATTTTTCTTTGTATCTTTAATTCAGTCTCTAACAGATATTCTCTTAATAATATCCCTCATCCCCATACTTACAAAAATAAGTGATTCTTCTTTATCTATAGGTTTTGAGAGATTTATGTATATTTATTGGGCAAATATTTTAGGTTTTTTTAGCATATCAGGTGTTTGGCTTATCGCAGGAATTACAGGATTAATTAATGCTTTTATCAAAATTGCTTCTTATTATTTTGGTTTGAAGTTTGCTTTAGAAGCAACTTCTGACATAGCTCAAAAAGTTTTTAAATCAAGAATATATAGACCTTTCAATCAATTTATAAATGATTCGATGTCAGGGTTTCAAGCTGAGATAACTTATATAGATTTGCTTGAAAGTCAAATTTTTAAGAATTTTTCTAAAATGGTAAATTGTATAATTTCTCTTTTAATTGTTAGTTTTGGGATCCTACTTATAGACGGAAAGTCTTTTCTGACTATTTCTTTAATTTTACTTTTTATATATTTATTGATAAGTTATTTTTCAAGAAATGCAGCTTATGAATTTGGTACTAGGAAGGCTTTGCAAAAGGAGGGTATGTTTAGATTAGTGAATGAAATTTTTAGTAATATAAAAAGCATTATTTTATTTGATTTAAGAAGGCTTAAACTTGATAAATTAACTAGAAAGGAGAGGAAATATAGAAGAGCAGCCTTGTGGATAACATTATTATCAATACAACCAAGATTTCTTATAGAGGGAATTAGTCTATTCTTAATTTGCATTTGGGGTGCTTGGCTAAATTTTTCAGCTGGATTTAATCAAGCTATCTTAAGCGTAGGAACTCTAATTTTTGCATTTAGAAGATTACTTCCTGATATGCAACAAATATATATTTCTTATTCTCAGTTTAAAGCAAATGAATATGTACTTAATTTAATTCTTGAAAAATTGGAAACTAAAGAGAGGGAAGATTTCCTTCTAAAGGATAATATTAAGAATTACAATCATGAAATTAGAATCAAACTTAATATTAAAAATGTAGGCTATTCAAAGAAATATAAAGAGAAAAATATTCAATTATTAAATTCTGCAAGTATAAAAATAAAAAATGGAGATAGTTTATTGATTATAGGTAAATCTGGATCTGGTAAGAGTACCCTTTTAAACATTATATCAGGATTACAAAAGCATACATCTGGTGAAATTTTTGCTGAAATAGACAGTCAAAAGTTGAATTCTTTATATAGTAATAATTGGAGAAGTTTAATTTCTTATACTCCCCAAGAAATTGAATTAGTAAACGGAACAATAGAAGATAATATAGTTTACTCAGAAAATAAATATGTCGACTATAAATTACTAAGACAGGTATGTGACATATGCGGAATTCCATTGGAAGATAAAAGAGATGGATTTTGTTTGTCTACAGTTATTGGAGAAAGCTCTTCCCTTATTAGTGGTGGGCAGAGTCAGAGAGTCGCTATTGCAAGAGGATTATATAAGAAAAGACCAATAATAATTTTCGATGAAAGTACAAGCGCTCTTGATAAGGAATCTGAACTTGAAATTTTATTAAAAACACAAAAAGCTTATAAAAATAACATTTTTATAATGGTTAGTCATAATACGTATCTTGCCGAAAACTTTTCAATTAATCTAAATTTGTCTGAATCATAAACTGGTCTAATTTAAAAAATTAAAAGGTTTTTTAAATTCCATCTGCTGTTTATAAAAAGCTCAATATTTTAAATGTATCTATCAGTTCTTTATCCTCCACATATATTTAAAATACTGCTTTTATATTAATGCCTAATTATAAAGGTTGTTTTTTATGATGATTTAAAAGAGTTTAATTTTTTATGCCAATTCCAAGCATGTTTAATAATAGTATCAATTTCTGTATACTCAGCTTTCCAATTTAGATGATCATGGGCTTTTGAGGCATCTGCAATAAGCTTATCAGGATCACCAACTCTGCGCTCACCAAATATATAATTCACTTTTTTATTAGTTACTCGCTCTACTGATTTAATAATATCCATGACAGAAAACCCTTTGCCCATTGCCAAATTGTAGTTCTCAGTAATTCTTTTTTTTGATTTAATTAGTTTTTCTAGTCCAATTATATGCGCCTTAGCTAAATCTTCGACATGAATATAATCTCTTATGCAAGTCCCATCTTTAGTAGGATAATCATTACCATAAATTATTAAGGGCTTTGAGTTTATATCTGTAGCTTTTAGTGCTAAGGGGATAAGATGAGTTTCTGGATTATGATTCTCGCCTAACAAACCATCCGATGATGCCCCTGCAGCATTGAAGTATCTAAAAGATATACTGGAAAGTCCATAAGCTAAACCGTAGTCTTTTAAAACTTTTTCAATAATTAATTTAGTATTTCCGTAGGTATTTATTGGGAATTGAGGAGTATTTTCATTTATAGGTAATATTTTGGGTATACCATAAGTAGCGCAACTAGAAGAAAAAACTATAGGGGGTGGCGATTCCTTTTTTTTACTTGAAAAATCTATGATTTGATCTATTAAATTTATAGATGATAAAACATTATTTTGGTAGTATTTCATAGGGTCTTTGATTGATTCCCCCACATACGCATATGCAGCAAAGTGTATGATTGCCTCAATTGAAAAATCTTTAAAAATTTTTTGCAGTAGATATTTATCTCCTATATCACCCTTTATCAATATGACATTGTTCAGTTTTTCCCTTATATATTCATGTCCATAGACTAAATTATCTAAGATTATGGGTTTAAATCCTTTATCTTGGAGAGTTCTTGAAGTATGACTTCCTATGTATCCCGCTCCTCCAGTTACTAGGATATTTGACATTAGTACTTTTCTAATCAGTATTTACTTTAACAGAGAATTAATCGGGAAATTATTAATTGACTAATACTTTATTTTTAATTGCCATTTTATTAAATATAAAAAGAATAAATAATTCCATTTATCATACTTTTAATTAAAGGATCATTTTTAATTAATTATCTCTCAATTTCCCAAGAAATTTTAATAAATATCAATTAGTGTGCTTGATAAAAAATATATTAGGAATTCTTCTGATTAAATTTTAAAAAATACAAATTTTAAAATATTAGAAAATTTTAAATCTAAGAATATAAGTTCGCATTTTAAATCTATTATCTAAAAAAGTTTATATCTTTTTAGACTTCAATTATTATTTCGATTATATGAATTAATAAATAAAAAAAAATAATTATTATTATTAAATTTTTCTAAAATTTGACGATCATTTAAAATTTTTCGTGAACAAAAAACTTATCAAAAAATAAAAATCTTTAAATGATTTTAATTTAAATTTATAGTCAGATAAAATTTAAAATCTTGATAAAAATTATTGTTATATTTTATTAGAGAATTATTAACAATATATGTTTGCTTAAAAGTATTATTGAAGGTCAGTTTAGGCTTAAGAAAATATTATTTTAAAATATACATAATTTTAATGTATATAGTAATTATCTTTATCTAAATATTTTATATCTCTTAATTTATTATGATCTTTAATGGTTTCTTTTACTGAAGACTCCCTCTTATATGAAAACATAAGATCATTCAAATAGTTGAGGTGAAAGTTGTTTTCATATTTAGAGGGATCATTAGATGGTAGTCCTTTAATATAGTCTTCGATTTTAGAGTTAATATAATCATCAACTTCCTTTTTCCTGCACTTTTGATTTAAAAATTCATTTAAGGGATCTTTTTTTGCAATAAAACATAAATTTTGCTCGTTTTCTATCATTGAATCATATGGATAAACTCTTTGAATATTATTTAAACCAACTTGCTCTAACAATAACCTAAGTGAATTATCTGAGAAGTTATTTACATGTCCAAGATAAATAGAGTCATTCCAATCTTTGACAAATTCTTTCGTATCTGGCACTTCAACATATAAAGAACTTTTTAATGTCATTAAATTTGCAATATATAATAAAAAATCTTTTGGCTTATAAAAATGTTCTAAAGATTGTATTGAAGTGAATATAGGATCTTTAAAGTCATTTATATCAATATCTTCCCATGCAACATTCTGTATATGTAATCCTTTCTTTAAACCTATCTTAGCTCTTGATATGTCTGGTTCTATTCCTACTGGTCTCAACCCCAAATCTCGCCAAGCTTCTAAACCTGTCCCAGGGCCACAACCAATATCAACAATATTTTTATCACTTGAAAGAAATAGATTTTCTATTTCGATAATTTTTTCTCCAATTAATTTATAGCGATCATATCTATATCTCTCTACTTTAGGATTTATAGGATTAAAGGAATTAGAAACCTGGAAAGAATCCCTATAATCGAACATTTTCAACATCCATTCTTCTGAAAGTATTTTATTTCTTTGGATATGTCCACATTCATTGCAGAATGATGTCTCTAAAAAAGGAGTCTTTCTTCCACCTTTTGATGGCGATATCGCTCTACTAATTAATTTCAAATTTTTTGAACCACAACACAAACAATTATTAAATTCAATAATATCAGTTTCATTAAATTCGAATATGAGCTTTTTCAAGATAATATTTAGTAGATTTTTAATTTAATTATTTTATTATCAAAAAGGTATTTGCATTAATACCTTTTTAATCTTTATTTAAATAATTTATTATTAAACACTACCAAAATTTATGATGAAAGTTTTTTAATTGTTGATTTGTTATTATAACTATTTTCTAAATCTCCTAGATTCATCAGCAATCAAATATTGTACAGTTTGCCTTATCCCCTCCTCGATACTAATTTTCGGTTCCCAAGAAAATTTTTTGGCATTATCTGTATTTAAATGCACCAAAGGGGAATCGCCAATCCACCCTCTTTTACCTCCACTAAATTCATATTTAACATCAGTTAGGTTCATTTCATCACAGATAATATTAGCAAGCGTTTTGACATTCATTGTTTCATAATGACCTAGATTAAAAACGGCTGATTTTTCACTATGTTGATCAGATATATTTAATACACCCTCTACTCCATCTCTAACATCAAGATATGATTTAATCTGATTGCCATCTCCCAGAATGAGTAATTTTGAGGAGTCTTTTAACAATTTCTCCACAAAATCATAAATCACTCCATGAGAATATCCTATACCTATCCATGATACGAATCTAAATATAGTTGATTTAAAATAGTTATAATTTGAATAAGCTTGAATAAAGGCTTCACAAGATAATTTACTTGCACCATAAAAAGAAGTTTGATTTGAAATAACATTTTCAGGTGTTGGAAAAATATCAGGTTCTCCATAAACAGTAGCACTACTTGCAAAGATAAAATTCTTTATATTATTTGCTAAGGCATAGTCACAAGTATTTTTTGTGACTAATAAATTTTCATTGATATCTATATTATGATCTTTTATCCCTCCTCTAACATCAGCATTTGCTGCAAAATGATAAATTGATGATGCATTAATTTTTGGCCATTTTAAATAATCACTTTTTAAATCAATTTGATGAAAATTTATTTTTTCTAAAATAATATTATTAATATTTCCTGTTGATAAATTATCGAAAACATGTACCTCAAAACCTCTTCCTAATAATGATGAAACAATATTGGAGCCTATAAAGCCTGCACCACCAGTAACAATAACTATAGTCTTCAAGGAATAAAAATTGATTGGTTTTTCTTATTTCTAAAAATACTAAGAAGCTTCAACGAATATCCTAAAATCCTAAATTATTGAAACAAAGTGGCATATAAAGTAATTTTTTTTTTTTAAAGTTTTTTCAATTTCTAAAAGTTCTGAACTTACTAATATGACTTTTTTTGACGTTCTAATTTTTTAGAATCTTATCTAAAAATGAATAAAATTGTTCATAACTATTAAAAAAACCTGAGAAAAAGTTAATTCCATTTTTTATATTTTAAGAAACTTGCATCCTGCATTTTTAGAAGCAATCTCGTCATTTTTGGAGTCTCCAATCATCAAAGATTCTTTAAGATTGATATTTCTTAGAAAAGCTTGTTCAAAAAATAATCCTGGATTAGGTTTCCTACAAAAACAATCTTTTTTGAGAATTGAAATTTCTCCTTTAAATCCAAAATGAGGATGATGTGGACAGAATGAGACAACATCGATTTTCAGTCCTTTTGAAAGGCAATATTTAACTACAGCACTATTGATATTTTCTAATTCTTGTAAAGTAAGTTTTCCCATAGCAATGCTCGGTTGATTCGTAATCAAACAAACCAAATCATAATTTTTAGAAATTTCGACTATTTTCAGTATATTTTCATCTATAAAACTAATTTCATCTCTTGTTAAAATATAGTTGCCTATCTTGCAGGAAATTAGAGTATTGTCTCTATCTAAGAAAAGTGCTCTTTGCTCATTAATATAATTTCTTTTGTTTACTTTATTCTTAATTAGGTCATTCTCTACGATCTTTAGTCTTTTGGGAGTACCCATATCTTTTATGTACTCTGTAGTGTTATAGGAATATAGATTTAAATTTAAGTTAAAAATTCTTTTTACTATGAAATTAAAAATAGATTTTGATTCATTTGGTTCTGGTGATTGTATTTTATCTAATATAATTTTATTAATTACACAAATACCTGAATTTCCTAAATAGGCATTTTTCTGAAAATTTTCATCATAATCCTTCAAAAATAATTTTTCTACCAAAGTGCCATTTGGGGTTGAAACTAAATCTGAATCTTCTGGATGATCAGAGGTATGAGTAACTAAAGTCAAATTAGATGCTAACCTTTTGTGAAAGTTTAATAAACGATAAAAATCAATTGAGAAAATAATATCACCATTAATAAAAATAAAATCCTCAACTAATTTGTCCTTAATATGCCAAAGTGCTCCACATTCGCCTAGTGGGTTTTCTTCAATAAATATATCAATATTAATTTTATATTCGGTTTCTAATTGGTTAATTGAATTTATAAAAAATTCACTTTTATATCCAAGAGTAATTATTACATTATTTATAGAAAAAAAAGAAAGCTGTTGAATACATCTTTCAATTGTACTTTTCCCATTTATTAAATATAAGGGTTTAGGGTAATCATTTGTTATGTCCTTCAATCTCGTGCCTAATCCTCCGCATGCTATGACTGCTTGAAATTTTTTTTGTTTCATAATTTACAATTAGATAAACCTTCATCGGAAATAGAAGCTTTAAAAATCCCCTTTATTCCTTTTTTATCTGATAATTTGATTATTTTTTCCTCAGATATTTTTGAAGAAATCAGAAAATATCCTCCACTTCCTGCCCCTATTAATCTAATCCAATTATTTGGTATTAAACTATTTATAGTTTCATATTGATCGGTTAAGGTAGGAGTCATAACCTGAGAAAGACTTCTCTTAATGTTCCAGGATTCAATAATTGATTGATGAAATAACTCCTCAATCTTGTAATCCCTATCGTCATTTAAATTAAGAAAATTTCTAGCTATTGATCTGATTTCAAGTATTTTCTCCATAGCATTATTATCGCTTTTTAGGCTAGAGAGAACTGTATCTGCATTTCTATTCAAATTTGTAGGAATAAGAAAAAAATCTGCAGTTAATCTTTTTAAAGTATTTGAAATTTGAGAAGATAATTCATTCCTTTTTACATTGTTATTTTCGTAAAAAGTGAATGAGTTAATTCCCTCATATGCGCAAAGATACTGATCCTGCTTACCAATAGGCTTATTCAACTTATTAATCTCAAGAAAACAAGCCTTCTCAATAATCTCTTCAGTTGTCATATTTAATTCAAATGCAATCGATAATGAAGACAATAATGATAATAAAAAAGATGCTGATCCACCTAAACCTGATCCACCACTAGCAAATCCAAAAGTTTTCAATTCAATGTATTTTTCAATATTAAGATCTTGCAAGACCTCTCTAACAATAGGATGAACAATATCATTTATATTTGTATAAGTTTCTCTTGTCGAATAATCTAATATCCCTCTTTTTGATTCATTAGGAAGAATGTTTAACACTGAAAAAGAATATTCTTTTAAAGCAAATCCTAAACATATGCCAAATCCTTTTTCTTTAACAAACCAATCTAGATCTGAACTTCCACCTAAAAGAGAAACTCTATAAGGAGCTTTACCAACAAATATCATGAAATTAAATTTTCAGTTGTCCTTTTTCTATATTTAGAAATATCAGCTTGATTAAATAAATCACTATATTTATCCATGAATCTTTGTTTTATATAATGAAATATTGACAATTGAATATCTTCAGATATTTCCATATCATCAAAATCAATATGTACTGGGTAATCAACAATATTTTTTAAAGCACCTCCAGTAAAACCAACAATTGCAGCTTGCTTTATTTTCGCAAGGCATGCTTTCCTCGCACATTTAACTAAGTTAAGGGAATTACCACTGCCTGATAAATAAATAATAAAGTCATCTTTATCAATAATATTTTCTATTAACATCGCATAAGCATCCTCAAAAGAAAGGTCATTTGCTGCCGCAGTAAGATGGCAAACATTATCTGCAATACATGATATTTTAAGTTTCAATCCAACCATAGAAAAAGTCTTCATAAAGTCTCCTGCAATATGATGAGCATTAGCCTGAGAACCACCATTACCTAATAAGTAAATGTTTGAATTTGAGCCTAAAATAGTATCTATCTTGTTAAACAAATTATCAACTTGTAGTTGATCAACCTTTTCTAAAGCTTGATTAATTTTTAGAGTGTAATCTTTAAATAGATACTTATTAGAATTCACAATATACAAAAAATTATATTAATTATACATTTTTAAATGTTTATAGTTTAGGATGTTTATATAATTAATATTAAAAGTAAACTTTAAAACATAATTATTGTGTAGGATTTAGATGATTTCATACATTTGCTATAAAATTTTTAATGTTTATATTATTTAAACTGTGATTAATAATTCTACTATTGTTATAAGTTCTTCTCTAATTATCTCTTTTCTTTTAACACAAATAATTACTCCCCGACTGATTGAAATTTGCTCGAAATATAATATTAAAGAAAATCCTAATGAAAGAAAAGAACATAAAAAACCGATGATTCGACTTGGAGGAGTTGGTTTACTCTTATCATTTCAGATATCATTAATTATTCTTGTTAATCTTAATGATTTATATGATTTTATAGAGCTTAATAATTCCTTGATTTTAAAAATTCAAATTTTTTCATTTCTAGTTTCAATTATTGGAATCATAGATGATTTATTAAATATAAATGCATATCTCAGGTTAATTTGCCAATTTTCAATAGCCTTCCTTACTTGGACTTCTGATATAAGAATTGATTCACTCTACTTTATAGTTGGAAATAATTTATCATATTCATTAAATTTAAATGCATTATCAAGTTGTTTGATAACAATGTTATGGCTTGTTGGAGTTATTAATGCGATAAATTGGATTGATGGAATTGATGGTTTAGCGTGTTCACTAATAATATCTTCATGTTTGGGTTTTATTATACTAAGTATCCTAAACAATCAATTTGACTCTTTAATTCTTGCTAGTTCTTTGATGGGTCCATGCCTTTGCTTTTTAATCTATAACTATTATCCAGCAAAATTATTTATGGGAGATGGTGGATCTAACTTTTTAGGATTTATTGTTGCAATAATAAGCATAATATATTACTCACAAAATGATTCAATTAATTTTAATCCTCTTCAAGTATCCTTACTTATAGCAATTCCTATTTTTGATATGGTTTATGTAATATTAAAAAGAATACTTTCAGGTCATTCTCCCTTCTTGCCTGATAGAAGTCATTTTCATCATAGACTTGTAAACATAGGGTTCAATCCCAGATCAATTTTAAACTTTGCTTTATTTATTTCTATTCCTCTCATAAGCTTAGGTATTGTTCTTTTCTGAAATTTATTTACTAGTTTATTAATTGGTTATTTTTCTTTAAATATAATTGGATTTAAAAAATAAAAGGTAATAATTTCTAAATATATAATTTATTTCATATAGGCATGATTTTCACTAACTGATAGAATTAATTCTGATAAAAGAATAAATAAGGATGCTTAATCCAGTGCCAAAACAAGATTTTACTGATAAAAATGGTGAAAATAGTATTGATTTAAGCATTATATTAAAGCAGTTAGCAAGATCAAAAAAAACTATTTTTATCATTACCTTTGCTGGTTTTTTAATAGGCTGCTTAGTGGCAATCACCTCAAAAAAAGTTTGGCAAGGTGAATTTCAAATTGTTCTCGAAGAAAAAAATAATATTCTTCCAAATTCAAAGAACTCGGAATTAGCCTCATTTGTTATTCAAAATACAAGCAATATCAATAACTTAAAAACAGAAATTGGAATATTGAGAAGTTCTTCAGTTTTAATGGAAATTTTTGAATTCGTTAAAGAACAAAAAATAATAAAAAACTCATCTAATGCTCAAAATCTAAGATTCCAAGATTGGTTACAAACATCATTAAATATTAAGCTTCAGAATAAAACATCAATACTAAACCTTGCATATAAAGATCAAGATAAAGAATTAATCCTACCTGTTCTAAATAAAATATCAAAAAAATATCAGGATTATTCAGGGAAATCAAGATTGAGAAATATCGAACTTGGGAATAATTTTTTTGAGGATCAAGTTAAATATTATAGAGAGAAATCAGAAAACTCACTAACAGCTGCCCATATAGAAGCAATAAATTACCTAAATAGAGAAGACACTCAGCTTGAAGAATTAATATTTATTGCAAATGATCTTAAATTAGATACATCAATGATTATTCAAGAAAATCCTATTCCAAATGATATTAAATTTGTTGAGGATATATCTAAGCAAATTATTGATTTAAAGAAGGAACTTGAATATAGACGTTTAATTTATAATGAAAATGACTCATCAATTCAAAAACTTCTCCTACAAAGAGACGCATTAACAACAACACTTAAAGAGTTAATAAAGTCAAATTTCGAAAATAAGCTTACTTCTAGAGATCAAAAAATTTCTGAATATAAAGATAAAAAAGGTGAATTCGCAAAATATAGAGAGTTGATGAAAAGCGCTTACAAAGATCTAGCTACATTGGATAATTTAGAAACCCAAAGAATAGCATTATTACTTGAAAAAGCTAGGATTAAAGATCCTTGGGAATTAATAACCAAACCTACACTTCTGCCATCTCCTGTAGCACCAAAAAAGAAAAAAATCGCTTTATTTGGACTTTTCGCGGGTTTAATAGTTGGGACGATTTCAACTACTATTTCATATAAGCTTAAAGGATTAATTTTCACTTATGAAGAGATATATAGTTTAACTAATTGGCCCTTTATATCAAAAATTACATTAAAAAATATTGAGCTCTTAAAAGATTACCTAATGTTAATATCTTCAAGTGAAATTTTAAAAAATGATAATTCTAAATTAGGTATATATATATTAGGAGAATCTACATTAGAAACTAAATCAAATATTCAAGAAATCATAGATCAAACCACATTAAACAAAGATATAGAGATAGTAAATAATATTCAAGAAATAACTAAAAAAGATAAAATTATTGTGTTAGCTTCTCTTGGTTTGGTAAAAGAAAATGAATTAATTTTGTTTAAACAACAATTAAATATTATTGGGAAAAATGTTTTAGGTGTTATAACAATTGTCTGAATTAATTTTAATAAATTATATTTAATATCAAATATTAATTTCTAATAAGGAAGAAGGAATTATTGACTTGTCATCTATATAAATAACATTTTTACCCCAAGGCTTTCCAAGATATATTTCATCATAAGGCACATTATTTCTTTTCAACCAAGAAGCTAATGTTGGAAGTGTATGTTTATTTAGTAATCCTAAATTACCTTGGAAAGATCGCATATTTCTGCTCGAATATATTATTATGTAAGCGCCTTTATTATCAAGATCAATAAGTTTTTCTATAATTTTTTTATAAGGCTTGGCATCTTTATACTCTGAATATTTTATACCCTCTGATTTACAAAGAGTTTCATCAACATCAACAACAAGTGTAAGGTATTGATGACCTCTAATAGAATCGTTTTCTGCTAATAGTTGCTGTTTTGTGGTATCAAAAGAAGAGCATATTTCTTCTAAAGTTCCAAATATTTTTTGACCTTTGATTTCAATACCTGCAACTTTAAGATTGTACTTTTTTCTCAAATGGTTAATAAATGGCGCTATGTAAAACTCCTTTAGATCTTTGTTCTCTTTTAAGTATTCATCAAAGTATTTTGTAATTAATGATGAATCCCTAAAGATATATGATCCTATACTTGCAAAATCTGAAATTTTAATTTTTTCAGTAAGATGATCTACTTTTAAACAAGTTATTTCTTTTTCATTTATTTCTTGCCCTTTCAAAAAAGACCAATGATTGCCGCTATCTAAAAAATATGGAACAATTACATCGAAAGAATTTAGTAATTTTTCTATCTTCGTTATTTCTATTTTGTAATAAGAGTCACAATTATGAATAAACAATGGTCCATTAATATTAGTAGATTTTATAGTTTGATATGCAGTTGTTAATTGTCCAGAAGAAGGTTTATCGAGATATACATTTTTTGATTCTTTAGGTAATAATCTTGACAATTTTTTAATACATTTAGATGAATATTTTTCATTAAGAAGAGTAATTATCAAATTGTCTTTTTCTCTTAAATCAATTGAATCTAAAGAATAAAGCAACGCTTCTTTACCTCTTATTTTTATAAAAGGTTTTAAAGGCTTCAATCCTTCTTTTCTCAATCTTGAGCCCTTCCCAGCAGCAGTAATTAGGAAATTCAAAACTTATTCATTTTTTATTTAATTATATATTTAATAGGTACTTTAAAAAGGCTATTTTTTTTCTAGTGCTGATATGGAATTAATTATTAATGCAGAGGAAATCCAGGAAATTTGATATGTATAAAGAGGATAACTTGTTGAAATTATCAACATAAAAAAAAGGAAATAAAAATAATGTCTTAAAGATCTGTAACTTATAAAGTAATTCATTTTAGAATGAGGCTCTATCTTAGAAGAATAAGGAATAAAAACTGATATAAGAAAGAAAATTCCAATAAAGCCAATTGAAAAGATTAGAAAGCTAAATCCATTTGCTCCCATGAAATTTTGAAAAGTATCTCTGGCTGTTGTTGCTCCATTTCCAAATAAAAAGGTTACTGCATCAAGATTATTTAATATTTCAAAAATATTTTCACCATATCTATATCTTGCAGAAGCTGATGGATCTGATCCTAGAGATGTAATTCTAAAAATTGCAATAGATAAATTATTAGTAAAATATTTACTCTGAATTATTATTATTAAGGAAAATGTAAGAAAAAATAATAAGTTTTTTTTAGTCAAAAAATTATTTAAATTAATTTTCTTATCAAATAATAATTTTTTTGTGAATTTTAATATTAATTGAAAAATAATTATTAAAACAAAGAAAACTCCCATAATTAATCCCCAAAGACTGAAGGTTAAAGATATTGATAAAGCAGACATTATGATTAATTTTTTGTTTAAATCTATTGATTTCCAAAAATCCCCTTTTACTTCTTTAAGTGATAAAAATAAAAGGAGACATATTAGTGATACTATTGTTACTGAATATCCATTTGGTTCTTGAAAAATTGAGCTTGGACGAAAAGTTTGGATTGATAAATTAAATACTCGACTTTTAACACCACCAGTAAATAGAGATAAATCAAAATAATAGTTAAATAATCTATAAATAATAATTTGTAGGATTTGAAAATAAACCAAGAATTTAATCAACTTTTCTGCCACCCCCTTCTTGAGATCAATTTCTTGTACCCTTATCAAAAAAAAGGTTATTGATCCCATTATTAAAGATATAAAAGTTAATAATGATTGATTTGAATTTGACTCTATTCGATTAAGAAATGGAATTGGAGCTTTCTGAAAATCTATAAAATCAAAAATTATTCCTCTTGAAGCTATAAGCAGAAAAATTAATATAGGAATTCCTATTAATAAAGAAAAGTCTTTTAAGTTCTTATTAAAATTAAAAGTACGCTTATAGAAGGAAAAAGTTAACAAAAGTAAAAAACTAATATTATCAAGTAAACGTCCAAAAACTCCGTAGTAGAAAATATCCCAGAAACAAGATAAAATTAGTGATAATATAATAATCTTATATATATTAATTTTCATCATTTATAAGTTTTAATAAGAACTATTTTTATATTCCATGAATAATTTGGACCCAATTAATGCAAATGTTAAAGCTCTTTCTTCATCCTCAAAATGCAAAGGTATCATTGATAAGAATAAAGATGCTGTCAATAAAGGTGACTTATAAATAAAATCAGGATCTATTTCTTTTATAAACTCACCAAAAATTGAATTAACGAGATTATATGATGGAGGGCTAAATACTTTTAGTTTAAAATTGTTTGAAGATTTTTCTAACGAATAAAGACCATATATGATTGAGTCATAACCACCATTTATTGAATGATTTAATTTTGCAAGATCATAGTTTATATCAAAGGCGATTAATTTTTCAGACTGAGATAATAAGCCTTTTGGATCAACTAATTTTAGTCTATTTGAATATGGATCATATAAAATATTATTAAAACAAAGATCTCCATGAGCTATAACATTCTTTGTATCTTTTTCATGAATAATTAAATCATCATGTAAAAGTTCAATAATTTTTTTAAGAGGAGGTACATTTTGGTTATTGATACTAAATGATTGATCTAAAATTTTCTTAAGATAATAATGATTTTCTGATTTTTTAAGTTTATCCAGTAAAGTATTAAATCTATTTTTTAATTTAAGAGATTGAAAATTAGAATCCACACCAATAGATTCTGAATTATATAGAGATATCTTTTTAATAAAATCAAATAATCTCATAAAAATAAGATTCCAATGCCTCTCTGAAAGATTTGAAGATAAAAATAATTCAGAAAGATTCGGCATTGCTAAATATTCCATTCTCGCTATATAAGTCTTACTTTCTTTTGAAAAATAATGGGAAACTAATTGAGGAAAAAAAACTTTCAAATCAGGACTTAGATGATTTATAAAATTACATTGGTCTCTTAAATGAGAAACATTTGATGAGATTTTCTGGATTATATCCTCACTTTCTTCTAATTTTAGAGAATTAAATGCTCGAGATCTGAAAGAGTATTTTCTTGAAATTGAGATACTATCTAAATGTCCTAAATCTATCCAATCACAATAAATAAAGTTTTCTTTTTTTAGAATAATGTTTGAAGAAACATATGAAATCAAATCTAACTTCTCTAGTGATGACATTTCCTCAAAAGTTTTAATTATATATTCTTTTTCTACAGTAAATCTACCTGTGAAGGCATTAAGTTTTGTATTAAAATTAGTAAATTTACTTATAGGTAAAATTGATTCACTATTTATTTTAAAAGCACTCCAATTGAATTTTTTTCTTAAATTCTTTTCTACAAATATTTGATAAAAAGAATCACATGATTCTTGTGGAACTGTTGATATTGGGAGAACATGAATCCAATTCTCGGGAATTTGTTTACTGCAATAATAAACAGTTTCACAAGGCGAATTTGTTGAAATTGGTATTATTTTATATTTATTAAAAACTTTATATTTAGTTAAATCTATATCCTCTTCTCCAATTGCTAAATAAAGAATAAATTTAGCTTTATCAGAAAAAACATTC
>MDTE01188345.1_pt1 | contig 26344 bp, 27 predicted proteins | sample 811231 | NCBI WGS metagenome assembly MDTE01 (sample SAMN05326651, study PRJNA326480) | marine metagenome | isolation source: seawater | place: Indian Ocean: Red Sea | collected 2010
CGAATAAATTGATGGAGCTTTGCATTGCTTTAATATTTAATTTTTGCCTAATATGAATACTAAATTCTCCTTCTAATACAGAAGGTGATAAAGAATTAAAAACTTGATAATTATATGTCTTTTTTTTCGCTGCAAATCTTGCGTTAAAATTTTCATCAACAAACTCAACTTTTGATATTTTAATTTTTTCATTCCCTAAATGAAAATTAATTCCATTAAGTATTTGATATTCATTAAATTTTTTTTCTAAATTAAAATTTGCACATTGACCAAGGGCGTGGACACCTGCATCAGTCCTTCCTGCCCCTTGTATATTGGTATTTTCTCCTGAAAATTTAAAAATAGCTTTTTCAATTTGGCCCTGTATAGTTTTTTCATCTTTTTGAAATTGCCATCCACTGTATGATGTTCCAATATATTCTATAGTTAACTTTATGTTAGCCATTTGAAATTACAGTGCCTAAACTAAATTCACTATAACCAAGAAGAAATTTTTCAATTAACAATGGTTTTTTTCCTTCTTGTTGAATTTCAATTATTTTTAAACTTCCTTTTTTACAAGCAATTGTTAAAGGTTTTTTGATAATTTCTCCTGGTTTTCCTTCATCTTCAGATAGTAATGCTTTTAAGACTTTAAATCTTATACCGTTGTGCATAAACCACATTGAGGGGTATGGGTAAAAAGCTCTTATTTTTAAATTCAATTTACTATTAGACATCATCCAGTCAATTTTTGTTTCTTCTTTATCAATTTTATTTGCGTAGTTGCTCAGTGAATTATCTTGAGGTTTAGGAGAGATTTTACCAGATAAATAATTTTTAAGACTATTAAAAAGAAGTGAGCATGAGTCTTGGCTTATAAGATCAATTAGTGATTTTCCTGTTGTCTCATTTGTAATATCTATTTTTTGACTTGAAATAATTGGGCCCTCATCCAAAGATTCATTCATTTTCATGATTGTAATTCCTGTTAATTTATCATTATTTTCTATAGCTCTTTGCACAGGTGCAGCACCTCTCCATCTTGGAAGCAAAGAGGCATGAATATTTACAAAACCAAATAAAGGAACATCCAGCCAACTAGGGGGAATTAATTTTCCGTAAGCAAATAAAACTGCTATGTCTGGATTAAGAGATTTAAATTCTTTCAAGCTAGTTTCATCAAGCTTACTTGGTGTAAAAACAGGTAATAATTGACTTACAGCCCATTTATGAACAGGAGTTTCAATCTTTTTCATACCTCTTAATTTTTTTTTAGGCTCTTGGGAATAAATACCTACAATGTCGTAACCACCAAGATATAGGGTCTTTAGAGGTGGTAGTGCAAATTCTGGTGAACCAAAAAATACTAACCTTTTTTTTTGTGACATTTAGGATGTTTTTAAATCTTTTTTGAATTTTTTCATTTTTCTAATGATCACATCTCTTTTGAGTCGGCTTAAATGATCTACAAAGAGTATGCCATTTAAATGATCTAATTCATGTTGAATAATTCTTGATGTAAAACCATCAGCAGCTAATACTTTTTTATTATTATCTTCATCTAGATACTCTATTTTCAACTTATCTGGTCTTTCAATTTCAGCATAATGTTCTGGAAATGATAAACATCCCTCCTCATATAATACTTGATGATCATCTATTGATAACAAAACTGGGTTTATCAAAGTAAGTGGTTGTCTTTCATCCTCCTTAGCCCCAGGATCAATTATAAATATCCTCATATCTAAACCTACTTGAGGAGCTGCTAAACCGACACCATTTTCCTCATACATCACTTCATACATTTCTTTAATGATATCTCTATGATGAGAGTCTACTTGAGGAATGGGAATGCATTCTTTTTTTAAAATTGGATCTGGTGCATAAACTATTTTCAACATTTTTTTTATCCTAAGTCTTTTCGAGACTCTAATGCGGCCCCTAATGTATTATCATCTAAGTAATGAATTTCACTGCCAACTGGAACTCCGTATGCAAGTTGGGTGATTTTGATACTAAGTTTTTCAAGTGAGTCTTTTATGACCAAGGCTGTAGTTTGGCCTTCAATAGTTGCGCTTAAAGCTAATATTATTTCTTGAACATTATTTTTTTCAATTCTTTGTCTTAGCTGATTTAATTTTAAATCTTGTTCTGTGAAGTTTTTTGAGGCTGACAAAAGTCCTCCTATGACATGATATAATCCTTTATGGTAACCAGATCTTTCAAAAGCCCAAACATCTGCCATATCTTCTACAATGCATATAGTTGTTTTTATTCTGTTTTCTGAAGTACAAATCTTACAAGGATTAATGACATCAAGAATTCCACAATTTTCACATTTTTTAACAGCAGTTGCTGTTTCTTTTATACTGTCACCTAAAGGCAACATTAATTCTTGTTTATTTTTAATTAAGTAAAGAGCTATTCTTTGGGCAGATCTCTGACCAATTCCAGGTAACCTTGAAATCAGATTAATAAATTTTTGTAGTTCGTCTTGAGACAAATTAAAAAGGCATTTTCATACCAGGCGGTAAAGGCAAACCTCCGGTAATTTTTTTCATTTCTTCAGCAGACATCTCTTCAACTTTTTCCTTAGCTTGGTTTAAAGCTGCTTTTATCAAATCTTCAAGAACTTCTTTTTCATCAACTGACAACAATGAGTTATCAATGTTAATGGATTGGACTATTTGCTTTCCATTCATTGAAACTTTTACCATACCTCCACCAGACTCAGCTTCCACTACTTTGTTTTCTAGTTCTTTTTGCATTTCTTGCATTTTAGCCTGCATCTCTTGAACTTTTTTCATCATGCCGCCCATATTACCCATCATTTTCATCACCTCTTTCTAAATCTTCAATATCTATAATCTTTGCATTAGGAAATTTAGCAAGAACTTTCTTAAAGTCATCTGATTGCATCTCCTTATTAATTAACTCTTTTTTATATAAATCTTTCAGGGTCTCTAAAGTATTGATATTTTCTTTAACCAAAATATCAATATTAAACTCTTCATTTAGATTTTGTTTTAACTCTTCATTTCCAGAAAATTTTTCATCAGTTACATGAAGAATTAATTTTTTTTCAACTTCTGAAAAATAAATAATCTCACAATTTTCAATAATAATACCTGCCATTAAAGGTGAAAAGTTTTTTCCATAAAATTGAAAGAAACTTTGATGTAACTCAATTTTATCTTTTAAAGTTATATTTGAAGTTGAATCAACTTTATTTTGAATAGCTTCATCAAGATTTGGAGATGAAGGTAAATCTTTTTGAGCTATTTCAGACTTTTTTTTTTCTTCTGGGCTTGCCGAGTTTGTATCGTTTAAAAGAAAGGCGCTCCTCAGAAGAACCATTTCCAAAGTTGAGTGTGGATGCGGGGATATTTTTATTTCATCATACCCTTTAATTAGACTTTGCCAAAAAATATTTAATTTTCCATGTTCATATTGCATAATGTAATTTGCAAATTTTATATCTTCTTCACTTAAAAATTCATCTTTAATCAAATTTTGATCTATTTTAATTTTACAAGACCAATTAATAATATTCATTAGATCTTCAAGTACTTTAGAAGTTTCAGATCCTCTCAAATACATGTCTTCTAACATTGAGATTATTTCATTAAGATTATTTTCAAGAATATATTTTGATAAATTATATAGGTCTTCTTGTTTGGCAAAACCTAACATATTTATAATTTCAGAAGCTTTAATTTTATCTCCTGATTTAAAAATATTTGCTTGATCAAGAATACTTAAAGAGTCTCTAACAGAACCATCACTTGCTTTGATAATTAAATTTAAAGCTTCTTTTTCAATTTTTATTTCTTCTTTCTCTGCAATAGATAAAATAAAGTTTGACAACACTTTTTTATCTATTCTTCTTAAATCAAAACGTTGGCATCTTGATAAAATAGTTATAGGAACTTTAGATATTTCAGTAGTTGCAAAAATAAATTTAGAATGTGGAGGGGGCTCTTCTAGCGTCTTCAATAAAGCATTAAAGGCACTCTTGGAGAGCATATGAACCTCATCGATGATATAAACTTTATATTTTCCAAGTACTGGATTGTATTTAACATTTTCAATAATTTCTCTTGCGTTTTCTACACTAGTGTTTGAGGCAGCATCAATTTCTATAACATCTGGATGACGATCTTCAGATATTGCTTTTGCTTGATCACAATTAGACAAATCTGGTTTTTTTTGATTATCAAAAGCTGTGCAATTAAGCATTTTTGCTACTATTCTTGCAGTAGTTGTTTTTCCTACCCCTCTAATGCCAGTAAAAATATATGCATTAGGAATTTTATTTAGTTGTATTGATTTCTCTATAGTTTCAACTAAATATTCTTGTCCTATAAGATCACTAAAGTCATTAGGTCTATATTTTAAAGCAAGAATATTTGATTGATGTTTCATATTTTAAAAGGAGAATTACACGACCCAATTTCTTATGTTACGGCTGCTTTCTTTCGAACCTGACCGGATTGGCATAAATAACTGCCCATGTAATTCTCGGATTATTTTATAACAGTTATAAGACAAAATATGAAGTTATTGTCTAGTTCTATATATAGATTTTTCAAAAACACCAAGTTTTCTTACTTTTGAGCAGTAATGATACATATCATCTAGTGCAAATTTAGTATTTTCTTGATCGGGGTGTCCCTCAATTTCACAATAAAATTCCGTGATAATAAAATCAGCTCCATAATTATAGCTCTCTAGCTTTATCATGTTGACATTATTGGTAGCAAAGCCCCCCATGACTTTAAATAAAGATCCTGGTGTATTATTTACAGAGAATAAAAATGATGAAATATAATTTTTTTTAGCATCAAATTTTTGATTTTCATTTTTAGACATTATGTAAAATCTTGTGATATTATTTTGGGAATTAGCAAAATTTTCATCTTCTGTTTTAAGACCATAAATTTCTGCCGCAAGGCTAGAGGCTATAGCTGCAGTATCCATTATCTTATTATCTATAATCATTTTAGCAGATCCAGCTGTATCCGCACCTATCAGGATATCGAGATCTAATTTTTGGATTTTGTCACTACATTGCGCTAGGGCTTGCTCATGGCTTATTATTTTCTTAATATTTTTAAAATTAGATTCAGGATGTATTAATAGTTTATGTTCAACTTTTTGAAAGTGTTCAAAATTAATATGTAAATTCGACTTTGGGATCAAACGATGAATATCTGCTACTCTACCAGCAGCAGAGTTTTCGATTGGAATCATAGCATAATCTACTTTTCCAGACTCTGCTAGACCAATAGCTATTTCAAAAGTTTTGCAAGGAACTGCCTCTGAGTCTGGAAAAAACTCATGAACTGCAAGATTACTATAAGCACCCTCAACGCCTTGAAATGAAATTTTTTTAGTCATTTTTTTGAATTAACTTATTAACTCTATCTAAATCCTCAATGGTATCAACTCCCAATATTTCCTCTGATATTTTTGTTACATGAATTTTTACTTTATCTATGACTCGAAGTTGCTCTAATTTTTCCTCTTTTTCTCTAACTGATGTTGGAAGAGAAATATATTCTTTTAGAAAATCTTTTTGAAAGCCATAAATACCTATGTGATGAAAAATAGATTTATTAATATTTTTTGAAGCATTTAGACTTCTTGTAAAATCTAAAGCGGTGTTATCTTTTTCATTTATTTTAACTTTAACTTTAGAAGTATTAGTTGCTTCTTTTATATCTACAAAAGGGCATGCAAGGGTTGTCATCCTATAAGAAGTTAATTTTTCTCTCAATAACATGATATAACTTTCAGTAATAAAAGGCATGTCACCCTGGACATTGATAATAAATTCATAATTTAAGTTTTTTTCAATTTTGGTTATTGCTTCACCTATTCTATCACTGCCAGATGGATGATTTGAGTCAGTTATAATGAAAGGAAGGTTGTATTCTTTACAGTAGTCTATTATTTCATCATCGCAAATTGCTAAATAAACATCAAAACCACTTTTTGAAGCAGCATTAAAAACATAATGCAGCATTGGAAGATTGCCAATTTTTGCAAAAGGCTTATTTGGAAACCTCGAGGCTTGTAATCGAACCGGTATTAATACAATAGTGTCATTCATGAATGCGACAAAAATCCGTTTTAAGTGATATATTTTTAAACATAGACTTCTCTTTTTAATATGGAAACTAATAAAATTCTAGGTGCAATCATACTTGCTTTACTTTTGGCAGCTGTGTTCTCTAAAGTTGCAGATATGGCAGTTCACCCTGAATATCCTGAAGAACTAGCATATAAAATAGAAGTTCCTGAAGGTGGTTCCTCCAATACTCAAACAGAAGATGTTGATATATTCGAGATTTTACCTGAAATAACTCCATTGTTGGCTTCTGCAGATATGGCAAATGGTGAAAAACTTTTTAAAAAATGTGCTTCTTGTCATACATTCAATAAAGGTGGTGAAAATAAAGTTGGTCCGGCTATGTGGGGAGTTGTTAATAGGGCCAAGGGTTCTGCTGAAGGTTTTGCCTACTCAGCAGCATTAGTAAATTTTGGTGGAGACTGGAGCGTTGAGGAGCTTAATAAGTTCTTGCTCAAACCTAAAAAATATATACCTGGCACTAAAATGAATTTTAATGGCTTAAAAAAAGACCAAGATCGAGCAGATTTAATTAAATGGCTAGATAGCCTTTCCGATTAAAAGTTTCATTTTTTTTATTTTTCTCTAACATATTATTTCTATGAATTCGGTATCAGTAGATTCAAACAAACTTAAATCCCTTTTTGGCGCTTATTATGATCGTAGAATGATTAGAATTTTACTACTTGGTATCATAAGCGGATTTCCCTGGGTATTAATTGCAAGTGCTCTCTCTTTATGGCTAAAAGAAGAGGGATTAAGCAGAAGCACCATTGGTTGGGCAGGATTAATATTTGGTGTTTATGCAATAAATTTTTTATGGGCTCCAATTATTGATCGTTTACGATTACCTTTTTTAACTAATAAATTGGGTCATAGAAAATCAATAATTATTTTTATGCAAACTATAATTTTAATTAGTCTTATTTTATGGAGCACTTTAGAGCCTACTCAAAATTTAGCTTTAATTATTGGTGTAGGTTTAGCAATTGCTATTTCCTCAGCAACTCAAGATATAACAATAGATGCACTTAGAATTGAACAAATTAATAAAGAGGAAACCTCTAGTATGGCTGCTGGTGCAGCGATGGCTGTTGTAGGTTGGTGGACAGGTTTTAAATTAGGTGGATTTATCTGTTTGGAAATTGCTGAAAAATTACAAAACTCAGGAGTTGATAATTATTGGCAAGTCACTTTTATTTTTTTAATGGCTATAATCGTATTATGTAATATTGGTTTAAGTTTTATTCCAGAATCCAACAAGGAAAGATTTCAAAATATGGCAAATACTGACTCCTCAAACACCAACATTGGAAGTTTAGTTAACGCAAGTTATCTTTTTATAGCCGTAGGTGCTTTATGTTTTTTAACAGGTCAATTCTTTGATAAAATTTGGTTCACGAATGGTGGGTTTACCTTCTTATTTATTGGACTTATTTTTTATGTCTTCTCCTTTTATATAAAAAAGGTTGGTGAAAATAACGCAGTTTCTCAATTATTTTTTTATTTAAATAATGTTGTTGCTAATCCCTTAAGTAGCTTTTTTAAAAACAATGGTGTTAAAATAGGTATAGCTATCTTAACTTTTGTATTTTTATTTAAAATTGGGGAGGCTTTTTTAGGAAGAATGAGCCTTGTTTTTTATAAGGAATTAGGTTTTTCAAAGGGCGATATAGCCATATATTCCAAAGCATTAGGTTGGATAACAACTATAGTTTTCACGTTAATAGGCGGGGCAATAGCAATGAGATCTGGCATAGTTCGTACGTTAATAATAGCCGGAATCGCTATGGCAGCTACTAATATACTTTTCTCAGCCTTGGCTTGGGTAGGACCATCTAAAAGTTTATTTGCTCTTGCTGTTATTTTAGATGATTTGGCGGCAGCATTTGCAACAGTTGCTTTTGTAGCTTTTATATCATTATTAGTTGATCGAAGTTTTACTGCTACTCAATATGCATTGCTAGCTTCAGTTGGAACTGCTGGAAGAACACTATTGGCCTCTTCATCAGGAGCTATGGTTGATGGGCTAGGTGGAGATTGGGGTTTATTTTTTGTTATTACTGCAGCAATGGTAATCCCATCATTAATTATTTTGTTACTAATTAAAAATAATATAAATCTTCCCGATAGAAATTAGTCAGAAACTTCTTTTAAAAGCCTATTATAACCAGCTGTGAATCCTGAAAGAGAATAAGTTATTGTGGCTTCTCTATTATCCAATAGTAAAGCTTTTACAATTAACTGATTGCCAGATTTAAATAGATTAACAAAATTTTCTGCAATAATTTCAGCAACAAAACAAGCACTTTGATTACAATAGGCATAACTTAATTCGATTGGATCTTTTTCATCAATTTGTAATTTTACTGTACTTTTTAAATTTACTGCGTGAGGGAAGGCTATCTGCATCTGAGTACGATCATCAGGATTTATAGTTATCGAAATATAGCTTACTACTTCTTCACTATTTGGGTCAAAAACTAATTCACGTAAATCACAAATTTTTTTAGATTGCTCATCCACACATGAAAACTGCCAAGCTTCAAAGTTTTCTTGAACGATAACATGTTCGTTTGCTTTTAAAGGCAAAGTTAAGAATAATAAAATAAAAAAAAATCTCATTTATAATTTAAAATATATCAAGTATTTGTTCATCCCACTATGAATTATTCGTTTTAACTAGATGAACTTTGATCAATTCATTTTTAGACCCTATCCTAATTTTAGGCCCCCAAGTAGCAGCCCCTGAACTTACATAAAGACGATTAGTATTTTTGCTGTAAAGACCATAAATTTCAGGAAATTTTAATTTAACTAAAAAATTAAAAGGAAATATTTGTCCATTATGGGTATGCCCTGACATCATTAAATTAACATCGCTTTTGATATGCTTCCATAATGAAGGTTGATGCACTGCAAGCAAATTAAAATATTCTTTTTTATATAATTGATAAAAAAAATTTTTTTTTTCAATGATTGATAAATTGTCATTGATTCCTATGAGGTTAATACCTTTAACTATAATAGATTTATTTTCAATTAAGCTGACTCCAATTTTATTTAATTTATCTAAATGGGACTGATAATTTTTTAAATAATATTCATGATTCCCAGTTACAAGATAAGTTGGACATTTAACATCTTTTAGATAACTCAAATCATTAATTTGAAAATCACTGCTGTCGTAAAGATCACCACCAATAAGTAAAAAATTAGGTTTAATCTCATTTATATTTGAAACAATTTTTTTAAGTGTATTTGGATGATTTGATCCTATATGAACATCGCTGATAAAAACAAATAATAATTCTTCTTTCAGTAGTTCATGTTCGAACTTTAAATTTTTGATACTTAGCCTTCTAGCATTCCAAAATCCATAGAGCAACAAAGGTATTTGAAATAAAAAAAATATATTTAATTTTAATTGATCTGATAAATTAATAAAAAAATCAAAAAATAAGATAGGTATAATAACAAATAAAGATACGCTTCCTATCCCAACACCTTCGTAGACTAAAAATTTAATTATTTTATTACTACTTTTTGATCTGAAGTAATATAGACAAATGAAATATATAATGAATGTAGAAATAATTGGTTCAATTAAAGATCTAGAATACCCAAACCAACTAGCTAAGATTTCAAATGGAAATATAAAGATAACATAAGTAAAAACTAAAAGAATTAATAAAGGAAAAATTACTTTAAGATTCATTTTTACTCCTATCAAAATAAAATAAAAGTATACCTGCGATCATTACGAAGATGATCCCTATGTAATTAAAGAAAGTGGGTAATTGTTGAAAAATTAACAATCCTAGAATAATTCCATAAATTAATTGGAAAAAGCTAGTCATACCGTATATTGATGCTGGTAGCATTCTTGAACCATATATAATTGCACTTATTCCTAATCCTGCCAAAATTCCTCCAAAAAGTGAAAGAAGTAAATCTATGAAAGTCATAGGTATAAAAATAAACTTCATAGAAATATAAAAAATAATAACGCTAACAACCATACTAAAAAAAGCTGCTGAAAAAGACGAGGATAGATTGATATATTTTCTAGTTAGAAGGTTTGTTAATGCAATACAGAATGCCCCAATGAATACAAATAACACTCCTATTAATGAGATCTGATTAGCACCAAATGGTTCAGCAGAAATCAAAATACCGAAAAATCCCAAAAAAATAGCTATAATTCTAATTTGATTAATATTTTCATTTAAATAGAAATAGGACATCATCAATAGCATCAGAGGGGATGTAAATAAAACGGGATAAACTACAGACAAAGGGAGTCTTAATACGCCCATTAGTACAAAAAGAAAACCTAAAGTATGAATAAATCCTCTAATAATTTGGAATTTATAATTTTGATTTTTATAAAATCTAAATCCATGATTTTTAATAATTAAATAAGTAAGAGGAATTAAAGAAAAAAGAGCATTAAGAAAAAGTAATTGTAAAATTGGGTAGTTTGAGCCTAATACTTTGATAACAGTATCCATTGAAACCATAAATACATAACCACCAATTGAAATAAAAAAAGGGAAAAAATAAGATTTGCTTAACATTTGAGATGAAATTTACTCTTTTTTTAAAGAAACACACTGTAAATCATATGACCACTCTTTTTCATATTCTTTATAAAGAATGGAAAAAAATAATTCTAATTTATTATCAATCAGCATCGTCGAGCTATAATCTTCTGTCTCAAATAATAGTTTTAAAGATTTATCACTCGATTCCATAATAAAATACTCTTTTTGATCATAAGTGCTAAAAATAGAATTTTTTTCTTTATTATAATCTAACTGCGTTCCAGATACTTTTTGTTTGCAATCAAAATATTTTAAGGCATTGAGGTTTTTATCGCATATACAAGCTAAAGAAAATTGATCTAAAATATTTGCAAAAAGCAAATTGGGTATAAGAAAAATAATGATGGAAATATACTTCATTTGAATTATTTTTATATATTATGATTAATAAGCAGTTAATAACTATTATTATTTTTTGTGGTATTGGATTTGCTATTATTAGATTAATTTTGGAGTCTTATTTTCCAAACGGCTTATAAATTGAACGAAGAAAACCGAAAATATATTTGGTCAAAAATTCAATTAACTGGAAATTCTCTTCAGCCCCTTTTAAAACCATCACCTTATCACCCAAATGGAAGAAATGCTTATGCTCATATAGCAATATGTATTAAAGAACGGTTTGGTCTAAGTTATAAGGATATACCAGATGAAAAATTACAAGAAGTAATCGAATATATTAATTACTTATTAAAAAATCCAGATTAGTCTTTCATGTTGATTTTTTAAAAAATAAAGATTAAGTCTATTTTTATAATTCAATGCCAAGAACAAAAAGTTTAGCTACACTTATTGATCACTATGGTGATGAAAGGAGTTTTCGCCCTACGCAAAAAAAAATTCCTACCATTTATAAAATTCTAAATAGGCATCTATTTAATAATAAACTAAAAAAACCAAAAATTGAGGTTCGTAGATTACATGGAGCTTTAGGCTATTTTGAATTTAATCCATATGCCTCAAAATATTGTCATAAAATCACTCTAAATAGTAAATTTAAAAACTTTAGAGAGTTCACTGAAGTATTAGGCCATGAAATGGTACATTATTATCAAAAAATCATCTTAAAACAAAATTCTGCTAAACATAATAAAGAATTCTACAGTTTCAGAAAAAAATTTAAAAAATTAGGTCTTAGGCTTAAAAGAATTTATAATTAATCTTTATATAAAAATTATCTAAGAGAGGACTCGATATTTCCCCCATCAACAGTAATAACACTTGCTGTGGTCTTATAAGATATTGCAAGATGATAAAATGCATCCGCAACATCTGAGGCTTTAACTTCCTCCTTTAAAAGGTTTCCTGCCATATAAGCTTCAATAGACAGTCCTCTTGACTTTGCTCGCTTAGCGATCATCTCAGGGCTAAGAAGACCACTTCTAATTCTATCGGCATTAACCCCATTAAAACGAATACCGAATTTACTAGACTCAACTACATACTGTTTCATCAAAAACATCAGAGCTGCTTTTGGTAATCCATATGCTCCAAAATTTGGGCCAGGATTTATAGCTTGTTTAGAGATATTAAATATCACAGAGCCCTTAATGTTTTGATTTTTCATGATTGCGGTTCCATGCTTCACAAAATAATGATGTGCAAAAAAGTTTAAATCAAAACTACTGTCTAATTGTTTTTTTGATAATGTTTCTAACGCCTCTTGAATAGCAAAACCTGCATTAGAAACTAAAATATCCACGCCTCCAAAATTTTGTGAGATAATTTTATAGCAATCTTTAACTTTATCCTCTTTAGTAATATCACATTTTATGTAGGTCATTCCTGTTAAATCTAATTTATTATCTTTTTCGTCTATAACATCTATGATAACGACTTCAGATCCTTCCTTTATGAATTTTTTAGCTGTCGCATATCCAATAGCCCCTAAACCTCCGGTAATAGCAGTAACATGTCCTTTTAATTTTTGTGAAGATGGTTTAATTTTTGCTAATTCAAGAGGCCAATATTCCATTTTAAAAATCTCTTTTTCTGGGATTGATTTGAAGTAGCCATATTTTGCCGCTCCTAAAATTACTGATAAAGAATTGATACCAACGTCCATAGCTATTCTTGCTTCTTTCAAAGAAGGACCAGTAGAAAAAAGACCCATACCTTTGACAGCTATTAACCTTGGATAAGGGTCAAGCATAGATGCTTTTGAATTATATTTATGATTTCTCTTGAAATACTTTAGGTAATTCTTTTTATATTTTTCAATGGCTTTAATAATTTTATTTTCAATAACAGTTTTTTTATCTTTACCGAAATCTAAAATCAGAGGTTTTGATTTGATTCTAATAACATGATCAGGTGTTACGGGACCTTGTTGTGTAAATTTAGATAGATTTGTATGTGAAAAAAATTCATTTAAAAATTTTGGTTTTTGGAAATATACAATCTTTCTATCTACTTTTTTTGAATTTATTCTACTAACTTGTTGTCTAATAATATTACTTACGCTAGACACAGAAACTTTAGTCTCTTGATAATTTTTAATTCTTACACTTCTTGATTTCTTAAACAATTCTTTTTCTGCTAAAGAAATGTATTTTATCATTCTTACATAACTCTCTTTAGCATCATCTGCAAAAGTGAAAATTCCATGATTTAGCAAAATAAGCCCTTTAACTTTTTTGTTTTTTTCAAATACTTCAGCTGCTTTCTTTGCTAATTGAAATCCTGGCATAATATATGGCACAATTCCCATTTCGTCTCCGAATACTTTTTGACAAATTTCAATAGGATTTGGTTGATCTATTAAAGATAAAATTGCATTTGAATGAGAATGATCCACAAATTTATGAGGAAGAAAAGCATGTAATAGAGTTTCAACTGACGCATTAGGAAAAGACGTATCCAACATGTACTTGCGTTGATAGTTCACCATTTGAAAGTCGTCGAGTTTATTTAAATTTCTCATGCTCAATAGGTTTCTCATTTCTAATGCAGGAAAACCATCTTCTTCTATATTTCCCATATCTTTGCCACTTCCTTTGACATAGATAATTTCTTCCATATTACCCAATAAGGTTTTTTTTGAGGACTTAACAGATGTATTTCCACCCCCATGTAAAACTACTGTGGGATCGTTTCCTAACAATTGAGTAGTATAAATTCTAAGGGCTAAATCTTTACTAACTCCTTTTTTTGCGTACTTAGATATAAAGAGTTTTGCTTCTTTATCATTGTATCTACTTTTCATGGTATTTCTCTGATTAATTAGTCTATTCTTTTTGAGGATGTCTTATCAAAAGCGTGAGCTTTACTAATATCTAAATCCAAAAAAATTTGGTCTCCATTTTTAATTGAAGTTCTACCTCCAGCCTGAACAATTCTAAATTCATGACCATCTAGCATTGAAATAATATGTGTCTCAGATCCAGTTGTTTCGACTAGTATTACTTCAGCTTTTATATTTGATTCATTTACAATCTTCACATCAGTCGGTCTAATTCCATAAACTACTTCTTGTCCGGATGATAAATTATTTTTTTGGTGTGGTAGGGATTGGTCTTTAATTTTAATATTGCTTTGATCAGTAGCTGTGCCTTGCATTAAATTTATTGCTGGGGATCCAATAAAATCAGCCACAAAAAGATTATTAGGTTTTTCATAAATCTCATTTGGTGTAGCAATTTGTTCAATGATACCCTCATTCATAATCACAATTTCATCAGCCATTGTCATGGCTTCAATTTGATCATGAGTGACATAAATGGTAGTTGCGTTCTGCTGATTGTGCAATTTACGAATCTCAAGTCTCATATGCGCACGTAGTTTTGCATCTAGATTAGATAAAGGTTCATCAAAAAGAAAAACCTTCGGGTCTCTTACGAGAGCTCTTCCCATCGCAACCCTTTGTCTTTGTCCACCAGATAATTCTTTTGGTGTTCTATTTAAATATTCAGTAAGATTTAATACAGAAGCAGCCCATTCAACTTTCTGCTTTATATCCTCGGGACTCATTTTTCTTATCTGCAAACTAAAAGCTATGTTGTCAAAAACATTCATTTGAGGGTAAAGTGCATAATTTTGGAACACCATAGCTATGTCTCTATCTCTAGGATGGATATTATTAATGACATTATTGCCTATGGATATTTCGCCACTAGAAATGCTCTCGAGGCCAGCTGTCATTCTAAGCAGAGTAGTTTTACCGCATCCAGAAGGTCCTAGTAAAACTACAAATTTTTGGTTACCTATTTCTAAATTAATATTTTTTAAGACCTCAACTGACCCAAAATTTTTTTTGATATTGTTATATTGAACTTCAGACATTTATTAATTCATTTAATTGATTACTATCCCCTGCTAAATCAAGAATGGTGTAGCGATCTCTTATAAATCTTCCATATTTTAATGCATCTTTGTAAAAATTGCTATCAAGTTTAGCATCTTCAGGCGTTCTAAGAGCTCCACACTCACCCATTGAATTCCATATAACATCGTAGCTCAACATTTTTTCTCTCAAAGGTTGAACAAACTCTAACCAATTTTTAGAAAAATAGTCATTTATTTTGTCAGTTTTTTTTTGATCAAAAATTTTTGGCAACATTGCTTTTTCTATAGTCTCCAACATAGCTCCCCCTAACTTATCCTTAATTTCATCTTTGGGGATCTTTGTGGGATACATATGAGGGGGAGAATCGATATTTAATAATTCATTTTGAAATTTAGACATGCTTATTGTGGCTATTCCGACTTGCTCTCCATGCGAAGTTCCGGGATGTTTGTCTCCAGCAAACATGTCAATATAATGAGATATTCCATGTTCACCCATACTTCCAACATGAGTTGTCTGTGTAAAAGAAGTACCTAATCCCATAATAGCCGATATTAGCGTCAACAAAGCCAAAGATTCAATTTTTCCTGAAGCTATTTCAGATGCACTACGTATCATATCTTCTTCGTACAAATCAAGTAATTCATAGGGAGTTGACTTATAATCCGTTTGAAGAAGCTTATGTGATATCATCCAATCAACTTGAGCAGTAGTTCTACAAATAACGTCTGCAAAAGCTGCAGCTGTTAATCTTTTTGGACATTTGCTTAATACTTCTAAATCAAAAAATACACCTTGAGCATAATGAGCAACCAAAGATTTTTTTATTCCTTCAAAAGATATAGACGCAGTACCAGTTGTATAGGCATTCATGGGAGTTGTAGCGAAAACGGAGTAAACTTTTTTTTCTAAGAAAGTTGCATATTTAATACTATCACTAACTGTGCCAGATCCAACAGCAATCATTCCATCATAATTTTCTAGCTTAGATCTTAAAAAATTTACACCATCTATACTTGATGAGGGTTTCTCCCAAATATATTCATCTGCATTTATTTTTCTCTGAATATTTTTAAATATTCTTGATCCCATCGCTTCATGAGTAAAAGGATCGCTTACTACTAAAAGTTTTTGATTTGAATGAAGTTTTTCAATTAAGCCAGCCTCTTGTCCCTCTAAGGACTCTCTTATTTCAATACTTTTAATAGGAATTCCATATAATTGATTGTCACTTGGGCTTTTCCAAATTCCCTTAACCAAATCATCAATTACCCCATTATAGCTTTTACCAAAATTATTCATTTATGTTTTTCAGTAAACTTAACCAAAGATTTATTAATTAATTTATTGGAATCGTATACATTCTGGTAAATATCAATTAAATCTTCATATTTTGATTTATTATCTAAATTTGGTTCAATTAATTTAGTCTTACCACTCATGTTTTCTGCTGACTCTGTGATACTTTGAAACCAGCCTGCCCCATAAGCTGCAATCATCGCAGATCCTAAAGAAGATGCCTCAACAGTATCAGCTATGAGAACATTTTTGCCCGAGGCATCTGCTAACATCTGTACCCAAGAGGAACTTTTTGCGCCCCCACCAATAGCTAAATATTCTTTAATATTAAGACCCGTTTCTTTTTCTATATTCTGTGTTCGAAATACAGAGTCTAGAGTTAAACCCTCTAAAATTGCTCTATAGATATGGAATGGGGTGTGGCTTATACTTAAACCTGCAACGATCCCTCTAGCATAAGGATCCCAGTAAGGATCCATTACACCGCCTGTATATGGTTGTAAAATTAATCCATCATTTCCAATGCCTATTTTATTAATTTCTATTTCTAATTTTTCGAAAAATTTAGGGTCTTTTCTATCTCCAGGAATAAACTGGTCGACGAACCAATTTACTAATAATGCGCCTGATAATAAGACATTTTCAAATATATAACCTTCTCCGTGTGCAGCTATTTCTGTTCTCCAATTTTTGGAAATTTTAAAATCTTGGGACCAAACACCTGATACTACTGCGGTACCAAGATTAATGTAGGCTCGATCAGACTTAGTACAGTTAGTTCCCAAACCAGCTAATTGCCCATCTCCTCCTGCAGCAAAAATCGGGGTACCTTTTTTTAGACCTGTTTCTTGAGCAGCAAAATCATTTACCTCTCCTAATAAAGTTCCTGGTTTGTAAGATTTAGGTAATCTCGACTCATCGATTTCAAGTTGTTCTAAAATTTCATTAGACCAACACTTATTAACAACGTCAAACATTCCATGAGGATCAGAACTAATCCATCCAGTTTTAAACTCACCAGTCAATTTATGAACAAGAAAAGCTTGAACATCGGCAAAACATTCAACTTTATCAAAAATTTTTCTTTCATTATTTTTTAACCACAGAACCCTGTAAAGACATGGGCAAGGATCTTTTGGTCTTCCTGTAATTTCATGAATTCGACCCTCACCCATAATAGAATTTAAATCCTCAACCTCTTGAACTGATCTTTTATCCATCCAAACTGTAGCAGGATAAACGGCTTTACCATTAGAGTCTAATTTTGCTAGGGTTTCTCTTTGATTTGATATGGCTAACCCATCAACATCGTTCATATCAATAAGTTTGCTCAGCTCTTGACACGAAATGGAAAAAGCTTTCCACCAATCATCAACATTTTGTTCAAATTTTTCTAAACTTGGGTTACTTAAAGGGATATCACAGCGGCCCTCTGCTATAGCTTTACCATTGATATCCCAAGCAATTGCTTTGGTAGATTGAGTAGAACTGTCTACTCCAATGACAATTTTTCCCATAGTTTAATAGTCTTGTTTGGTTGGGGTTACAACTACCTCTTGCATGATAACGTTTTGAGGCATTTCGTAGGCAAAAAGTATCATTTTTGCTACATAATCAGGTGAAATTCTTCCGCCAATTCTTTCGATATTTTTTTTGTATGCCTCTAGAGTATTTGGATCGGTAATTCCATTTAAAACCTCAGCTTCGATATTTCCTGGTGACATCACTATAACTCTTACATTATGTGGTGAGAGGTAGCCTCTGATACTTTCAGAAATTGCGTGTACAAAATATTTTGTTCCACAATAAACTGTGTGATCTTCATAAACTTTTCTACCTGCAATAGAACTCATGTTTACAATTGTTCCCGATTTTCTTTTTTTCATATCACTCATGACAGCATAAATACCATTCATAACTCCTTTGGTATTTACATCAATCATCTCATCCCACTCATTTGGATCTTGTGTACTGATGTCAGCTAGTCTAGCCACCCCAGCATTATTGAAAATCATATCAGTTGGGCCATATTTATCTTCAGCCTCTCTAATTGCAGAGACAAGTGAGTCTCTATCTCTAACATCTACTTTTTTACAAATTGAATTTTCTAAATTAAATGACTCCATGATTTCTAGTCTTCTTGCTAAAAGAAGTGTGGGATACCCTGCTTTAGAAAAAGCTTTTGCAGTTGCTTCACCTATCCCAGAACTAGCTCCTGTGATGACTGCTAAAGGTTTAGACATAGAGTTTGTTGTTATTTAAAAGGGCGACCAAATTGATCGCCCTTAATAGTTATATTAGTTAAACACCAACAGTTTTGTTGAAGTTCTTTGCAATAGTGTCTAAACACTCTTTTGCTGAACCATATTCACCAGCCCAGTATCTTCCTAATTCAATAGGTATCATGTTACTAGACATATCTGCCCATTCTGGTAGGTCTGGCTCTGATCCCATATCATTGAAGATAGCGTCTCTAACTACATCAAGGTGACGAGTAGTACCGTTACCACTTCTGTTGTTAGCTTTTACACGCTCATCATCATATACAGCTGATCTTGTTGGACCAGTACCACCACCAAGTGCAGTGATGTATACCTGTGTTTCATAGCTAGTTGCCCATTGAGCAAATAACCATGCTGCATCTTTATTTTTAGAGTATTTTGATACAGCTAGTGAAGAACCACCCTGGTGAGCTACACCTGGGATTTCACCATAACCACAGTCATTTGTTGATCTTAATGGACTAGCTGGTGCAGGACAAGCAGCTGCCATCATTTTTCCTTGAACAGCAGATTCATCTGAGTCCCACCATGGAAAGAATTCACCCCATGAGATTGTTTGAGCAGAACCACCTTGAAGGATATCCTGTCCTTGACCATCCCATGTCCAACTGGTAACACCTGAAGGCATATACTCCTTCAGTTTTGTCCAATAATCCATACCTGCAAGACCATTTGCATCATTACCAGCAAAGCTTCCATCAGGATTAGTTATTGATCCACCAAATGCCCATGCGAACATTGTCCAGTCACATTCTAAACTATAGTGACCTGATTTCATTTGACCATTAGTACCATAAATTGGTCTACCATCTGGATTTAAGTGACCTAATTTAGCAGCCTGTATTTTTTGAGCATTGCTCATATACTGGTCAAATGTTTTAGGAACGCTTAGTCCGAGCTCTTTATAAACATCATCTCTGTACATCATAATGAAAACAGGGATGTCATAAGGAACACCAACCATAGTACCGTCATACATTGAGATACCATCAACAAGTGGGCCTAAAAAGTCATCAAAGTTATAGTTTGGCATAGCTAAGTCAGGCTTAGCAGCATAAAGTTCTCTTGGATCTTCAGCATCGCCTCTAAAAGCAGCCATCCAACTTTGATCTAAATAATAAGTGTCATAAGTACCGAGACCTGATGCAACGTCTAGAGTTAGTTTTTGTAAAACTTGCTCCAAAGGAAGCACTTCGATGTTAACCTTAATACCAGTTACTTCTTCAAAAAATGGCTTAAGGGTAGTGTTAATAGCATTAGATGGTGGTGTAGACTCAGTTGCTAGAGAAACTGTTTGACCTCTAAAAGGAGATGAAACATCTCTCAACCAATCCATCATATCGCCTCTCCACTCGATGTGAGAGCCAGCATGAGCTTGTGGAATAAACTTTCTGCTCATAGTGCCCATAGTGCCTAAGCAACCTGCACCGAGACCAAGCATACCAGCGTTTTTAAGAAAATCTCTTCTCTTCATATCGCCTTTGACATACTTACCAACGATGTTTGCTAAGTGCATTTTTCTATACATATCGCGCATATATATTCCTCCGTATATAATTAAATTTTAAGTATTTGCTCGCCCATTTTCAACAAATTCTTCTGTTCACTAGTGAGTAAATTTATTAAATTTATTGACAAAAGTGAAATATGATGAAATCACACAATGTGATATTTTTAACATGTTTCTTGTTATTAATATTTTAGATCCCCTAAGTAAAATTAAAATGTATAATAAAGCTATGAATAGCCAAAAATCATACTCTTTGCCTAGTTTCATGAATTCAGATAATGCATTTCCTTGGCTTTTACCTTTAATCTCTATGTTGATAGTTTTTGCTATTATCCCTTTTTTTTACAATATTTATCTTAGTTTTCATGAGTTTGTTCCAGCAAAAAGGGCTTTACTTTTTGTTGGTTGGGAAAATTGGATAAAGTTATTCACAGATGGGGTATTTTGGGGATCTTTAAAAGTATCTCTTTTTTATACCTTTGTATGCTTAGCCATCCAATTAGTATTAGGAATGGGCATAGCTTTGCTAATAGACTCTGATGATCCTGGTTTTGGAATAATTAGATCTGTTTTAACTTTAACTCTTGTTATACCCCCTGCTATTGCTGGGATGATATTTTTAATTATGGAGGATGCAAATTATGGATTAATCCCATGGGCTTTGAAAGCAGTGGGTCTTATAGGACAAGAAGATACTATTTTAGCAGATCCTACTTTGGCCTTGTGGGGAGTTATGATAGTTGATATTTGGCAATGGACTCCTTTTATGGTTTTAATTTTAGTTGCAGGATTAAGGTCATTGCCGAGTGAGCCATTTGAGTCAGCGATTATCGATGGTGCTAGACCTTTTCAAGTTTTTAGAAGATTAACTTTGCCTATGTTGCATAAGGTTATTGCGGTAGCAGTTTTGATCCGAGGAATTGATTTATGGAGAATGGTTGATTATGTATTTGTTTTAACTTCGGGCGGACCGGGAACAGCTACTTATACTTTAAGCCTATACTCATGGCAAAGGTTTACATTCGTACAGTGGGGCTATGGAGCAACAATAAGCTTATTTTCATTAATAGTTATCTTAATAGTAGGTAATGCTTTTATTCATTTTGCAAAGGTTAAATGGTAATTGAATGAATAAAGTGTTTAAACAAGTTTTAGGTTGGTTTATAGCGGCAATATTTTTCTTTCCAATATATTTCTGGATTACAGTTTCTATAAAAAAAGATAAAGATATTTTTGCGCTACCTCCTAAACTATTTAATTTTGAGGTCTCTTTTGCAGCTTATGAAGAAGTTTTTGGCTTATCTCGTTTCCTTTATGTAGAGGATATGGGGGCAGTTCGTCCAGGTGGTGGTGATTTTTACATGATGCCCAATTTAGTGGATAGTATAATTATAGCCTTAGGTTCAACAGGGCTAGCTATGTTAATTTCAATTTTAGCTGCCTACTCTTTGTCTAGAATTCCTATAAGAGGCCAGCAACATTTTATGGGGTGGATATTATCTACTAGGATGATGCCACCAGTAGCTGTAGCAATTCCAATGTTCTTTATTTATAAGAATATCGGGCTTATGGACACACATTTAGGTATAATTATCATACATGCTCTGATGAATCTGCCTTTAGCGGTGTTATTAATGAAAAGTTTTTTTGACGACATACCTAAGGATATTGATGAAGCCGCGCTTTTAGATGGCGCATCAAGATTTTTTGTCTTTTGGAGACTAATTGTGCCTCTTGCTATTGGGGGTATCGCTGCTACAGCTGTACTTTGTTTTATATTTAGCTGGACAGAGTTTATATTTGTTTTAATGCTTACTCAAACTGGACTAAAAACAATTCCTGTCGTCTCTACATCTTTTGTTACTTCAACAGGTACTGCTTGGGATAATATGGCTGCATTAGGGACTGCTGCAATCATCCCTGCTTTCATATTTATACTTCTAGTGCAAAGACATCTTGTACGAGGTTTAACTTTAGGATCAGTAAAACAGTAATATTAATTGATTAGAAGAATTTTTTCTTTTCTTGTCTTAATCATTTTTTTCTTTCCAATTTTTTTTCTCATTACATCTTCATTTAAATCAAGTAAAGATATTTTTACATTACCTCCCAAGTTATTATTTTTCGATATTGATTTTTCTGTTTATGACAAAGTATTTGGAATTTCTACTTTATTTAATTTTAATAATTCTTTTTTAGAAGCATTAAATAGTCATTTATTTTTAACATCAAGAATAATTGATAGTTTTATTATAGCTATTAGTTCATCCTCTATAACACTTATCATTTCTGTTTATGCTGGATATTGCATATCTAGAATAAATTTTAAATACAGAAATTTAATAATTTTTTCAATCATCTCATCTAGAATGATGCCACTAATCTCAATTGCAATACCTATTTATTTTGTCTATGAAAAGATAAATTTAATAGACACTTATATAGGAATTATATTTGTTCATGCTTTCATTAATCTACCTTTAGCTATACTTTTGTTGAAAAGTTTTTTTGATGAAATACCTAAACAAATTGATGAGAATGCATTTCTCGATGGTGCAAATCGAATTGAGATTTTACATAAAATTATTTTACCAAATACTCTTGGTGGCCTTTCTGTTACTTTTATATTGTCGTTTATCTTTAGCTGGACTGAATTTATATGTGCAGTAATGTTAGGACAAATGAATGTTAAAACAGTTCCTGTTCAAGCCTCTATTTTGAAAACAATTCCTACTTGGGAATACATGGCAGCTTTTACAACAATTTCAATTATACCTGTATTTATATTGGTTTTATTGGTAAAAAAACACTTAGTAAGAGGCATTACTCTAGGAACTATTAAAGAATAATTTATAATTAAATTATGGAAATTAAAGAAAACAGGCTCGCCACAATAATTGAAGAAATCATAAGTAAAGGAAGTGTTGAGATAAAGGATTTATCTAAAAAATTAAAAGTGAGTAATATGACCATCTATAGAGACATTGAAGAGTTTACAAAAAGCGGGGTGCTTAAAAAGGAAAAAGGCATCTTAACTTCAAGCGAAACTTTTACTTTAGAATATTTTCATGATGTAAGAGCTAATCTAAGCTTGGAACCTAAAATTAAAATGGCTGAAGAAGCTGTTAAAATAATAAAACCAAATACATTTGTTGCTATTGATGACAGTACAACTTGCTTGCAATTAAGTTATTTTCCAAAATATTTCGAAAATACTACAATTGTTACAAATAATATTAAGTTAATAAATATTTTTAGCTCAAATCCTAAGATTAAAATTATTTCACTTGGTGGCAGATATAATAGACCAACAGGAAGTTTTTTGGGCTTATCTACAGAAAATACAGCATCACAAATTCCCTGTAATTATTTGTTTATGTCATCTTCTTCAATTAATGGGACTAAACTTTATACTCATGATGAAAATGTATTTAGAACAAAAGCAATACAAATGATAAATTCAGAGAGAAAATTTTACTTGTGTGATACAACCAAAATTGGAATAAAGGCAATGAATATACAAGCAGACTTATCTGATTTTGAAAAAAGCTTTTTTGCAGGAAAAGTCTTTGATAAAAATTTTGAAAATCTTTTAAAAAAGAAAAAAATCAATTACCAATTTATAAAAACTAAAAATTAATCATCAAGCTGATTAATTTTATCAACTTTATTTCCTGATCTTTCTGACTGAAAATTATTATCTAGCCAAATATCGGTGTACATTTTAGCATTAGGTGCTCCAGTTATTAATGCCCCAAATGTAATTACTTGCGCATTGTTACTAGCTATAGATCTCTCTGCTGTATAAGCATCATTAACACATACTGCTCTTACTCCCGAAAACTTATTTGCAACTATTGCCATTCCAGCACCTGTTCCACAAACGAGAATACCTCTTTCAAATTCATTTTTTTGGACTCTCTTTGAGAGTTCTTTGCCAATGTCTGGATAATCAACATTATCGTCAGAATTCACCCCAATATCTGTGACTTTTATACCTTTTGCTGTTAAATGTTCTTTTAAAGAGTCTTTTAATTCTCGTCCTAAATGATCACACCCGATTATTATTTTATCTAACATGAAGATAATATATCTAAAGTTTATCCCAAGGTATACGGAGTTTTTTATCAAATGAAATGGCTTGAATTAATTCGTAGAAAATAGGTATACTATCTTTGTCAAAGAACCCATTTTCAAACTTTTCATTTAATGTTTTTTGAAGATCTATTATTAACTGTGCCCCTTCAACCGTTTGATCTTTTAAATCACTAGACATTATTTCTGAATAAATTTTTCCTTGTCCAAGAAATTTTCCAAGGGCACCGTTTCTTCCGATACCTGAAGTAACATATAGATCGCCTAAACCTGGTAGGCCATAGGCAGAATTAATATCCCCCTCATGTAATTGGATAATTCTTGCTAGTTCTTTTATACAATGTGAGAATATTCCTGACTCTGGGTTATAAATTTTAATTTTTGAATTATAATATGTTTGAGAGCAGCCAACCATTATTGCGAAAACATTTTTTAAAGCTGCACAAAACTCACCACCTTTTAAATCTGATAGTGTCTCTATAACATAAAAATCATTTCTAAAAATATCTGATAATTCATTAGCAACCTCAATATTTTGATTTATAAAACAAATATTAGTTAGATATTTTTGAGCTAACTCTAAAGCCTTACAAGGCCCCGCAACAGCAGTAATATCTATATTATAGGGAATGCTTTTTTTAATTTTATTAGGAAGAATATCAATAGAGTTTTGATCATTAATATATAATCCTTTTGTAACAATAAGAAATTTTTTATTCGTAGCATTATATTTATCTAAAATATCAATAAACCACTCTACTCCTGAGGAGTTTACACCTATAATGATAACATCTGCGGTGTCAAAATCTGATTGTTCTAATTCAAAAACTTGCTTTGCATTTGTATTTTCTAATTCTACGCCCAATTCAGGGTGTAATTTAGTTTGCTGTATTGCAGTTATTATTTTTTCATCAAGATGCGTCCCAACAAGAGTTATATTATGGCCATTTGTAGATGCGGGTATAGTTATAGCCGTACCCATAACACCAGCTCCAATTGATAAAATTTTTACCATTTATGATATGAATTGCCCTCCATTAATTTCTAAGATTTGTCCAGTAACATAGCTACTCATTTTATCTGAGGAAAGAAATATTATTGGACCTACACAATCTTCTGCAATACCAAGTCTTTTCATTGGTATTTTTAATCTAGTTGCTTCTAATTTTTCTGGTGAAGAATATTGTTCATGAAACTTTGTCGTAATTGTACCGGGTGAGATTGCGTTTATTCTTATATTGTAGGGCGATAGTTCAGAAACAAGAGACCTAGTGATTCCTGAAACAAAAGCTTTGGAGGCAGCATATACGCTTGAACCAGCGCTACCTCCTGTTCGTGCACTTATAGTTGATACATTAATTATATTTCCATAATTCTGTTTTTTGAAAATTGTACTAGCGTTTTTTGTTGTAAAAAATGCAGATTTAGCGTTTAGATCAAAAATTTTTACAAAATCTTTTTCGCTGATTGCATCTAATTGATATCTTCCTACCATTGTCCCAGCATTATTAACTAAGATATCTAAGCCATCTAAATGATTTATTGCTTGATTCATAAAATCATCTACTTGAGATAAATCTGTAAAATCAGATTTGAATATTTTAAAATTTTGACTTTGAGATTTAGTTTTTATTCTTGCTTCAAGATCATTAATTGATTGATTACCATGAAAAATTACATTAGCTCCCAAGTTTAAAAATTCAACACCTGTCTCAAAACCTATACCTGTACTTGAACCCGTAACAATAATCTTCTTGTTTTTAAATTCACTAAAATCAAATGTCATTTAAGTCTATCCATTATATAATTTGGCTTTCCAGTGATTTGAAAATCCGATTTTATATTATCAATTATATCGTTCGTTGGTATGTTTTGCATAAATTCTTTTTTATGAATTCCAGAGGTGATCAATAATGAGTCTATACCAAAGCTATTGGCGCCTGCAATATCATTAAATAGAGAGTCCCCTATCATCAAAGTTTTTGATTTGTTACTATTGGATAACTCTTGAACATAATGAAAGATTTCAATATTTGGTTTACCAATTATAAATGCTTGTCCACCCATTTTTTTGTACTTAACTGCAAGGTCTCCTGTTGAGGGATGAATATTTTCTCCAGAAACACCTAGAATATCAGGATTTGAGCACAC
>MDTE01144057.1_pt1 | contig 26341 bp, 25 predicted proteins | sample 811231 | NCBI WGS metagenome assembly MDTE01 (sample SAMN05326651, study PRJNA326480) | marine metagenome | isolation source: seawater | place: Indian Ocean: Red Sea | collected 2010
GAATTTAAGTTTTCAAATTGCTTAATTGTTACCTCTAATGGAAACGAAGAACGTGGATATGCAGATTATTTTATAAATGAATTAGAAGATAATAAATGTAATATTTCTTTGTATAAAATTAACGAGTATCCAAATTTCTTTTCAATCTCAAATATTTTTGAAGAAAATTATCACAAAAATATTGATCTTATATTGTCTATTGGGGGTGGTAGCGTATTGGATATCTCAAAAATATTAGCTGCTTGCAAGCTGCCTAAAAATAGTATGGAAGTAATTACAGATTTAGAGCTATCCTCAGATGATAAAATATTCAACATTTCAATACCGACCACTGCTGGTAGCGGTGCAGAAAGTACTAAGTTCGCAACTATTTGGTCAAAATCTACAAAACAGAAATATTCTTTTGAGGACCCTAAACTTCTCCCTGAAGTAGCTTACTTTATCCCCGAATACACAACTTCCCTCCCTAAGTTTCTAACTTTAACTACGGCATTAGATGCCCTATGCCATTCAATAGATAGCCTGTGGAATAAAAAAAGTAATTCAAATTCTATTGATTTATCAATACAATCCACCAATCAAATAAACACTTACCTGCCAAAGCTTTTGAGAGAAATGGATAATATAGATTATAGATATCAATTGCTTGATGCATCCAATTTAGCTGGAAGAGCAATAAATATTACCAGGACCTCTCTAAATCACTCTATATCATATCCTCTAACAAACCTCTATGATTTACCACATGGATATGCTTGTGCATTTTCTATAGTTAGCATTTGTAATGAGTATGAAAAAGAAATACGTCAATTGCCATTCGCAAATACAATCTTTGAAGCAAGAGATTTAATCAGTGCTGTCGACCTAGCTTCATTGTTTAAGGATTATTTGATTGATTTAGATATAGATTTAGTATGTAATAATGTTTTTGATAATAAAAGATTATCTAACTTTCTATTTGATTTAAGTCACGAAAAATTAAATAAAATTTTATCCCATGCTCGGGATTATTACGTGGAATTATAAAAGTCTATTAGTGTAGTCTTATGATATTTAATTCTGAAAGCTTCAACTACTTAGATCCTGGGACTGGTTCATATTTATATCAAGTGTTAATTGCTGCGGGAGTAACCGTTGGGGTGTATTTTAGAAATATAAAAATATTTTTTTTCAACTTAATACAAAATATTAAGAACAGACCAAAAAATAATAAAAATTGATTTACTTAGAACCGAATAGAAACTTCCTCAAAACTATCTCAATTTTGTGTTTTAATTAAGTATGTCGGTACACGCAAATGGCCTGATGAGAAAAGCGCATAGGCAAATGGAAAAGAATTATAAACAAACTGGTTTTTATGAAACTAATGCAGAGAGAATAAAAAGAGAATATGAAAATTCTTAACAATTTTAGCTTAAAGAGTGGCAGTAAAATTTTGGTTTTAAGCTTGTTTAATGCTTCTTTAATATTGTTTCTTAGGTTTTATTTAGAAGATGGGGTAACAAAAACATTTTTGAAAAATTTATCGACTTCTTTTATTTTATTATTTTTGATATTGATACCTCTTTTTATTAATACTATAAAAAATTATTATCAATATTTATTTCTTTATAAAAAAAATATTTTGTATGCTAACTTAATTTCATTTGTTCCAACAATGTATCTTTTTTTAATAGATAAAGAAATTATTTTCCTCGGAAAAATAATTTATTTGCTGTCGGCATACTTGCTTTCACTTCAAGTTTCTATCTTTATTTTATTTAGAAAAGAAATATTCAACTATTTTAATTCTAAAAAATATGAAATTTCAGAATTTTTCAACGTGAGAAATTTTCTAAATTTCAAAATTTTAACTTTAGTTCTAATGACGCTTATTCCAATTATTAGATTTTCAATTGCCAATTCTCAGATACTAGGAATAAATGAAATCTTAGCTATGGTGGGTATCTTTTTTACATTAAGCTTTTTATTGATAGGTGTAATATCTAATCTTTTGACTAAGCTATTTCAAACAAATAATTTCTTATTAGTTTCAACAGCTACAGTTTTAATTGTCTATGAGTTGCCCACAATAAGTAGCAACTTTAATTTAAGAAACGTTAACTGGTTTCCATTTATATTTTTAGTATTTATATTCTTAATAATATTTTTAAGAGTATTAATTAATTCAGATACAAAGCAGATAATTTTAATATTTTTACTTTTTCTTGGAATAGGTATTAGTAACCAATTGGTAGCTGAAATTAACAAACCACCCAATGAAGACCTTGCTTCGATTCAACAAGCTTCTCCATTTACCTCAATTCTAAAAAACTTCGAAAATAAATATTCCATTGTAGTTTTAAGTTATGATGGCTACCCACAAAATGAAACTTTAAGTCTATATGGGGTAGATAATTCTTCTCATATTAATTATTTAATTGAAAATGGATTTTCTGTACATAATGGCACATATAGTATTGGAAGCTACACGCTTGGGACTATGTCAAGATTCTTTGAAGGGACAAGTCTTCAAGTTGATCCTGATGGAGGAGGTAACAATAGTAGGTATATAACGGGAGGGCATTCATCTTTCGTTAAGGCTTTAAGTAACAATGGGTACTTTACAGTAGGTATTTTTCCTAGCTCTTATTATTTCCCACCAAACGACAGACCTTTTTATGACTATTATTTCCCCAATAAAGCACAGAGATCTTTTAAGATGGCAAAATCTATTTTGAGAGGAAACCTTACCCACAAGGATGCTATCTATACAATTCCATACGAAAACTATTTAATAGAAAAAAATAATATGCTTTTTGAGATAGGAACCTCGGCCGAACCACATTTTCTTTATACCCACACATATTTTCCGGGACATACACAAAATAGTGGTTCTTGTGAAGATGGAGAATTTGAAGCATGGAAAGAAGAACTAAAGTATGCAAATGCAGAAATGAAAAATGATATTAGTTTACTTGAGGACAATCTAGAGAATACAATAATTGTTATTATGGGAGATCATGGTCCATATCTTTCAAAAAACTGTACAACACTTGAAAAATACGATATTAATAAAATAAACAGGCTTGATATTCAAGATAGGCATGGAACTTTTTTAGCAATAAGATACCCTGAAAATATTAAAAATGAAAATTATAACCAATTAATGATACTTCAAAATACATTGATCGAAGTTGCCACATTGTTATTAGGAAGACCTGATTTGTATGACCAATATGCATTACCTAACGATACGCCTATAGACAGAACTCACTTACCTGAGGAAATAAATGTTGTGAATAATATTATTTACGGAGGAATTGATAATCAAAAAGAATTATTTTTAGACAACTCCATATTAAATAAGTAATAGTTCAACTAGATAGGCTAGATACCAAAACTTTAATAAAAAATATTTATATACTCACGAATACTCAAAGAGTTTGTATCCTTTATATTGATGAAAATTAAAAAAGTTATATTTTTAGGTGGCAACAGGTTTAATGAAAGCGGTCCTATGACGAGCTTTATAGAAGTTTGTAAAAAAAGAAATATTGAATCGATGGTGCTTTCAAATAGTTCGAGACTTGACTACCCAGTAAATTCAGAACAGAGCCTTAGAGAATTTCTTCAAGATATAAATATCAATTTTCTCGAAGACAATGATGTAACTTTAGATCTTCTTAAGGAGCATATAGATGATGGAACAATTATCTTTTCAGTGAATTGCGAAGTTATTATAAAAGCAAATCTTATCAATTTTATGCCGAATAAAATTTTTAACTACCATAATGCCTCACTGCCTACTCAAAAAGGTGCTTCTTCACACAGTTGGAGAATAATGCAAGATAATAAATTATCTCACCTTTCGATTCATCATTTAACTGAAGAAGTTGACAGTGGAGAGATTGTATTAGAAAGAGAGGTTATATTTCCAGATTCAGTCAAGAACTTAAAAGAAACTTATGAATATATTGAAAAGGAAGAAATTAACCTGTTTGATGATTTTGTAAATATTCTTGAAGATGGCTTAAGCAAAAAAGTGAAGCCGGCTAACAATTCAAAAAGCTTCTACTGGCCAAGACTTAACACAGATATAGATGGATTTATAAGTTGGCATTGGTCAGCAAAACAGATTGTTGACTTTTGTAATGCTTTTGATGAGCCGTTTGATGGAGCTTCTTCCTATATTAAAGGGTCGAGGGTGAGATTCAAAAATGTACAGACCGATGATGAAGATATATATTTCCACCCATACCAATTTGGTTTAGTATATCGAAAAAAAGAAAATTCTATCTGGATTGCATGCAAAGACGGTGGAATAAAAGTAAACGATGTCACTAAAGAAGAGGGCATTACGATAAAACTAGGTGATAGATTTACTAGTAGTAGTTCCTGATATAGAAGATATTATTAGTTTACTTAAAATATTTAAGTGTTTTTTTCAGAGCGATTCTTTGCTTATTGATATCTGATTTCGTTAAATAATTTGTTTTAAATTGAATTACTCTTGACTGAATATCTTCTGCTACAGGACAATGGCCTTGCGTAAATCTTTCAATTTTAAAATTATTGTCATATCTATTATTAAAAGGTCTATTAATCATCACTGGCTCAAGGTAAGGTACTGACCAAGCAGAGTAAAATCCATCTCCACCATATTCGTTAAATTTTTCTCTAAATTCTTGCCATTTAATCATAGGATTGAGCAAGCATGCAAAAGTATAGTAGGAGTGAGTAGAGTTTTTAGGTGTCTTTTGTGGTTGTAGAACTTCAAAATCGTCAATTAAATCTAGTAAAACTTCTGCGTTTTCAATTCTTTTTTCTACTTTTCTTTCCAACTGTTCTAATTGAGCAAGTGCTATAGCTGCAGTAAACTCATTCATTCTATAGTTCCACCCTAATGTATCGTGTCTTTTGTATTTTGGATTCTGAACTACTGAGGCGTTGCCAAATTTAATTACACCACCATCAGATTGTAGATTTTTGTATCCTTGCCCTCCTATCTTCCTTGCTTTTGAAGCTAGGCCTTTATTATTCGTCATTAGTATTCCGCCCTCACCAGAGCTAAGGTGTTTTGTTGATTCAAAACTCCAGCTGGAAAACCCATTTGTTGAGCCAACAATTTTTCCTTTATACTTCGCAAGCATTGTTTGAGCATGGTCTTCAATTATTGGTATATTGTACTTTTTCCCAATCTTGTATATGGGATCTTGATCAAATGGAAGACCATATATTGAAACCGCAATAATTGCCTTCGTTTTTTTTGTTATTTTCTCTTCTATTTTTAATGGATCTATATTAAATGTTTCACTATCTACATCTACGTATACCGGTTTTGCATTTGCATGAAGAGTAGTGGTGGTATCCATAATGACAGTTAAAGCTGGACTAATTACTTCATCACCATACCCAACACCGACAGCTTCTAAAGCAGCATGAATAGTCGATGTTCCAGAATTCATAGCTATCGAATATTTTCCACCAAATTTCTTTGAAAATAACTTTTCTAAACTTGCTACCCAAGTCCCGTTGGGTCCTTTTTCTTCATTTAAAACTTTTTTTAAATAGGATAATTCATTTCCAGCATATTTTTTGTTAACCATCATTTATATTTTAATTGATTCTTAGACCACTCTTTTTCTAAATAATAATTGATTTTTTTTACTTCAGGATTGTTATTTAGATATTCGAGTATATTATCAAATTCCAATACTTCTACATTACTTATAACATTCTTAAAAAAGAGTAAATCATCCTCATAATCAAGTGTCATTCTTGCGTCAGTCTTTGCATATTTTTTATCAATATCCTTAAGCTCAATCTTTTTAATATTCTTTTCTTTCAAAAAAAATGTTCTTATATACTCTGTTTCATTAGTGTCTTTAGATTCATATACTGTTTTAATTCCATTAATGCTAATTCCATATATATCAATATAAAAACCATGACCATCAACAAAATCATACTTTGAATATTCATCTAGTAATTTATCGCCAAGATTATAATCAAAAAATAAATCATCACCATCAACATTTACAAAAAAGTCAACGTCATATTGTAAGCTGCAATCGTACCAACGTTTAATCTTATCTTCAGAACTCCCTCGAAAAATTTTTATTTTATGTTTTAATGCTATATCTTCTAAGGAATCGTCTGAACTTCTATCGGTTGTGCATAATATAATATTTGAATAGTATTTTGATTTCTTTAAATTCTCAATTAAATACTCGATTGTGGATTTTTCATTAATTTTTAATAATGCTTTTTGATTAAGTCTTGTTGATTCACTTCTAACAGAAATAAAATAATATTTATTCATGCTTTTTAGATATCATCAATGGGTCTCAGATTCTTAATTGACTTTTGTTCTGAATCATATACTTTTTTAACACCATCCCCCATCGATGTAATTATAGAGTTTACAGATCCAATCAGTTTTCTCATTCCGTCAGGACCTAGTGATGCTGCTTGGTCAGTCCCCCAGAGAGCTCTATCAATTGTTATATGTCTCTCAATGATTTTTGCCCCTATCACAGCTGCTGCTATTGAAGTCGATAGGCCAGATTCATGCCCAGAATATCCTATTGGGTTATCAGGATATAAAGATTTTAATGTATTTATCATATTTAAATTTAATTCTTCCGGTGGACAGGGATATGTGCTTGTGGCATGTAGTATCGCTAATGGGTTTTTAGACAAAATACTATAAGCTTTTTCAATTTGCTCAAGGCTTGACATTCCTGTTGACATAATTAATGGCTTACCAGTTTCTACATGTTTGTTCATCAAATTTTTATTCGTTATACATGCAGAAGCAATCTTTATACAAGGCAAATCATAACTATTGATAAAATCTAGAGATTCTTCATCCCAGCACGAGGCAAACCAATCTATATCCAACTCTTTTGCATATTTATTAATTTCGTCGTACTCACTCTTTTCAAGTTCAATTTTGAACTTATAGTCAATATATGTCATTTCTCCCCAGGGTGTTTCCCTAATTTTATTTCTTACATCTGGAGGTGTTGTAATTTCTGGATTTCGCTTTTGGAATTTTACAGCAGAAAACCCAGCAACTTTAGCTTCTTTCATTATTGTTTTTGCAAGATTAATATCACCATTATGATTTATTCCAATTTCTCCAATAAAGTAAACAGAGTTAGGAGCGTTTATATAATTTTTGACTATATTAAATGCCATAATTTACCACGCTGTCCATCCCCCATCAACAATTAAATCTGTACCAGTAATATAGGTAGAGCTATCGCTTAACAAAAATAATATTGGCTCAATACTTTCCTCTATATTAGCCATTCTCCCTAGTGGAACATTTTTAGAATAATTCTTAATAAATATTTCATCTTGGTTATTAAGTATTCCTCCAAACACAACATTATTAACCCTTATTTCATTTTCACCCCAATAAGTAGCTAAATATTTTGACATATTTGTTAAAGCAGACTTTGAAACACTATAAACAAGAGGCTTTTTATAAACTCCCTCATCAGTTTTAATATGGCTATAAATTTCTTGTTTAGGACTGACTTTTCCATAAATAGAACCAATATTAATTATTGATCCTTTAGTTCCATTCTCAATCATGATTTTTCCAATAACTTTTGAACATAAAACTTGGCCACTAACATTGGTATTCATAACCTCTTCAAAATTAGCAATATTTAATTGTTCTACAGTATCACTCGATTGTGACTCTGGTAAAAAATCTATTGCTGCACAATTAACTAGCCCATGGATTTGACCAAATTTTTCTAGACCTTCATGTATTTTTTCTGAGAATTGATCTTCATCAAGTATGTCGACTCCATAGCATATCAAATCTTCATAATTTTTTTCAGTCAAATATTCCTGAAGTGAATCAGAACTATCAAATAATTTATCAATAGCAATGATTTTACATTTATTAGTTATCAGTGAATCTACTAGTGCATTTCCTATAAGACCTTTTGCTCCGGTAACAACAACTGTTTTTTTATTCAAATTCTTCACTATTTCTATGATAAACTTATTAAAAAAATTTATATATATTTTAATTATGAATAATCGTACTTATTGCATTGATATTGATGGCACAATCTGCAGTATTGAAGATACTGATTATTCAAAAGCTAAACCTTTTAGGGATAGAATTAATGAAATTAATAAACTATACGATTTAGGAAATACAATAGTGTATTTTACCGCAAGAGGCTCTGTAACTGATATAGATTGGGAAGAGGTTACACTTAAGCAATTTGAAGAGTGGGGGGTTAAGTTTAACGAATTAAAATTCGGAAAGCCAAATGCAGATATTTATATTGATGATAAATCTAAAGATCCCTTTTTGTGGTTTAAAACAGATTCATAGATGAAAATATTAATTTCATATCATAACAAAGAGGGTTATGAAAATATTATTCCCGTAGCAAATTACTTGAAAAACAAAAATTGCAGCATTAAATTGCTAGATTTATGCTCGTTTTACATTCAAGATTCAAATAATCTTGATTCTTTTGAAAAAGTTAAAATTAATTTAATCTTTAAAGACAAAAGTAACTACAGAAATTTATCAAAAATTAGAAAGATTATTTTTTATATTCAATTAATTACCTTGAATTACAAATTATTAAGTTCTTATGACTGTTACTTGTTCTCCCCGGGGGGATTTATAGAAGGCCAAATTGCTAAAAAATTTAAAAACAAAAAAAAGCATACTTTTTTTATTGAAGGTGGTTTGAGAGCGGTTCTTTTTGCCAATTATCCCGACAAACCTAAAAGCAAAATCAAAGACTCTTTCTTAAATGATATTTCAAGACATTACGTTTCTGGGGAAGAAAATAAAAAAATTATTTTAAATAATTTTCAAAATATCACCTCCAAGTCAGAAAAAATTAAATGTTTTGGGGTGCCTAGATATAATAATCTTGTAGATAGAAAAAATGAATACAGATATAAGGAAATTAAAAATGTTTTATACCTGACTACCGCTGCTGAATACCACGATTATAAAATACTGCAAGAATGGCATGATTCTGAAATGAAAATTCTCAAAAGTTTAATTGAAAATAGTAGCTATAACTACAGAATCCGAGTTCACCCAAGAGACAACTTAGATAAATACAAAGAATTTTCAGTAGACAATATAACCTCTGCTAAAGAAAACAGTTTATACGCTGATGTTAGCTGGTGTGATATTGTTGTAACAATTCCATCAAGTACGTTTTTTGAAATTAATTATTTTGGAAAACCTTTTCTAATTTTATGGCCATTTGATTACAACACTGAGGTGTTTCGCCCTGATATTACTTCAATCGAATCATTAGAAAAAAAACTTAACAAACTAGATAAAGAAGAACTTACTAATAAATTCAAAAAACAAAAAACTTATAGTGATAGCTTTGTAAATCCAAAAAGCAGCGAAGCTAGCAAGCTTATCGCAGAAGATATAATATCTTTTTTTTAGCTTGGTTTCCCTAATGTAAACTCAGCATCTTGATCTGATGACCTTCTTAAATATATAACCATCATATACCTTGTTTTTTCTGAATGAAATGGTGACCCTCTGTGAAAAAGAGTTTGATTAGACATTATCAATGTTCCTCTTTTTGCTTTAAACTCGTCTCCTAGCTCATCACTACCTATGAAATAGTTAACATCCGTTAAAGGTTTTTTACTAAGATAATTTAATACTGTATTTATCCACCTTCTAATATTTTTTTTATGAGTGCCTTGAATAACAGTGTAAGCTCCGTTGTTTTCATTTAATACATCCGTTAGGTAAATAAAGGCTTTGTATGATGCAGGTGCAGTATTATCAACATGCCAACTTCTCTTTGTTGAGGTGTCAGGCTTGTCAATCTGAATTGAGATTGATCTTATATAGAGGTCTTCATTTATCCTGTCCAGAAATAATTTTTCAATCTTTTTACTTGAAAATAATTCGTTAGCTTTGTCATCGAGGTTCTGAAGGTTCATTAGTTGAGAAACTTTGGAGTCTTGGTTTTCATATTTCTCACTTCTATTGACAAACCAGGCATTATCTCCAATCATGTAGCTTTTATCTTTTTTATAGCTATTTGCAACATTAATAAAATACTCACACTCTTCTGGGGAAATAAAATCTTGAATAGTTTCAAACCCATTTTTTTTAAATTCAGACTGAGGCCAGGAAGCAATAATTAATTTTTCCTTAATTTCTAAGTAAAAGTAATAGAAAAAAACTTTTAAAAACTTCACGATAATTATAAGGATAGTCTTTCAGTAAGAAATTTGTAGTTTCTGAGCTCTTTAATTAAGAAATATAATGAGTATGAAAGAAAAGTTATTGAAATAATAAGACTAGTTATATTTAATATATAAAACAAAATATAAAAGATACAGATTAAAAGAAAGTTAAGCAAAGAAGAAAAACCAATTATATTTTTTAAAATAATTTTACTGTTGTAAATGTTCCATGACATTGCAAAGAAATATGCAATTGTAGAAGAAATAGCTGCAATAATAATTCCGTACTTTTCTATATAAAGTAGGTTGGTAATTAAATTTACTAAAAAAGCAATTAGCATAGAAATTGCTCTTTGTTTGTTTTTGAATCTTTTATCGAGGTCAAGTGCAAATAAAGCACTCCAGCTGGAGAATATCATCCCGGCAGCAATGATTGGTACATATTGAATAGCGTAATGATAGTTGGTTGGAAGATAAAACCTTCCAAAAATTTCAAATAATACAACACCGGTTAACCCTAAGTAGGTTGAAACGCTAATTATGGACTTAAAAACATTGTCAATATTTATTTTTTGATTTTTTAAATTCCAAAAAAATGGAGCTAAACCAGAAATGGATGCTCCTATTACTACACCATGTAAATCAGTTAATCTATAAACGGTAGAATAATGAGCAACAACATCTGCCTCAAAAAAATATTGAATTATCAACCTATCTTGCCACGTAAGCATTACTGAAAATATTGAATAAAAATATCCATATAAAGCATATCTATTTATCGAAGCATTGCTTTTTTTATATCTGCTATCTTCTTGTATATTTAATTTTCTAGCTAAATAAAACATTCTCAATGCATTACCAAATAATTGTCCCATAAAGTATGCGGAAGCTAGCATTCGGTCGTCAAAACCAAAATAATTTACAATATATAAAACAAATAGAAATTGAAAAAATAATGTAATCAACGACTCAACAAATATTGATTTTTTAATTATTTGAGTGCTATTTGTTGATTTCAAATAAGAAACTAATTGTCTGTTTGCCACAATAAAAAATACTGTCAATATAGATAATTTTGCTGGAAGTCCATAAACAAGATTAAAATTATTAAATAGTTGATCGCCTATCAAATATTCCAATAGGAAGAGAAGAAAAATTACTGAAAACAAAGTAGTTAAAATGTTTTTATTTTTTAATTTAACTTTTTTATTTTTATCAAGTGATGCAAAAAATCTAAATCCTGCTGACTCAGAACCGAATAATAGTATGTTAGAAAATATTAGTTGAACAGCTAGTAGAAAACTAATTTCTCCCCAAATATCATCATCAATCAAACGTAAAAAAATAGGTAGAGAAAAAATGGTTAGGACTCTTGGAAAAATATTAGTAATGAACAAATTAAGTGAAGATTTTGTTAAAGTTGTTTTTTCCATAAATTCATTCTAATTAAATAAGCAGAATGAATTTAAACATATGTTCAAAAGTTATAGGAATTCTTCTTTTTTCTTCTTATCCACTTGATAATAAATATGGGGGTTAGTTTAAAAACAATATTTCTTAAATTAAAACTAATCTTGGTATCTAAAACCATTGACTTGAAAATTGAAACATTGGATACTTTAATTTTTTTATCTAATTTATATTCAAAAAAATTTTTTAATGCAAATAAGTTTTTTAAATTATTATTGTTTTTTACAAATTTATTTGGTAAATCTTGTTTAAAACTATTTAATCTATTCTTTAAATCATATAAATCTAGGTTGTCTATAAAATTTTTATTCTTTTTTAAATAAAATTCCTTAAGATGCTTTTTCAATTCAAGATAATTATTTTTATCCAAAAGTTCATCTGTAAAAATATTTTCTTCAACATTGTAATCATTTAGTATTTGAGATAATACCTTATACGCATTCTCTACTGAGTCGTAATAATGTAGATAGTTTTTATTTATCCCTCTGTTTGCTGATCCAAAAAAATTTTTATACATCACTACAGGTAAATTACACAATGCTGCCTCTGCAGTAACTTTTGCAACACCTTCTTTTCTGCTTGTAAATAAAAAAATTCTTGATTTATTCAAATATTCTGAAATTTGAGTTTGTTCTGGTGGCTGTTTATATTCCTTAAGAAAAATATTTTTATTTATATAACTTCCTAATATTTCAGTAAAAAATTCATTAAATAAAAAATCATAAGTTTGTTTTCGATAGTTTGGGTGGGAAACACAGATTAATATTTTAATATCTGGATTATTTCTAATTAGTAAGCTACAAATTAGAAATAAATCTAAATTGTATTTTTTTTTATCTTTCCTTGTTACTGCAATTAGGTCGAATTCTTTTTCTATATCTTTATTAGGATAAAAAATACTTGAAGGAATAAATGACCTTGTTGTCAGTGGAATATTTAAAATTTCTTTCTTTTCTATCCCTGGTAACTGTTCTGGATAACAAAAATTTATGTCAATATTTTCAAAATCAAATTGATTAATGTTTTTATAGGAATCGCCCCAATGGACACCGAAGTAAAAATAATTAGATAGATTTTTTAGTATTAAATTAAAAACTTTGTAATTAGAGAACTTTTTAAACTCTGTGTGTGAAAAGACAGCAATTCCAGGTGAATTTTCACTTTCTTCTTTTAATATGAAAACCATTTACTTAAGAATAGTAATAATAAAAACAACAAAATTGAACATATTTATTTATTAGATTATTTTTTTCAAAAATTCATAATATTGATTACTAACTGTTGAAACTGAGAATTTTCTGATTATTTCTTTAGATGCAACATCATTATGATTTATTTGAATATTATTAATTGATTGTACTAACTCATCTATGTTTTCTGACTCAAACAATATTCCATTTTGAAATAAATTAACAATCTCTTTTGGTCCTGAAGGACAATTTGATGTAATTATGTTTTTCCCTAAAATCTGTGCCTCAATTAAAGAATTGCCGAGGCCCTCTCTTCTAGACGGGAAAAAGAATATATCTGCTTTGTCCAGATACTTCAACGGATTCTCAACATTCCCAATAAAATTTATCGGCAAATCTGAATATTTATTTTTATAGTATGAATCGAGGCTTCCATCTCCAACAACAAATAAAACAAAATTTCTATTATCTAAAAATTGATACGCGGCTTCAAATAGTAGATCTAAACCTTTTTGATGTTCTAGCCTAGATGTTGTTACCCAAACTTCTTTATCGTTAAGTTCAAGTCCCTCAACTAATTCACTAGCTTTACTAAAAAAATCTTCTGTAAAAACAGGATTATAAATTACAGTGTTTGTTTTATTTGAAATATATTTTTCTGTATTTACTTTCAATTCATCTGATATAAATATGTTTGCATCAGAATTATTAAAAGCAAATATTGCAAGTTTTCCTTTTATCTTATCCTTAAAACTATTACCCCAGTTTAGGTAATTTGAATTGGCCTCTCTTAAAACTATTTTAGAATTAATTAATCTACATTTTTTTAATGCTGTAACAATGAGGTTGGGAGTTGGTAAAGTAGTTAGAATAGCGTTTGGCTTTTCGGAATTTATTACTTTCATAAGTTTGAATATTGAAAAAAAAGTTCTTGAAGCGCCAAGATATCTTACCTCTAGCGTTTCAGATAATTCTACTTCTAACTCATCCTTTAATTTTTTTGCAACAATTAATTTGATTTCAAAGTCAGTATTTTCTGATAAATATTGAGCAACTCTTGTCATAGACATTTCGGCTCCTCCGTATCCCAATGTTGGCAAGAATATATAAATTTTACTCAATTATCTGTTTCCATTTTTTAGGTTTTCATTGTTCAAAATTAACCCTTTTTGAAATATAGTAGCTTAAGAGATCCTGGATATGTTTTCTCTTCTATTAAAAAATAACCTTCGTTTAATAATTGTTCACTTACTACTCTTAATTTCCCAATAGTGTTTGGTAATTCAATACCAAGCAATGCAGCTTCAGGATATTCCTTGACTTCAAATATGGGCTTAATTATTTCAAAATTTTTTGATATGAACAAATTTTCAATATTGCTCTCAAATGAGCAATTTCCCGTTGGGTAATTGCCAAGCCCGTATAGCTTTTTTGAATAATATAAAAAAGAATGGCTTTGTTCTTCGGTTACTAATAGTGCTATATTTCCATTATTATAGCTTTCCTCAAGCTCAGAAAGTATAGGATTTATAGGTTCATTTTTATAGTAGGTTGTTGTTGTTGCCAAAGTGAAAATCAAATAAATTGATGCGAAATATAGCAAAAACTTATAATCAGAAAGTTGAGTAAATTTTGAAAGTAAGAACTCCAAAGCATTTAAAATCAAAATAATTGTAAATGGTAAAAACAATAAATCCGTTCTACCCCCTCCAATTGGATATAGACTTGAAGATGAAAGAATGTAAAGCAAAAATATTGCGCTAAATGAATATAGAGTAATTAAATTATTTTTCTTAATGAGCAAAGTAATAGCAAATAAGAATAGAAACACCGTTGTTGAGTGAAGAGTGTAAGGGAAAAATGATTTTAAAAATGCATGATTAAGATAATAAAAAGAGATTATATATTCTGTAAAAGAGCCTGTGTTTATAAAGTGTTTAGACCAATAACCTCCTTGGGAAACTCTTTCAATCTTGTCTAGGAGTTCTCCTTGGAATATAAATATTAAAGCAGCAGGGAGACTTAAATAATACAAATTTTTTATATTACTTTTTTTTATTATAAAAATAAAGAGCAAAAGTAAAGGCAGAATATTAACAAAGCTAAATAAAAACAAAACAAGAGACGCTAAAGCAATGGGGGTAAAATCTTTTTTGCTTAATTCTTTATGTGAAAATTTATCTAACAACCACAAACATAGAACTGAAGTAAATAGTTCAAAGTTGTATTGTTTAAGTCCAATTGAATAGGTATTGAAAACTGGCGATGTAATAAAGATTACAGTACCTAGAACTGCAAAGTAATAACTAAAAACTCTCTCTAGTAAATCAAAAAAGAGAAGAATTGCCATTACCCCAAAAGTAATGATTAGCAATGAGGTAATGTATTCTGGAGAATCGAAAAACCTTGAAAATACCCAGACTAAAGCAGAAAATAATGGATGTTGATCTCCCCATCCAAATGCACAAATAAAACTATCAAAATAGCTGGGTTCTAACTCTGCAACGTCATCTTGCTGGTAATTAGTTGGGAATAAACTTCCTCTTAAATTTAAGAGGAAAATAAGAACCAAGATAGATGAGGTTGTGAATTTATTTTTGTTTAATTTATTACTGATAGCCACTGTTTATATATCTTTTCTTCATTCAATTCATTATTAATAAAAGATTTTGCTTTTTTCTGAATTTTCTTTTTTTCTTCACGTGATAATTTTAGAAAAGTCTTTATTCCTTCTAGAATTGATTCTTCATCAAAACCTTCTATGATAATTCCACGATCTTCACCTATAATCCACTCAACATCGCCAACCTTTGTTGAAATAGGAATTACTTCAGAATTCATAGCTTCAATTACTACATTCGGAAACGCTTCGTGAGTTGAAACAAGTAAGAGTGCTTGGTATTGATTAATTTTATTAGGAATAGATGTATCAACCTCTTGAAAATGAATGACATTTTCTAATTTATTATCACTAACAATTTTTTTTAATTCTGGTAATTCAGGACCTTTTCCAAAAATATCTAACTCTATTGTTTCATTTTTGTTCAATGATTTGAACGCAAGTACTAAACTTTTAACATTTTTCAATTCATCAAGTCTGCCAATATAAATAAATTTATTTTTTATCTTTTCTCCATTTGATAAGGAATTTAAAGGGGCATTCAAAATAACATGCTGTGAGCATCCTTTCAATTTCATATTTTTATATCCGGATTGTGAATTAAAAACAACAACTGTTTTGCTGTCAACTATAAACTTTTTAAATATGAAAGTTCTAATCATGCTTATCCTTGAATCTCGTTTGGTTAGTCTGTCAGATCTAAATGTCACTATATGAGAAATCTTATAATTGCTAAATATTCTTATTATTTTTCCAGTCAAGTTTGAATGAAAAAGAACTGTAACAATTGTGTCTATCTTATTTCTATTAACTAGTTTAATAAGCTTTATTAACCCTAATAAAACATAGTAAATTTTTGAGAAATTGTTTCGTGCTCTTCCTAATTTAAAATTATTAACTAAAACTTTTGGATCAAGTTCTTTGGACAGGACCCCTGAATCTTTTAACGAAACAAAAAATACTGTATAGTTGCTTTTTACTAGCCTATTAGCCAACCAGACAGCTTGCTTTTCAGAACCACCTAAGTTTAGAGAAGTACAAACTATCAATATATTTTTATTCATTATTTGTTATTGTATTCAATCATAAATGTTTACAGTAACATCTTAGTTATTTGGTATTTATGGAGTTAGATTAAGAGAGTCTAAATCTAACTGGAAAATCTCTCCTGTATATGTTGAAATCAATATATTGCCTAAATAGTCATTTTTTACAACTACAGGGGGGCTTTTTATTGATTCTGATATAGACCTGAAGACTGTTTCTCCTGTTTTGTTAATAATGAATATCTCATATGTGCATTGATCGACAAAGAAAAAATACCCATTCCAACCAGGTAGTTTTTCTGATTTATGAATCGCACCTCCAATATTTGCACATCTGTTTTGCTCTGAAGAATGTTGATAAATAGGAAGGATCTCATATTCCCAAAAAGACCCTACTTCGTCTTTTGCATGATAAAAGTCTCCTTCTTTGTGGGGCCAGCCAAAAAATTTAGGCTCCTGAGAAGAAAGATCAATTAAATTAATTTCCTCAACAAAGTAAAGTCCAACGTCAGGAACAAATATGTAGCTATCTCCAACTGCAAAACCCCAAGGGTTTCTAAATCCTAAAGCTAAAATGTACTCGATTTCAAATTTACTCTTTACAGCAGGGGAACCCAGAACTGCTTTTGGCCTTACGTCTCGACCAACTGGAGTAAAAATGTCTGGACTATATGGTGGAGTTGTAGATTGGTAAACTTCAAAATCTTCACTCATCGAAAACATTAGTAGTTTCCCGGAATATAAATCAGTTCTAATTGAATTTTCATTTAGTGAATAAAGTGTGTCCTGATCTCCTACGCAGAAAACCCAACTACTACTATCTATCCTTTCAATATTGCCACAGTAATGTCTATCCTCTCCTCCATTCTGTGGTGATAGAAACAGCTCTTTTTCTTTATCGATTAATCCTGTTGAGAAGTCAAAATTAAAAACAGAAATCGATAAATTCATATCCTTGTCTGTATAAGCTGCAAGAAAATATATTTTATTGTCTTCATATCTTAAGGGGTCGATTGATATCAAACCCGTTTCCCAATTTTCTGTTGTCCCAACATAGTTTGTTAAATCAACAAGGGGGGTCGGTTCAGGAGATTCTTTACTAGAGATATAGATAACTGATTTTTTATGTCCCACATATAGATAAGACTCAATATCGGAAAAATAATCAATATCTGTTATGTAATCATCATAAATACTAAAATCTTGAAACAATGAATCAGCAATAAATCCTAAATTTATTGTCCTACCGTATTCATTAGGTAAATCTATTTCTCTACTTGTATTATTTAGATCTTCTTTTCCGACTACTAAATCAATCCGTTTAGTTTCTTTGTCAATCTTTGCTCCTTGATCTAAATTTGATCCCCAAACTCTTCCAACACACTCAGCGGGACCTGTCTGGTAAATTAGATTTATGATGAAGTCGAGATTGGCTCCTTCTCTTAAACTCTCTAATTCAGCTAATGCTTCTTCCTCTGAATATAAACATAAGCCATTGTAAGCCGGTAGATTAAAATTCCCTTTTTTTACATCTTGATTGGTGTTTCCTGAAGGAGAACAGACAATAATAAAAAATAATAAAAATATTTTTAGTTTATTCATGCTGAATCTTATTTTAATTTAACTTAAAGTTATCACAGCTTAGTTATAAATATACATAACCAGGGTCGTCTTCCTATACTTAAGACCAATTTATATTTCTTCTTTTTCAAGTAATTTATCATCCCCAATAATTGATAGATATACCAACACTATGAATGTTGATAGGGTCCTATAGGTAGATAAGTCAAAAGGGTTATAGGGCTCTCCAACGTAATAGAGAAAAGTTCTCCCAATAACATTGACTTCCTGAAAATAGTCCGGATCCACTAGCATTTCAACAGTTATGTTCTGATATTCTATAACCTGTAAAAGCCCCAAAAGAATATATGAAAAAAAGACTAATAAATTAAATTGGTTCAACATTTTTTCTTCCGAAATACCATCTTGAAGCAAAATGAGCAAGAAGCCTAATATAACAAAACCAAAACCTCTAATACTTGGATGAAAGAGTTGGATATTTATTACGCTTAAAATAGCAAGAGTTTCGGTCAACTGAGAAAGTAAAAAAGCAAATATTACAAATAGAGGTGTTGCTAAAATTCCTTTTCTAATTATGGAAGAATTTCTTTTGCCAATCTCTGATGTACAGAAAAAATTTACTAGTAGAAAAATTATAGGAGATAGAATAATTGATATATGCAAAATGTTCTCCCCTTGATAGTGTTGGAGAACAAAGAATGAGTAAGGAAAGAAGAGCAAAACTTTTTTCCAGTTTCCTTCTTTTGGGATTACTAAGCAAAGAATATAGATTAAAAAAATCCATGATTCTGGTCTGCAAATAGCGATTCCTGCCAGAATAATGAAATTATTATTATAGCGTCCATCGCTATTGTCATACTTAATACCTATATACAAAAGAAGGCCAAGTAAAATATGTGTTCTTAAGTCAAGCATATCTTCTAGGAACCGAAAATTTGTTAGAATAGCCAGAAAAAAGATTGTTTTTACAGATAGTTTTGCCTTCGATGCTAAATTTATCTGAATAAGAGCAAGGGTAATTACAACTATGTATAAAGAAGACAAGGGAAAACCGCTCCAGCCACTAAAATAGCTGGGGAATTTTGCTAAAGGCGATATGTCGAGGAATATACTTCTCTGATGAATTGTGTTATGTAAAGACCCCTCTATAAAGGAGGTGTAGACAAGACCTGCTAGGTGAATTGCATGAAGTTTTTCTATAAAATATTCAATAAGCCCCCAGAGACCGGTAATTAAAATAAATCTAATTAAAATTATTTTGAATTCAACAATATCCCTTTCTCCTTTTTTCAAATACGTATATATAACTACAAAAATGTAAATTAATAAATGTAGCCCTATATACCAATAATTCAAAGACATAAGAATAGTAAATATTAGTGAATTAATGATTAAGCTTTCCACGGGTGCGAATAGCCATAAATCATTCTTCTTTTTTGTTAAGATAAAACTGCTGAAAAGAACGATGAGGATATTCTCTAGTATTAGGCTAATCATCGCTAGTACTCTCTCTCAACTCTTTAATTAAGATTCTTTCATTCTTGAATTTCCATTCTGATGGGTTGTCCTTGCTTTGCTCAGATAAACCAATATTCCAATTCCTCACTTGGTAAGATTTTGATTCAGTTGATATCCTGTAATCATTTGTATACGGATGCATATTTGAATCAGAAAAGAAGTATAAATTTGTAGCAATTACTAGGATTCCAATTAAATTAACAAAAATTGATTTCCTTCTATGAAAATAAAAAAGTATAGGTAGGAAAAAGAGATAGAAGGGATTACTAAAAACCAATAGAGAAGAAACCCCTATAGTGACCACTAGGGGCTGATTTATTTTTGTTAATTCCTGACCTTGTTTAGCAGAGGTTCCGAGTGGGGTTTCCTGACAGCTTGGATTAATAGTTGATCTGTATCGTGTATAGTAACTTATATTATTTTCATCTAATTGACTGACTAGATCATTGAGTTGAACTTGACATAACCCATTAATTGGATATAGATGAGTTTCACTATCGTAAGCATAATCAGTAACGGTTTGGGCGTATTCATCTATATCAATAGATTTTTTATTCTGCATAGATACAAAGACTTGAAATATACAGAGAACAGAGAATACTGTAATACAAATTGTTCCTGGATTAATAATTGGTTTGTTCATATTTAAACACCCAGTGGCCAGAGGCAGAATCGAACTGCCAACTCCCTGTTTTTTAGACTAGGGCAAACCATTAAGGCTCTCTTTATTTTAATCTATTTATATTGATTTACCTCTATAAGTTAAACACTTTAAACAGTAGACCCCCTAATAAATAAATAATTTTCATTAAGAGAAGCGTTCGTTGTTAAGATTGGGTGATGATACGTTTATTTGATTTTTTATTTTCTTTCTTCGGCTTACTGTTTTTATCCCCTGTACTCGTAGTTATATTCTTCCTTACCCTATTTGATACCGGTTCACCTTTATTTCGACAAGAGCGTATAGGTCATTTAGAAAAGCCATTTACATTAGTAAAGTTCCGTACAATGCAAAAGGACACTGCTTCTGTTGCAAGTCATTTTGCTGATGTATCAGCAATTACCTCCGTTGGTTCATTTTTGCGTAAAACTCATCTAGATGAGCTTCCTCAGTTATGGAATGTTTTAAAGGGAGACATGAGCTTAGTAGGCCCTCGTCCAGCTTTATTTAGTCAACAAAAGTTGCGCGATGCTCGTAAAGCAAATAATGTTTACGATGTGCGTCCTGGTATCACTGGTCTTTCTCAGATAAGTGGACTTGATACTTCAACCCCAGAACTTCTAGCTGAGACAGATGCAAAGATGATCCAAACGCTATCAATGACTGATTACTTCAAGTACATTATTGCAACTGCAAGTGGCAAAGGTAAGGGAGATGCTGCTAAGAGGTAAATAATTATATAATTTTAAAATATTTTAAAGCACGAGTAGCAAAATATATGGATAGCAAAAAAATAACTCCGGCAGAAATAATTTGTGCAATACTAAGTCCTTTTGGAATATAGGCAAAGGCACTAAATATGGCACATATACTAAATAAAATTGTTTGAAATACTTTTGGTTTTTTTTCTTTATCCATTTAATTTAAACATCCAAAAGGTAAAGTATTGCAACTCCAAGAGCGATTGCAGATAGGGTCAGCCCTGAAACTTTGTAAGTTTTTGGACTCTTCCAATCTACATTTCTAACATTAATAATCCAAAAAATTACGAGTATGGCTATTGCGATATCATTAAAGTCCATTAGGTCATTGTAATGTGTTTAGAAGTTTTAATTAAAAATAAGCCCTTGAAGAATATAAAGTTCGTACAATTTATACTAATGTATATGAAATTTGAATATACGGTAATAATCCCTATATACAATGAAGTCAACACTATAGAAAAAGTCCTCGAAAAGATATCTACATTAGATTACAAAACAAAAATTATAGTTGTTGATGATGGCTCTAGTGATGGTTCAGAAAATCTTAACCTAGAAGACATCAATGAAAATATTAAACACTATAAATCAGAAAAAAATTTTGGTAAAGGAAATGCACTTAGAAAGGGGCTTACGTTCATATCACAAGGAGATGATTCTATTGCAATATTTTTTGATGCAGATGATGAAATTCCTACAAACGTAATTGAGCAAATAATTGAAACTTACGAAAAGGATGTAAATATTAATGCTATTTTTGGAAGTAGATTTTTAGATTTTTCACTATCAAAGATAATAGAAATGGGATTTCATAGGTACATTGCAAATAGGACATTAACGGCCATAATTAACTTTAGATTTAAACAAAATCTAACTGATATGGAGACAGCAATCAAATCATTCAAAATTCAGAATCTCAATCTAAATGAGCTTAAAGAAGATGGTTTTGAGATAGAACCAGAAGTAACTAAGTTGCTTATTCGATCAAATATAGACATAATGGAAATACCTATTAAATATTTACCCAGAAGTAGAGCAGAGGGAAAAAAGATTTCATTTTCTGACGGTTTCAAAACATTAAAATATTTAATCAATGATGACAACAAGTAAAATTAAGTTATATTTTTTCCTTTTTTTTGTGCTCTTAACACATCAGTTGTTTTTACTTAATACTAAAAGCCAGCATGGATGTGGTGCTGATTTGCCTTTGAATTTTTTTGTTCAGGCTAAAAGTTTCGAAAACAAGTTTTCTGGTTATGACAACTTTGAATACAATGGTGCATTCTTAAAAATCGATTGTGATGTTGTAGATGTAGTAACACCGACAGGTGATCCTGCTAGATATTTACTACTAGAAAATTCAAATACAATTGAAAGACCTTTGCACAATATTATGGCGATACCATTTAGATATATATCAACATTTTTTCTTGAACTTTTAAATATAGATATAAAACCCACAGAATTTAATAGTTACTCTTCATCTGGTAGTTTTAATGTGAGATCATTTTATTTGTCTTGGTATTATGCTCATTTATTTCAAAATATTTTACTAATCTTCATTAGCTACTATTTATTTTCTAAACTATTTACATTAAATTATTTTTTAACGTTTCTTTTTTACCTTATTTTTTACTTGCCAAATTTAGGAAAAGATATCCTTAGTCCAGACATGAACCTCTGGATACCTGTATCCATATTATTAAACTTATACTTGTTAAAAATTTTTGATAATTCAACCCTTAGAAAACGAGTATTGATATTTACTTCTTTTACAATTCTTATTTATCCTATTTTTGTAATAAATTATTTTTTTTACACTCTTATAGCAATCAAAAAATTTATAACAAAAAATCTAAGCTTTAAAACGCTCGCAATAGAAGGGTTGACCTTAGTAGCACCTTACATTTTATATAGATTATTTTTGCTACAAAGAGGTTTGCAATTTAGTCCTATTTCATGGCAATGTCTAAATGAAAACAATAGTATTGGCGATTTCTGTTATGGTGTTTGGATTTTTGTAAAAGTAAACAACATTAGCGATCTTGTAAATTATTTAAGTGAAGCCTTTTCTAGCGCTGCAAGAAAGGGAGACTTTAACAACTTTGCTTTACTTTTAATTTTTGTGTGTATTTTATTTTTTTATAGTAAAAAAAGAAAAAATTCCATAACTAATAGTGATTATCTAATTCTAGTTTTTTGCATAATAATTGTTTTGATATTAATTGGAGTATTTAATGAAAGATACGTAAATTACTTGCCAACAACAATGCTTTTTTATTTAATCAACAATAGAGAATTCAAGAACACCCTTATTAATAGAACATTATTTTGAGAAATCCTCCCCTGAAAATAGATCAGAAAGTATTTCCAGTCTAGGCTTTTCGTTAAGGTTGTAGTAGAGCAAGTTTTCAATAGATGATTCGACAATTATTATTGAATAACTATCTATTATTAATTTAAAAATTTCAGGTGAAATTTTTTGAATATAACTCCAGTGAATCTCGTCATAGTCAAATAGTACTTTTAGATCGCTACCTCCATTTCTATTTTCAAAAAAAGAGTCTCTGATTAAAAGTATTCTTTCTTTAGAAAAGTCTGCTGTACTGGTAACTGAATAGTCGTCTTCATAGGTATCTAAACTAATGAAGCTTAACCTCTCTAGAACTTCGTTATTTGCTAATTTCACTCCAACCTTTTCATATATATTTATTGAATTTTCATCCATAGAAGAAAGTAATTCTACTAAGGCTGTTGAAAGACCGTAGTCTGACCAGTGGGTATTGCCTTGCGCATAAAGGGGAGTAGAGTTTTTATTACTTGAATAAATTGGATAAAGATCTATATAAGTAGTAGATTCAAAATTATCCGACTGTTTTTTTAAATTTTTGTTTATAATTTTAACCTCATCGCACTTAATAAAAAACATCTGAAAAGGAAGTAGCTTCTCTTCGATTACTTGTCCTTTTAGTGGAATCGGGAGTATGATAATTCTTTTATCAGAGCTGTTTAATTTAATGAGGGATTCTCTATGAAAGTTTTCTGAATCCAATGATGGACAAAAAGATAAACTCTTTGAAAAAATCCACCCCTCTTTACCATAAAAAATTTCACTATTAAGAACAGTTAAAGGAAAATTTTCTGCTTCCTTCTCAAAAGCCCAGAAGAAATTAGAAACATTTTTTAGTAATATTTCTTTAAAGTTACTTTGGTTAATTAATGAATCTGTTTTTTCTATAAAACCTTTTCGGTCTAAATTAGGGATCAATTCAGTAAAGTTATTATTTAATGTATCATTCTTGTTTATGTTTTCTGATTTATTACTTTCTATATAATTTAAAACAATTGTAATTAGCTCTTCCTCAATTCTTAATGCATCAGAGATTGTGATTGGGCTCGATTCTTTTTTGTATCCAAACCATATTTCATCATCAACTATTGAATAAAATTCATCTATTGTAAAAGGCCCTTCAGGGTGTAATTTTCCATATTCGTCCCAAATGTCGTAAGTTGCTAGAGGATCTCTTTTTTTAGAATCTTGTACCTCTCTGTTGCTTAGATTTTCAACTGTTGTTAGAAAAAGAGGAATGAGTAGAATTACTAAGAAGATAATCTTTATTTGAGTAATAGAATGCTTCATATTTAAAACCTAAAGTAAATAAATGGATAATATTCTGAGATAAAAACACCAGCTAGGCCCACAAGAAGCACACTGTAAATGTATATTGAATAACCCAGTTCCGATCTAGTTAATTTGTTATGAAAGAGTTCTATAGTTTTTTCATTTATAGTTACTGATAAAATTCCAGCAATAAAAGCAACGAGTGTTAAAAAATTGATTTCTGTAACTATGAAGGGCATTGTGTAATCATTTGCAAAACTGAAGGAGAAAAGAGATTTTAATATTATCCCTATATGTTCGAATTCAGAGAATCTGAAGGGGACCCAAGATACTGAAACCAAGATAAAGGTAGTTAACCTTCTTCTGAACAAAAAAGAAAAAAGAGAAGATTTGCTAAATATTTTTTCTATTGATAAAAATAAACCATGAATTATTCCCCATAATATAAAATTATAATTTGCTCCATGCCACAGAGAGGTTAGCAGGAAAGTAATCCATAAATTCCTGTAAGTTTTAAGTATTCCATTCTTATTTCCCCCAAGCGGTATATATACATAGTCTCTGAAGAATTGAGATAAGGTTATATGCCATCTTTTCCAGAATTCAGAAAATGACTTAGCTTGATAAGGAAAGTTAAAATTTTCTGGAAGATTAAAACCTAGGAGCTTTCCTAAACCAACAGCAATATCACAGTAGCCAGAGAAATCAAAGTATATTTGAAACGTAAATGCCAAAACAATAATCCATGCAGATAGCATAGAAACTTCTGTCTCGAAAGCTTGTGACTGTACATCAACTAGTCTTGAGAGGGAGTTTGCAAAAAGAAGTTTCTTTATTAATCCATAACCAATTCTTAAAATTCCATATTGCATTTCATCTTTCTTAAACCTGTCTCTCTTTATCAAGTTTGATTTAAAATCTATAGATTTAATGATTGGTCCAGCAACTAATTGAGGGAAAAATGTAAGAAACAAGACTATTTCAGACAAGCTTTTCAAGTGATTCTTCCCTTGCTTTTTTGTATCTACGTAATATGCAATAGATTGGAATGTAAAGAAAGAGATTCCAAGTGGTAATTCTCCAGAATAGGTGTTCATATTTAGATCAAATATTTTAGAAAGCATGTCTACTGCAAAGCTAGAATATTTGAACCAAAGTAAGGGTGCCAGAATTAGTGAGATAGTTGTTTTATTACTGAAATAATCATATTTGATTTGAAAATACAATAAAATTCCAATATATAAAATTATTATTAAAAAGAAACCATTTCCAACCCAATAGAAAAATAAGCTGCCCATTAATAATACAGTATTAAAATATCTTCTCTTAAGGAACCAAGTGAGAATTAGAAGGCTTGGTAGAAATATAAAGAGAAAACTTGTGCTGACAAATAACATTTATAAAAACATATTAACTAGCTTAAATTTTTTAATCTAAATGTAGTTAATTATTGAAAGCATTGGTCAAGGTTTTGGTATGGGTAAGGAAAACCCCAGTGGCCAGAGTCAGAATCGAACTGCCGACCCCTTGTTTTTCAGATATGGGCTATATAAATTTATTTTAAGGGTTGGGGAAAACTAATTTTAATAAACCATCAGAAGCTTCAAAAATATTGGCTCCTTCGTCGTCGACTTCTTTTTCTTCTATATACCAAGATAATTTTTCA
>MDTE01084891.1_pt1 | contig 26340 bp, 24 predicted proteins | sample 811231 | NCBI WGS metagenome assembly MDTE01 (sample SAMN05326651, study PRJNA326480) | marine metagenome | isolation source: seawater | place: Indian Ocean: Red Sea | collected 2010
CCCTCGGTACGAGTTACCCCGTACAACAGCTTAGCAGGCTGCCACCTTCGGCCACTCGGTCACCTCTCCGCAACCATCTCGCAACCGTCTCAATAATACATCAATATTGCCTGGCGGAGGGTGAGGGACTCGAACCCTCAAGGGCGTGAGCCCGGCGGTTTTCAAGACCGCTGCCTTACCAATTAGGACTAACCCTCCTCAACCCTGACGAGGGTAAAATATAAAGGCGACACAGCCCTCAGGTCAACCCCGTTCCTCGTCCTCAGCCTCCTGGGCCGGTGCATCTCCACCTTCAACCTCTTCGCCCTGTGGATCGCCTGGATCTTGCTCAGAATCGGGATCCATCGTCTCTTCTTCGCTTTTAGGCAAGCGAGTCATATCGATGACCCGATCACCCTCACCGAGATTGATCACCTTGACGCCCTGTGTATTGCGCCCGATGATAGAAATCTCTTCTATTGGGATGCGAATCATGATGCCGTTCTGGGTGACAACCATGACTTCTTCGTCATCCCGAACCTCCTTGCAAGCAACCACATCGCCGTTGCGTTCGGTTGTCTTGATATCGATGACTCCCTTGCCCCCGCGGTGCTTGCAAGGATATTCAGTCTGACCGGAGCGCTTACCGTAGCCATTTTCGCAGATCGTCAGGAATGTGCTATCTTCGCGCACGACAACCATGTCGATAACCTCATCCCCCGGACGAAGGGTGATGCCTTTGACACCGGTCGATGCCCGACCCATAGGGCGGACTTCCCCCTCGCTGAAGCGCATGGCCTGACCACCGCGTGTGAGCAGGGAAATATCCTCTTTCCCATCGGTAATCGCCGCGCCGATGAGATCGTCTTCATCCTGAATTTTCAGAGCGATGATCCCGTCGCGGCGAATATTCTGATAGGCTGAAAGTACGGTTTTTTTGACGATGCCATTTCGCGTAGCCGTAAAGAGAAACTGGTCATCGCCGAACTCCCTGACCGGCACGATTGCACATATCTGGTCATCCGGGTCGATCGGCAAGAGGTTGACCACCGGACGTCCCCGAGCAACGCGATCTCCTTCGGGTATGCGGTAAACCTTTAGCCAGTAGCATTTCCCATTCGACGTGAGAAACATGATATAAGAATGGGTCGAAGCCACAAAAAGGTGTTCGACGAAGTCTTCCTCCTTGGTCTTCATTCCCGTCACCCCACGTCCACCACGACTCTGTACGCGATAGGATCTGGGCGACAGGCGCTTGATATAACCCTCTCGCGAAATAGTGACCACCATATCCTCTTCGGCAATCAAGTCCTCAATATCAAATTCCTCCGCCGCATAGACGATTTCGGTGCGCCGCTCGTCACCAAAACGCTCGGTAACCTCATCGACCTCATCCTTGATGATCTGCAGCTGCCGCTCCTCGCTGGCGAGGATGCCCCTGAGATCTTCAATAACACTCACCAACTCCGTGTATTCGGCTTCGATCTTTTCGCGCTCCAATCCCGTCAAGCGCTGTAACGGCATGCTCAGGATGGCCTGAGTCTGCCGCTCACTTAATTCGAACTGAGCCATCAGCCGCTCACGGGCTTGGTCTGGATTTGATGAGCGACGAATGGTCTCGATCACCGCATCTATATTGTCCAGAGCAATGCGCAACCCCTCGAGGATATGCGCCCGAGCTTCCGCTTTCTCTAAATCAAAGGCGGTACGACGCTTGATCACATCGTGGCGGTGATCGACATAGTGTTGCAGCATCTGCTTGAGATTGAGCATTTCGGGGCGGCCTTTGACGATGGCCAGCATCATTACCCCGTACGTGGTCTGCAGCATGCTGTGACTGTAGAGCTGGTTGAGTACGACTTCGGCCTGGGCATCCCGCTTAATCTCAAAAACAATGCGCAATCCAGAGCGACCCGATTCATCGCGGATATTGGAGAGTCCGTCGATCGTCTTGTCCCGAACCAGTTCGGCTATTTTTTCCAGCAAATTGGACTTGTTTACCAAGAAGGGTATTTCGCTGACCACAATGATCTCGCGACCATTCTTGAGTGTTTCAATGTCCGCCCGGGCCCTGATGTAAACCAATCCTCTCCCTGTCCGATAAGCCTGTTGAACCCCACTCATGCCATAAATGACCCCTCCGGTGGGAAAATCGGGGGCTTTGACGTGCTCCATAAGTTCGGGGATAGAAACCTCGGGATTATCAATCAGTGCCTTGAGCCCACCGGCGACTTCGCGCAGATTGTGCGGCGGAATCTTGGTGGCCATACCGACGGCGATACCCATTGAGCCGTTGCAAATCAGATTGGGGAACTTGGAGGGCAGAACCTCGGGTTCCATTTGGGTTTCATCATAGTTGCTGGCGAATTCAACGGTGTCTTTGTCGAGATCCGCAAGCGATTCCATCGATGGCCAGGTTAATCGCGCCTCGGTGTAGCGCATTGCCGCCGGGGGATAACCATCAATCGAACCGAAATTGCCCTGGCCCTGAACCAGCGGGTAGCGCATGCGGAAATCCTGCGCCATATGAACCAGCGTTGGGTAGACGATGGCTTCACCATGTGGATGGTAGTTTCCGGAGGTATCGCCAGCAATTTTGGCGCATTTGCGGTAACCGCGATTGGGGACCAGGTTCAAATCGTTCATCGCGACCAGAATCCGGCGCTGCGACGGCTTGAGACCGTCGCGTACATCGGGTAGGGCACGCGAGAGAATGAAACTCATCGAATAGTCGAGGAACGACGTTTTGAGTTCGTCCTCAATCTTGACCGGAATGACTCGGCTTTCTTGCCCTTCGAGCATTAATTAAACCTCTGTTTTGTTTGTTGCGGGTAATTTTAGCGATCTTGGCTAGAATGTATCCAGGTTTTTCACATCCAGCGCATGCGTTTCGATAAACTCACGACGCGGTTCTACTTGCTCACCCATGAGCAGGGTAAAGAGATGCTCTGCCTGAACGGCGTCGTCAATGGTCACCTGTAACAAGGTTCGCTCTTCGGGATTCATCGTCGTTTCCCAAAGCTGCTCGGGGTTCATTTCGCCCAACCCTTTGTAGCGCTGAATCACAATCCCCCTGCCATCGCCGTTGGCGCCATCCAGTGCGGCAACATGACGATCGCGCTCTTCTTCATCAAAAGCGTAGACTTCCTGTTTGCCCTTCTTGACCTGGAATAAGGGCGGCTGAGCCAGATAGAGCTTGCCTTTTTCGACCAGATCTCGCATATAGCGAAAAAAGAAAGTCATGATCAATGTGCGGATATGGCTACCATCGACATCCGCATCGGCCATGATAATAATCTTTCCATAGCGCAATTTCTCGAAATCGTAGTCCTCACCGAGACTGGTACCCAATGCGGTGATCAGCGGTAGCAGCTTGTCATTGCCCAGAACGCGGTCGATCCGGGCTTTTTCCACGTTGAGAGGTTTACCGAACATCGGCAACACCGCCTGAAAGCTCTGATCGCGCGCCATCGCCGCTGAGCCGCCAGCCGAATCGCCCTCAACCAAGTAGATCTCGGTCTTTTCCGGATCGCGGATCGAGCAGTCAGCTAACTTACCGGGCAACGAAGCTCCGTCAAGCACGCCTTTACGCCGAGTCAATTCGCGCGCTTTGCGCGCGGCCTCGCGCGCCCGACCGGCATCGACGATCTTATCGACAATCCGCTTGGCTACGTCTGGATTCTCCTCGAGATAGACGCCCAATGCTTCAGAGGAAAACGAATCGACGATTCCCTTGACTTCGCTATTACCCAACTTGCCCTTCGTCTGTCCCTCGAATTGAGGTTCAGGCACTTTGACGCTGACAACCGCGGCGATCCCTTCACGAGTGTCCTCGCCCGCGACATTGAACTTGACGCTTTTGAGCAAGTTGTTGCGGGTCGCGTAGTTGTTAATCGTCCGGGTCAGCGCCGAGCGGAAACCAACGAGGTGAGTACCGCCCTCATCGGTCTTGATATTGTTGGCATAGGTGAATAGAGTTTCCTGATAACTGTCGTTGTATTGTAGGGCCACTTCTACAGAGACATCATCGCGCTTCCCCTGGAGATAGATCGGATCTGAATGCAGCACATTACGGCCCTCGTTGAGGAAACGTACAAATTCCTCTACACCACCCTCGTACAAATACTTGGCCTCCTCGCCGCTGCGGGCGTCTCGCACATTGATTTCCAACCCCTTAGTCAGAAAGGCCAACTCGCGTAATCGATAGGCGATGTACTCAAAACTGAACTCCACCGTTTCAAAGATCGACGCGTCTGGCTTAAATTCGATGATCGTCCCCGTCTTGTCTGTATCGCCAACAACCTCCAGACCCGTCTCGGGAATACCCCGAAGATATTTTTGCCGGTGGACTTTACCCTTTTGCCAGACTTCGACCTCACACCACTCCGAAAGCGCGTTGACGACTGAGGCACCAACACCGTGCAACCCACCAGAGACCTGATAGGCTTTCTTGTCGAACTTGCCCCCAGCGTGTAGCAGGGTCATCGCCACCTCTACTCCCGACTTGTTCTCGACGGCATGGAAGTCGGTCGGGATGCCGTGCCCATCGTCCTTGATATGCATCGTACCTTCCTCGGTGATCGTCACATCAATTCGCGAGCAACGCCCCGCCATAGCCTCATCGACGCTGTTGTTGACGATCTCTTTTACCAGCTCGTGCAGCCCATTTTCGCCGGTATCGCCTATATACATCGCCGGACGCTTGCGGACTCCTTCCAGCCCTTTGAGGACCTGTATAGCGTCTGCCGTGTATTCCCCCTGCGACGCCTCTACGTTTTCCTCGGAATATTCTCTGGCTGGTTCCGTCATCTACCTCTCCTTTTTTGAACTCTCTGGCTTGTTCAACAATCTCAACTCCTTCACCACTTCACCACCCAATAACTCGTTAATTCGCAATACGATATCCCGTTGCATGAAACTTAACTGAGTCCGCCAAACTGCCGATGGTACGGCGACTTCCAGAAACCCTCGATGCACCCGCAATGGACGCGCGTGTTGAGCTAGGGCAGGCCCTACGGCTTCTTCCCAAACGATACGCGCCCGACATTCGGCCAGCTTCTGCTCGAGTCCCAGATCTGCGACCACCGCCTCGAGTAACCCGTTGAGCAAAGTCGGCGGCCCGAGGCTGCGCTCTTCATTTCTGGAGGTCAATGGTCTCAAAGCAGGTCACCTGTCTGAAGTTGGGTTCCTGGGGCGATGTTGCAATGACTTGCTCGAATTCACCAATTATGTCCAAGAGTCTGCCTATTCGATCCTGGTCCAATTCCGAAAAAACATCATCTAAAAGCAGTACTGGCTCTTGACCTGTCTGCTCCTCCATATAACGAGCCTCAGCCAATTTCCACGAGATCAACACCGTCCTGAGCTGACCTTCGGAGGCATAAACCTCGGCCGGTTCATCGTTCAACGCGAAGTTCAGATCATCGCGGTGAGGACCGCAGAGCGTATAGCCCACTTGAACTTCTTGTTCCCTGCGACGAACAAGCGCTTCGCGCAATTCAGACCGCAGGGCATCCCGCCCCATTGCCTCGGAGCCGCGGTAACCGACACTAGCTTTTTCATCGGCAGGGGAAAACCGGGCGCAATAACGTGCGAAGGGATCTCTCAACTTCTCCAGCGCCTCTAGCCGATACTCGCGAAGACTAGCACCCAGATCGACCAGCTGGGCATCCCATGGTTCCATCGCCCCTTGTTCGACAAAGCCTCGATTTGACTTTTTTGCTGCCCGCAGGAGGTGGTTCCGCTGGGATAATACCCGGTAGTAACGTTGCAAGCACTGTAAATACCCAGTATCGGACTGAGAAATTAAAATGTCGAGAAGACGCCTCCGCTGGGCCGGGGAGCGCAGTACCAGCGATACGTCTCCAGGGGAGAAATGAACCGTTCGGAAAATACCCAAGAGATCCGATACGCGCGGAAGGGGACTGGCATCGGTAAATGCTTTTTTACCTTCCTTCTTGCCGTAAAAAACCCGCAACTGCTGATTGTTGCGACCATCGGAGCACAGTGCTTGAACATCAAAGTGTGCATCGTCGTGTGGTACGGCTTGCACATCCTTGGCTCCGCGCACTGATTTACCGATTGAAAGATAGGCGATCGCCTCCAGAATATTGCTTTTCCCCCGACCATTTGGACCAAATATCAACACATGATTCGCCTCAAAACTCAAACGAATCGCAGTGAAATTGCGGAAAGGTCTTAGCGTTAGCTCTCGGATCCGCACCGGCCCGCCTCACTCTAACCCGCCGGCCGCAGAGGCATTATCAGACAGAAGTAATCTTCACCCTCCTTTTGTTCCGTTGATCGCAAGAGAGCCGCCGTAACGTGATTATCGAGTTCAAAACGAACCCCAGGCGTGTCCATCTTACGCAGAATCTCCATTAAAAACTGGGCATTATAGCCTACTTCCAACTCATCTTCAGTGTATTGAGCCGGCAAAATCTCTCTGGCATCACCCCCAATTTCTGGACTGTTGGCCGACAACTCTATCTGCCCACTGGTCAACTTGAATCGCACTTGGCGCGTATAGGAACTCGAAAGAATCGAGACTCTCCGCAACGCCGGCAACAGGTCTTCGCGAGATATTATCAGGTCTTTTTCGTTGTTTTGCGGGATAACTTGAGCATAGTCGACGTAGGGTCCCTCAATAAGGCGTGAAAGCAGATGTGTCTGTCCCATATCGAAGAGGATCTGCGTTTCACCCAGAGTGACCTTTACCGATCCCTCGTGATTACCCTGCAACTTGACGACCTGGCTCAGGGCTTGAGGTGGGACAATTACAGTGGTTTCCTCATCGTCCTGCACCTGTTCATTCAAATCCATAGCCAAGCGATAGCAAGCCAAGCGAGATCCGTCAGTAGCCACCATTTCCATCCCCTGGGCGTTGATCTGCCAGAGTACACCATTGAGTACCGGCCTCGTATCGTCCTTGGAAACCGCAAAAGCCGTTTTGTTGATCATATCGACTAGGACATTCGTTTCGGCTTCGTCTCCGCCCAGAGTGATATCCACTCCGTCCAATGCCGTCGGCATACTGGGGAACTCATCGGCTTCCATACCCGACAAGCTATACGCCCCCTCGCTGCTCTCGGCATCTCCAAGCCATCCTGAGAGCTTTAAACGGTCATCCTGAACCTCAAGACTCAGTTCGGCCTCAGGCCACTCTCTGGTGATTTCAGCTAGTGTACGGGCCAATACGGTAATCCGGCCCTTCTTTTCTACCGCGGCCGGCACTTCGGTCCGTATCGACAGATCTAGGTCTGTAGCAGCTAGGGACAGGACATCCCCGTCGGCTTCTATCAGGATATTGGCCAGAACCGGGAGTGATGGCTTGGAAGGAACGGCATCTAACACTGTATCAATGCCCTTCCACAACTCATTTCTATCTACTATTACCTTCATCGATATATGCTTTCGCCGCGATTGTTTATTTATTAGTCTACCTAAATTTAGACTAATACACAGATATGTCAAGGTTCTATTATATATAGTCTCATACTTTCCTTGCCCAAGTTCATATCGCAAATATAATTCATATGTAAATAACTTATTTTCAGTTATTTACATATGAATTATATCACAATTGCACATCGGGTATTTACTTTGCCATTCAAACAACCAGAAAACTGAACATATGAATAGGTGTGTATAAAAAAATAGAATAGTGTGTATGTCCGCTAATAACATTCCACACCTGTTGTTTTATAATTAATACACTTTAAGATATTGTATTTTCTTTTGTAGTTCTAGTTATGCTGTTAAGATGTGGATAAGTGGTAAAAGACCGTTTTTTTTAAAGGACAATAGTCCTTGTTTAATAAAGGATTTAGAAAATGCGATCATTCAGCCCTGATACTGGGATATCTAATGTGGAATACCGAGTGAAAAAGGGAATTTATTCACGGTAGAAACCCACAGAATGAGATTGTTATTAAAATTTTAAGATTGTCCACAATGAATCGGCACCTCAATGTGGATAAAGATGTTGAGAGTTTTCCACTGACAAACTGACACAATGGAACTCAATTCAGATAAAGGAAAAATACGGTCTGAAGATTTAAAGATTAGACCGATACGTGGTGAGAGCGAATGCTTTCGGACAGGTCTTCAACCAGTTGAGCGAAAGAAGGGTCGCTCTTACACTTTTTCTCGACGGTGCGCACAGCGTGAATAACGGTGCTGTGGTCACGGTTGCCGAAGTGAAGACCGATCATTGTGAGGGGGTTTGGAGTCAGGCGTTTTGCCAGGAACATAGCGATATGGCGCGCTGCCGCAACTTCTCGCTTTCTTCCTTTGCCGATCAAAACGTCCTGGGTCAGGTTGAAATGGTCACCAACCACTTCCTGAATAGATTTAATACTCAGTTCGGATTTTTGATCGGGACCTCGTTCCTGCACGATTCGCTTGGCGGCTTCAATTGTGAGCTCTGTTTTATGAATTGAGCTATAGGCCATCAGGTGGATCAAGGCACCCTCGAGTTCGCGGACATTTGAGCTGATATAACTTCCAATAAAAGCCGCTACATCATCAGGAAGAGTTATGCCGTTGCGCTCTGCTTTCTGATGGAGGATGGCAATCCGAGTTTCTAGGTCGGGTGGGTCGATAGGAGTGACCAGGCCCCATTGAAAGCGAGAGATCAAACGCTCTTCGAGTCCCTCGAGCTGTCCAGGAGGGCTATCACAGGTCATCACAATCTGTTTTCCGGCTTGGTGCAAGGCGTTGAATGTGTGAAAGAACTCGGTCTGCGTCTGTTCCCCGCGGAGCAAAAACTGGATATCGTCTACGAGCAGGATATCAACGCTGCGATAAGACTTCTGGAATTCATTTGTCTTTCGATTCATGAGCGATTCGATGAAATCGCTCATGAATTTTTCTGAGGGAACGTAAGTGACCTTCTTGGCAAGAGCGAGGTTCTGGGCATGGTGACCAATTGCCTGAAGAAGGTGTGTCTTTCCCAGGCCAACTCCACCGTAAATTACCAGGGGATTGAATTGCGTCTTCCCTGGAGATTTTGCCACTGCCAGTGCCGCAGCATGGGCAAAGCGGTTGCCTTCGCCAATGATGAAATCTTCAAACGTATAACGCTCATTGAGTGTTGTGGCTATAGACGGAGCGACATCTGTTTCCTCGTCGCCTCCTTCAGTGGGTTCCGTCCTTTTACTCGTTGGCGTTTCCTCGGGTAGGTCGAGGGTTGGCAGTGGGGTAGGGGGGGGGAGGTTGAGGTTGAGGTTGAGGTTGATTCGGATGCTTGGGCTACCGTAAAAGAGACTTTTGGGTCCAGCGTAGTTTCCTCTTTTACTGCTGAGCGGATCATCTCCAGATAATGATTCTCTACCCAGTCTGCAAAGAATAGACTTGGAACTTGAATGACCAATTGGTCTTCATCAAAGCGGTTTACTACCGTTGGCCTAAACCAATTGCTAAAACTCTGGGGTCTAACCTGCCGCTCTATATTGAGCAGACACTGGGCCCAGAGTTCATGGGGATCTTGCGTTTCCTGAGCCATTGATTAATGGTCTAACTTTGGGATTTAGGGAGGAATTTTTAAGCTATGAAAAATGAGATTGACCGTCAAGAGTTTCCTCTCTTGTTTTATCATCGAAATTCATTTGAAGCCAAAGAGTTGAAAGATGTTGACACTTATTGAAGTAGCCGCTAAATTTAACTGTTTAACCCTAATCGGTAACCGGGAAATCTATTGTGAAACGCACATTTCAGCCCAGCAACAGGAAACGTCGCAATAAGCATGGTTTTCGCAAGCGCATGAGCACCTCAGCCGGCCGAAACATTATTAATCGCCGTCGGAGGAAAGGCCGCAAGCGCTTAGCGGTCTAGTTTCAAATGGCATGGATCAGGGGCCGTTGCCTTTGGATCCGTTGTGGCCGAGAAGACCGCGGACAAGTGTTTGTCCTGCGGCGTAAACTGGGCAAGGCCGTAAAACGCAATAAGGTTAAACGACGGCTGCGTAGTATTTGTCGTTGTCGCCCAAATCTTCCTCATTCTTTAGTCGTTTTATGTCAACCTCCGGCCATATATGCCCCCTTTTCTGAATTAGAAAGGGAACTGGACTCCCTGGTATCCAAACTTTCCAATCCCTTGCCCCCCGGAACGAAATGAAACTAATCGCCGTTTTTGTTGTTCGTGCGTATCGTTTCTCTATTTCTCCACTTTTTCCTCCTTCTTGTCGCTTCGAACCCACCTGTTCCCGATATGCTGAGAAGGCCCTTGTCAAATACGGTTTTCTCAAAGGTACCATTCTTGCGCTTAAACGCCTAAGTCGTTGTCACCCATGGGGTGGGAACGGATATGACCCAGTATTATAGTCTTAGTTGAGCTTTCTTAATTAGGAAATAACGTAGGTTTTAAAAGGATAACTAAAGGATATGGAAGATAAGCGGAGGACACTGTTGGCCTTTCTCTTCATTGGCCTGATATTCCTCTTGCTTCCCTATTATAATGAGTGGATGGGGTTGAACCCTAAACCCCGGCCCGAATCTCAAGATCCTAGTTCCCAAGAGCAGGAACTAAAGCCATCGCAGCCCGAACTTAGTTTTGAATCCTCTGCTGACGAAGAGAGGGAGGATACCGAACGGGCTGAACAACCTCGTATTGAGCAGCCTTCCGAATCTTTAATCGAAACCCCTGCTGTTCCAAGTTCGTCTTTTGTTCCTGAGGAAATTGTCGTCCGAACCCCCTTACAGGAAATAACTATTTCTACTGAAGGCGGATCTATAAGATCATGTAAGTTATTAAAATACAATAAAATAGGAGAAGGAAATGTCCAGCTGATTCCACCCGGAGGACGAGGCTTAAACATGTACCTGCAGCAAGCCAACAATCGGGTGGATCTCTCCTCTCTAGAGTTTGTTCCAGACCAAACCGATATCTCGGTCGAAGCCGGCGAGAATCAGTCCATTTCTTTCACTGCCCAGCTCGGGGGCGGCAAAATACTTGAAAAGGTATTTCGTTTTAATGGCGATACTTATGGCTTCGACCTCGAACTTCGCTATGATGGCTTTGACGGCGACACCGAAGCCATTATAGCCTGGGAAAAAGGTATTTCCTTCACCGAGCAAGAGTTGGAGATCGACCTTCCCGAAATGCGGGCCTTCTCCTTTATAAATGGAGAGATGGCCGAACTTTTACTGGACGCTGAAGAAGCGGAAACCTGGTCGGATAAGGGAGCCCTTAGCTGGGCGGGGATTCGCAATAAATATTTCTTGATAGCCAGCATTCCCGCCGATAGAGAGGAGCGGACTCGGATCGTTCTGGCAGGAAACCGTCAGGGAGCCGGACCTGTGCCTGATTATTCTTACGAGATTGGGCGGAGACTGGAACGATCTGGATCTTGGCAAACCACCATCTATCTGGGTCCGCTATCGTATAACCAGCTCGTCCAGTATGAGGCCGGACTTGAGGAGGCCATCGATCCCGATGGCTGGCCGATTGTCAGTGATATAAGTCGATTCCTGCTGATTCTATTTATCGAGACCTACAAATATATTCCCAACTACGGGTGGATAATCGTTCTCTTCGCCATTGTAATCAAGATAATTGTTTACCCCTTGACCCATAAAACCTATGAGTCAGCGGCGAAAATGCAGCAAGTTCAGCCCAAGATTACGGCATTGCGAGAGAAGTATAAAAACGACAATCAACGCCTGAGTCGCGAGACGATGAAACTTTACAAAGAAGAGGGCGTAAACCCGCTTGGGGGGTGCCTCCCGATGCTTTTACAGATGCCCATATTCTTCTCGCTCTACACTCTTTTTGGCAAAACCATCGAGTTGCGCCAGTCGCCTTTTACTCTTTGGATACAGGATCTCTCTCTTCCGGATGAATTGATCATTGGTGGTTTTGGGCTTCACGTCCTTCCGCTGCTAATGGCGGCATCTATGTTTTTCCAACAGAAAATGACCATGAAAGACCCCAAACAGGCCATGTTGGTTTATATGATGCCGGTGATGATGGTTTTCATTTTCTGGTCTATGTCCTCTGGCCTGGTCCTTTACTGGACTATTTTTAACATCCTCACTATTGGCCAGCAGGTTTTGGTTAATAAACTCAAAGGAGAATCGCACGGTTTAACTTTGGGTGGACCCTGATTCTTAGGAGGTATTTACCCTTCTAGGGGTCGATTCCGTGTGGATTTGTTAACCTGCCGGGTGTGAGGTTTGACTTTGAAGTTCAAACCGAAGTGCAGTAAATCATCCTTGATCGAAATCGAAACGATTGTCGCTATTTCCACCCCTCGTGGTGAGGGTGGGATAGGCGTTGTTCGTCTGAGTGGTCCCAATGCGATAGCTATTGGGCAACGTCTATTTCATTCTAAATCGACACTCGGACAACGGATTCGGCACGTCGAATTCGGCCAGATCTGGGTGGGGGGACGGGCGATTGATACGGGTCTGGCCTGGGTTTTTTCCGCTCCCCACTCCTATACCGGCGAAGATCTTGTTGAGATCAGTTGCCACGGTAATATGGTTGTTTTGGAATCCGTTGTTGAAGAATCCATCCGCCATGGTGCGTCGACCGCGTCTCCAGGTGAGTTCACCCGTCGGGCCTTTCTCAATGGGCGTATGGACTTGCTGCAAGCCGAGGCCGTGGTTGACCTTATCCAGGCCAGCTCTAGCGCATCGCTCGATACGGCTTATGGATTGGCCAGTGGCCGTTTATCCACAATGGTTAGAAGACTGAAGGGGCAGGTTGTTAAAGCCTTGTCCTTACTTGAGATCGGTCTCGATTTTTCCGAGGAAGATATCGATGAAATTGGTCGTCAGGAGATCCAGACTCTGATGAGGGATGTCGTAGCCTCATCTTGCCGACTTGCTGATACCTTTGAGGGAACAAAACGTCGCATCGATGGGTATCTTGTAGCGCTTGTCGGCCGACCCAATGTTGGCAAGTCTACCTTACTCAACGTTTTACTCGGCGAAGATCGAGCGATTGTTTCCCCAATACCCGGCACGACAAGAGACCTGGTTGAAGGCAGGACCGTATGGGGAGGTGAGACGCTGCGCCTGGTCGATACTGCGGGAATACGGTCCAGTGAAGATCCCGTGGAAAAAGAAGGCATCGACCGGGCTGCTCGAGTTGTCAATGAGGCCGACCTGGTATTCGGCATCTTCGATAGTTCGGCTGAATGGTGTGGCGACGATCTGGCTGTATTGGAACTTCTGCCTGTGCAGAAATCCATTGCGGTTTTTAATAAGGTAGATTTGCCTGCGGTTCTCGATCGAACCAAGGTGGAACGTCGTGCGGTGTCGAGTGTTGAAATTTCAGCACTTACGGAGATTGGTATCGAGAACTTAAAGAAAGAAGCGACTGGATGTTGGCCTCGATCTCGAGGGGTTGAGGGCGTCGAAGTTACCCGCCAGCGTCATCAGGAGTGCCTTTATCGAGTCTCGGAATCGGGTGCCAAAGCAGATAGACTGCTCCTGGATAAAGAACCCGACGAATGCGTTGTTGTTGAGTTGCAAGAAGCGCTGAACGCTCTTGGGGAGATGTTGGGAGAGCGAACGGACGAAGATGTCCTCGATGCGGTTTTTTCTGAGTTTTGCATTGGGAAATAAAAATGTTCCACGTGAAACATCTCCGTCAGAAAATCCAAGGACAGAAGATGCTCTGTGTCTTTTGTGCGGCAAGGGGAACCGAATGTTCCACGTGAAACAATGTCGATAGCGGAAGGCTTACCGCCCGAGGTTGAAGCGGATTTTGATCGCCTTAAAAACGCGATGACGGATTTAAATTTCACCCCAGATCATTGGTCCAAACTGGAGCGCTATCTTATTCTTTTGGTTCGTTGGTCGAGGCGAATAAATCTTGTTTCTAGGCATGATTTATCTTCCCTTGCAACGAAGCACTTAGGGCAGGCTCTGTCGATGCTTCCCATCGTCACCAGTGTCCCATGCGAGAGGATAATGGACCTGGGGTCGGGTTCTGGATTGCCAGCGATACCTCTGAAGGTCGCCTTGCCAGCGTCCACTTTTATTCTGGTGGAGAGCAGGAGAAAGCGCGCTAATTTCCTCAGGGAGGTGGTAAGGCGTCTGGCACTTGATCGTATAGAAATCGTGAACGATCGGATTGAGAATTGCCATATAGGAGCGGTGGATTTGGTTACGGCAAGAGCTGTGGCGTCCCCGCCAAAATTGCTTGACCTAGTCAAAAACAACCTGTCCCCCCACGGCTGGGTTTTATCAACGCTCGCGGAAGATTGTGCGGATTCGGTGAGTGTGAAATGGAACTCGGAGCGGTTCGGGATGAAAACAACCCTGGGGCTTTTCAGGGCGTAGATGGGTAGAAGTTATTAACAATTATCCACATTGGTTTATTAACAAATGCACCTCTTGGAATTGATGTTTAAAAAGTCTGGTATATTTATTTAAACCGGTAGGATAGGGAAGATTCGAGTCTATCTCAGCTCAGGGAACTTAAAGGGAGATGTGGATAAGTTAATGTGGAAAATGTGAATATTTAGAAGATAAATCTCTTGCAAGTGTCGGAATAAATGACGTATATTCTGATTGGTTAGATAAAAGCAGCCTTTCGGGTATTATATATACTCGCTGGTTTCTAAGTCGCTAGCTCCGAATAAACAGGTTATTTCCGTGTTAGATAAATATCTGAAAAAGTGGTGTCTGGCCGTTCTAAGGCCCTTGGCTCATTTATTCATTCGCTTGGGTTTTACCCCAGACTGGTTGACCCTGATGGGTTTGGTTATGAATCTGGGGGCGACAGTGGCTTTTGCCAAAGGGTATTTGCATTGGGGTGCGATTATTATGATGGTGGCGGGTCTTTGCGATATCCTGGATGGTCAGGTGGCGAGAGAAGGGCGCAAAGAAACTAAGTTCGGAGCGTTGTTGGATTCGACGACGGACCGGTACTCAGAGATCTTCATTTATTTTGGGATTGGTGCCTACTTGATTGGGAATGACGAGTGGGTTGCTTCGGGAATTCTCTTTTTTGCAATCACGGGTTCGTTGATGGTCTCTTATGTAAGAGCAAGGGCTGAGGGGCTGGGGGAAGATTGCAAGGTGGGTTTTATGCAACGCCCCGAGCGGCTAATTGCTTTAGCTTTGGGAAGTCTCCTCGGACATCACAGTTTGGTTTTTGTGCTGGTCCTTCTTGCCGTTACAACCAACTATACCGTTGTTGAACGCCTCACGTATATCCGCAACAGGTTGAAAGCGGGGCCCAATCCGCCCGCTTCAGTCCAGCAATCCTGATACCGAGACGCCAGATTTCTTCCTCCTCAGTGTTTCAAGGTCATTTCATCGTTTTTGAGGGCATTGATGGCAGTGGGACGACGACCCAGTGTCTTCTGTTGGCTGCTCACCTCGACGCAGCAGGCATTCCGGTCACGCTAACCAGGGAGCCGGGGGGAACGCCAGCAGCAGAGCAGATTCGCAATCTCGTTCTCGATCCAACGTTGGGCGAGATCTCCCATATGGCAGAACTTTTTCTTTATGCGGCAAGTCGTTCACAGCACGTGGAGGAGTTGATCATTCCGTCGCTGGAGCGGGGAGACGTCGTTATTTGTGATCGTTATATCGCATCGTCCCTGGCTTATCAGGGATTTGGTCGGGGTTTGGATCTGGGGGTTGTCAGCCAGGTCAATCAGTTGGCAGTGGGAGGGTGTTGCCCGGATTTGACACTATATCTGGATTTACCAACTGAAGTCGCTCGGACTAGACGGGACCAGCGTGGGGGTGAAGTGGACCGGTTGGAACAACTCGGGGAAGGATTACAAGAGCGGGTTGCCAGAGGGTACCGAGAGATCGCGGCGGGAGAGGAAAAAGCGTTGGTTTTTGATGCACGGCTCACGAAGGAAAGGCTAGCGTTGAGTATCCGAGATGCGTTGCGCGAGCGTTGGTCGTGGTTTCCCAAAGAGAGAGAATGACTCATGAAGTTTAAATGGATCGGTTTTCTTTATTGGTTTGCGGCTATTGTGTGGGTCGATGCTAGCCCTACGGAAGACCCTTATGCGGGGGTAAATGCTAGCTGGGAGCGCTTCGGAGCGGTATACTCACGGATTCTGGATAACTATTACGCAAGTCTGGATCAAGAAGAGGTGATGGGAGCTGCCATTGAGGGCATGCTTGGTCGGCTTGATTCGTATAGCCAGTATTATAATGAGGAGGGGTTGCGCCAGCTGCGCCAGGACACGACAGGTAAATTCGCCGGCCTGGGCATTACGCTTGCAATAAAGGACCGTTTTCCAGTAGTGATATCTCCGATCGAAGACACTCCGGCCTTTAGGGCAGGTCTTAAGCCGGGCGATTTGATCGTAGCCATTGAAGGGCAGAGCACTCTGGATATGGATCTTGATACAGTGGTCAATACAATGCGCGGAGATCCGGGTACAAAAGTTGAGATTTCGGTTGCTCATCGTCTGGAAGCCTTGCCGCGTAAAGTCGAGATCCAACGAGAAATAATCAGAATAAAAAGTGTTGTTTTAGTCGAGAAATTCGAGGGTGGGGTGGGTTATATAAGCATGCGCCGTACCCGTTTTTCGGAACGTACTTCCGCTGAGGTGGAAGAGGCGATAAAAAATCTTGCCGATCTAGAGGGTCTTATTTTAGATCTGCGAGGCAATCCGGGGGGGTTACTCAGTCAGGCGATCCAAGTAGCCGATCTATTTTTACCCAAGGGGGTGCCGATTGTCTCGGTCAAGGAACGCGAGGGGCGTCGAGAAGAGATCAAACGTTCCAAGCGCCGGCCAGTTGCTGGTGAGACACCTCTTGTAATCCTGATCGATGAAAGTAGTGCTAGTGCATCCGAGATTGTCGCTGGGGCAATTCAGGACAACGATCGGGGAGTGGTTGTCGGAGCAAGGTCGTTTGGTAAAGGATCGGTACAAACCATATTCGACTTGCAAGAGGTTGCTTCTAGTGCGCTGAAGCTGACGACGGCTCTTTACTACACACCAAGTGGCCGTAGCATCCATCGCGAACTAGGCACTGTGGGAGGGGTGAGACGCGTCCTGCTCGGCGACCGGGATTTCCCTCCACTTTTGTTGATGGATCTCATTTTGCGATCGGGAGATACGGAAGATGCCCTTTCGGCAATGCAGGCTCATTTTGATATCAAAGAAGAACTGGCTAACCAGATTCTTTCGACGCGTCTGAGCGATTTAGTGGGTAAGGTCGTTACGCAAAAAGAGTCCGATTTAGCCGACAGCCTCCTGAACCGGGCGTACTACACTCAAAAGGGCCGCAAAGTTTTTGGTGGAGGGGGAATTGAACCGGATATCGGTGTTGAGCTGGAACCCGTGCCCAACTATATCCGAGATTTGGATCGCCGCCGCCTTTTTTTCGACTTCGCCGTGGATTATGCAGCGGCGGATTCTTCCTGGGTTGAAAGCCATCCGGACTTGGCTGTGAGTGATGAAATGGTTGTTCGCTTTATGGAGTTCGTCCGAACTAAGAATGGGGCAGAGAATCAGGTCGAAGCAGGTTTAAGCGAAATAGAAGCGTTCGAAACCTTAGCCGAAGACAGGGGGTGGGGAGGAGCGGTACAAGAATCGATTCGCCAGTTGCGAGTCTCGATTGAGAAAGAGCGGGATAACCCGTTGAATAATAAGTTAACTCCTCATATAAAAAGGATCTTGCACCAAGAATTGGTTCTGCGGTTCACGGGGAGAAAGGCTCAGTTACGTGAGGAATTGCAGCAAGACCAGCAGTTGGCTAAAGCAATAGAAATACTTAGTGACGGGGATCAATATCTAAAGGTTTTGGTCAAAGGTGGGAACGAGTGAAGAAATTTCAGAGTTGCTTCCGAATGAATTTTTTCCTACATTAGAATAGGGGATTTTTACTTAAGTAGTATTGTAAACGAAAATATTGAATATATAGAAACTCAAAACGTTATTGTTGTTTTTTGCTTTGTTCACTAAGGGAAACACTCTCTAAGGGGGTCCCTTTTCAGGGTTTTTGCATTTATACATTTTTGTAAGTAGTTGTTATTATAGGCTTTCTGAGAGTTGGGGGATTCCACAGGATCACCTCCAGCGCCAGTTCCTACAGGTATTCGATTCAGGGCAGCTGGGTTGAAATCGGGGTCTATCCTCGTTTAGCTTATGCCACAGTACTGTGATCTTCGTCCAGACAAAAACCCTCTAATAGGGTTTGATCGACGCTGGGCTTGAGTATTTTCCACGGCCCACACCCGTTAGATTCCAGTCCCGAATTTGGGTCCTGAAACCGCGTTAGCATATTCTACCCTGAAAAACCCTCGACTCCTTTTCCTTAAGAGAGTGCCCGGAAAGATAAGCATTGGCCGGCCATTGGCTATTGGGCTATCAGTATAGCTTATCGGAGAGGTATGAGGATTGTATTATGCGGACAGAAATTTTTATTAACCAGGGAATCCACGAATCCCGAATTGCCATTTTGGAAGATGGAAGACTCGCTGAGATCTGGGTCGAAAGACCGGAGGCTGAACGGACAGTAGGAGATATTTATAAGGGGACCGTAACGGCCGTGCTCCCGGGCTTACAGGCTGCATTTGTAGAGATTGGTCATGAGCGGACTGCGTTCCTCCAGGTGCGCGATATGGTGGAGGCCGATAAATTCGAAGGCGAGGGATCGCGAAACGGACGCCGTTCCCGTCACCGTAGCTATCCGAACATTCAGAACCTGATCAAGAAAGGCGAGAAGGTTCTGGTGCAGATTACCAAAGAGCCCATAGGCACCAAAGGTGCTCGTGTAACGACCCAATTGTCGCTTCCGGGGCGCTTTATGGTGTTGATCCCTGGAGGCAATAGGGTTGGCGTATCGCGCAAGATCTCCAATTGGAATGAACGGAAGAGGTTGCGCGATCTGGTTTCAAAGATAAAACCCGACGATTATTCAGTGATCGTGCGAACCGAGGGGAGAAACCAGAGCGATCGCGAATTCAAGCGCGATATGAAACAATTGGTGAAGAATTATGCACGTTTGCTCAAGACCAGCAAGAAGGTCACAGCTCCTTCCCTGGTCCATGAGGAAATGGGTATGACTTCTAGCGTGATCCGCGATCTCTTCACGGACAATGTGGATCGACTGGTGGTCGATAATAAAGAGCTGTTTAAGGAAATTACGACTTATTTGCGCCAGGTCTCACCCGAACTGCGGCAAAGGGTTGAGTACTACCGGGAACGGCGTCCAATATTCGATGCTTTTAATGTAGAGGAGGAGATTGAAAAAGCTGCCAACCGCACTGTGTGGATGCGTCGGGGGGGAGCTTTGGTGATAGATTATGCCGAGGCGGGAACCTTTATCGATGTGAACTCGGCACGCTACGTCGGATCGGATGACCAAGAAGAAAACAATCTCAATACCAACATTGAAGCGGCCCGCGAAATATCTAGACAGCTCAAGCTTCGGGACGTGGGTGGTATTATCGTTATCGACTTTATCGATATGAACGAGGAACGAAACCGCAAAAAGGTCGTCGAGCGCCTGGTCGAGGAGTTCAAAAAAGACCGGGCCAAGGTTTCGATCTGTTCGCACGTCAGCGAGTTCGGTCTAGTGGAAATGACCCGCCAACGGGTTCGTCCGAACCTCTTGCATACCCATAGTGAACCCTGTACGCTTTGCAATGGAACGGGCCGGATTCTGGGACCGGATACCACGCTGACCCGAATCGAACGGTGGTTGCAACGCTCCTACGCGGCCACCCGAGAGAAGCGCTATGTACTCAAGGTGCATCCTGATGTGGCGGCCTATATATTGGAGAATCGCGAAGAGCGGCTTAAATCGTTGCGCAAGGCGACGAAGGCTCGCCTCCAAGTTGAAACCGACACGACCTTGGGACCCCAGGATTATCGCTTTTTTTCTAACAAGCGGAGTCTGGATGTAACGGCAGAGTTCAGGGTTTGACAGAAAAAGTCTCGGCCATTATCTTCTGATGTCTGTACTAAAGAAATTGTCTTAGGAGTTCAGGTCATGTACGCAGTGGTCAATATATCCGGTCACCAGGTCAAAGTCGATAAGGGCCAACGTTTGCGGGTTCCCCGACTTCAGGCCGAAGAGGGCAGTACCCAGGAGTTTGATGAGGTGTTGCTGGTTTCCGGCGATGGCGGGACGAAGGTTGGTAGTCCTACCGTCGAGGGTGCCAGTGTTTCAGCGACGGTTGTCGGTCATGGGCGAGGCGATAAGATCATTGTCTTTAAGAAAAAGCGTCGCAAGAAATACCGCCGTCGCACCGGCCATCGTCAGGACTATACCGAGATTCAGGTCGAGGACATCGTCCTCCCGAACTAAGCGCGAAAGGACCAGATCCCATGGCTCATAAAAAGGGCGTTGGTAGCTCAAAAAACGGTCGCGATAGCAATGCCCAGCGTTTGGGTGTCAAGCGTTATAGCGGAGAGCAGGTTCACGCCGGCACGATCATCGTCAGGCAACGGGGCACGCGAATCCACCCGGGAACCAATGTCAAGAAGGGCGGCGATGATACGCTCTTTGCCACGATTAATGGTCGAGTGCACTTTGAGACTTTTGGCAAGAAGCGCAAACGGGTAAGTGTTTATTCCGCCTGAGCGTCGCGCGGCAAGATAGAAACAGAAGCGGGCTTTACCTACAAAGGTGAAGCCCGCTTCTTTATTTGTCGAATCCCCGGACTTCTTATTTACCGGCTACCCAGGCCTTGAAATACTCGCGATTTAAAAAAGAGATGTGCTGGGCGGAAATCTCCTTGGGACAAACGGCCTCGCACTCATACTCGTTAGTACAGTTGCCAAAGCCCTCCTGCTGCATTGAATCGACCATTGCCATTGTGCGTTTATGTCGTTCGGGTTGGCCCTGGGGTAGGATGTTGAGATGCTTGATCTTGGCGCTCACAAAGAGCATTGCTGAAGCGTTCTTGCAGGAGGCGACACAGGCCCCGCAGCCGATACAGGCAGCGGCATCAAAGGCCTCTGCCGCTAGCTCTTGCGGGATCAATAGCGTGTTGGCGTCGGGGGCGGATCCAGTGTTGATCGATGTATAGCCGCCGTTTTGGATGATGCGATCGAAAGCGGAGCGGTCTACGGCTAGATCTTTGACCACCGGAAAAGCAGCGGCGCGCCAGGGCTCTACGGTGATGGTGGAACCATTGGTGAAACTTCGCATATAGAGCTGACAGGTTGTAGTGCCGCGTCCCGGACCGTGGGCGATGCCATTGATCACCAGACCGCAGGTGCCGCAGATACCCTCGCGGCAGTCGCTGTCAAAGGCTATAGGCTCTTCGTCCTGGCGTTGGAGTTCGTTGTTGAGGATGTCGAGCATTTCCAAAAAGGACATCTCTGGACGAATCCGCTCAATGGGGTAGGAAACCATCTGACCTTTGTCGCTGGGGCCTTTCTGACGCCAGACCTTGATTGTGAAGCTCAACACATCTTTCTGGCGGCGTTCCTCGTTCACTTGTAACTCCTTTGCGTCAGGTGCACGTTTTCGAAGACTAATTCTTCTTTGTGCAGTGTCGGCTCTTGACCCACGCCCTGAAATTCCCATCCAGCCACATAGGCAAAGTCCTCATCGTTGCGTACTGCCTCCCCCTCCTCGGTCTGGTGCTCCTCGCGAAAGTGGCCGCCACAGGATTCGTTGCGCTTGTCGGCGTCGTGGATCATCAGTTCGGCAAACTCCATAAAGTCTGCCACCCGGCCGGCCCGTTCTAGGACCTGGTTGAATTCGCCTGCGGTTCCGGAAAGTGTGAGGTTTTGCCAGAACTCGTCGCGAATCTCGCGCACCCTTTGGCGTGCGCTATTCAGCTGTTCTGCGTTGCGCGACATACCGCAGTGGTCCCAGAGCAAGAGTCCGAGCTCGCGGTGAAAGTCGTCCACCGTGCGCTGACCATTGATGGAAAGCAACTTGTCGATCCGCTCAGTTGCCTGGTGTTCTGCCTCGGCAAATGCTTGATGGTCGGGGCCCACTTCATCGATTGGATTCGATGCGACATAACCCCCAATGGTATAGGGGATGACGAAGTAGCCATCGGCCAACCCTTGCATCAAGGCGCTGGCTCCCAATCGGTTGGCGCCGTGGTCGGAGAAATTGGCCTCTCCCAGAACGAAGAGTCCGGGCAGATTGCTCATCAGGTTGTAGTCTACCCAGAGTCCGCCCATTGTATAGTGGACGGCAGGATAGATTCGCATCGGGGTTTGGTAGGGGTTTTCGTTGGTGATCTCGTGGTACATATCGAATAGATTGCCGTACTTCTGCTTTATGGTTTGCTCACCGTCCCGGTTGATGGCATCGGCAAAATCCAGATAAACCGCCCGCTTTGTTGGGCCTACGCCCCGTCCTTCGTCGCAGACGATCTTGGCGGCTCGCGAAGCCACATCTCGCGGCACCAGATTGCCGAAACTGGGGTAGCGCCGCTCTAGATAGTAGTCTCGCTCATTGAGCGGAATCTCCTCGGGAGGCCGCTGGTCGCCCTCTTCATTGGGGACCCAGACGCGTCCGTCGTTGCGCAGGCTCTCACTCATCAATGTGAGTTTGGACTGGTAGTTGCCCGAAACGGGAATACAGGTTGGGTGAATCTGGGTAAAACACGGGTTGGCGAAGTAGGCTCCTTTCTTATGGGCACGCCAAGTGGCGGTGACATTGCAGGCTTTGGCATTGGTCGAAAGAAAGAAAGCATTGCCATAACCCCCGGTGGCCAGCACCACTGCGTCGGCCGCGTAGCGCTCCAATTCGCCGCTGATCAGGTTGCGGACAATGATGCCCCGGGCCCTGCCCTCGACCAGCACGAGCTCGAGCATTTCTCGACGCGGGAAAAGTTTTACCATGCCGATTTCAACTTGGCGCATTAAGGCGCTATAGGCTCCGAGCAGCAGCTGCTGGCCGGTTTGTCCGCGAGCGTAGAAAGTGCGTGAGACCTGAGCGCCGCCAAAGGAGCGATTGGCGAGTGTGCCCCCATACTCGCGGGCAAAAGGTACGCCTTGGGCCGCACATTGGTCGATAATGTCCGAACTGATCTGGGCCAAGCGGTATACATTGGCCTCCCGTGCCCTATAGTCACCACCCTTTATGGTGTCGTAAAAGAGGCGGTAAACGCTATCACCGTCGTTTTGGTAGTTCTTCGCAGCGTTTATGCCGCCCTGTGCGGCGATGGAGTGAGCGCGACGCGGCGAGTCCTGTAGACAGAAGGAGAGAACGTTATAACCTAGTTCGGCTAGGGAGGCAGCAGCCGAAGCGCCTGCCAGACCCGTACCGACAACGATAAGGGTGTGTTTACGCTTATTGGCCGGGTTGACCAGCTTGAGTTCGAATAGGTGTTTTTCCCACTTCTCCGCCAGCGGACCACTGGGAATATATCCGTCTAATGCCATGTGCAGCCTTTCACGATAAAACAGGCTAAAAAACGAGGACTCGCAGTTTAGAAAGGGGTAAAACCCCAAGAGACGGCGAGAGGCAACGAGCCAAACCCAATCGCTAGGACCAGGCAGAGAACGAGGCCCAGAAATTTGATCTTTTCGGAGCGTATGCTCAGGGTCTGTAAGGCACTCTGGAATGCGTGCCATAGGTGAGCACCTAAGATGATCATGGCGATTAGGTACCAGAGAGTATAACCGGTTTGTTGAAATGTAGAAGAGACCAGTTCGTAGAGCGTACCGGTTTTTTCGCTGTATTTGAACGTTTTGAGATGGAGAACTAGAAAAATCAGGATCACTGCACCCGAATAGATCATGGTATGGGAGGCAAAGTTTCTGCCGCCAGCACTGCGGGTGGTTTGGTAGCCGGTCGGGCGGGCCCTGTGGTTGTCGCGTGTGACGCTGATTGCCAGGTAGATGTGCAGCAGAAAGACGATGGCCAGAAAAAGTTCGGCGGGAATGAGCAAGGGGTGGTTGATCAGATACTCCGAGTAGGCATTGAAAGTTTGCCCCCCGTCTCCTCTGAGCAGTAGCAGGTTTCCCAACAAATGTCCGATCAGAAAGCCGTAGAGGATAAGCCCGGTTAGGGCCATCCCCATCTTCTTGCCGATCGGTGAGGAGAACAATTTTGAATGCATATGTTATGGTATCTCCGAGTCCGGCTCGATATATGTATCTAAAAAGATAATACCTGAGTGGCAGATTTAGGAAATACTAATTTGGTAAAAAAGACTTTGGTTGTTGGTCAAGCTTGGGGGGTCGTCTTGCTGTTTTGGGAATGTTTTTATACTATTTTAGCTCATTTTAAAAGGAAAACGCAAATGAAAATACACGAATACCAGGCTAAGGATGTCCTCCGGCAGTACGGTGTTCTCGTTCCAGAAAGCGCGGTGGCGAGTACGGTCGAGGAGGCCGAAAACGCTGCGATTGAGTTGGGCGGCAAGGTGGTGATCAAGGCCCAGATTCACGCTGGAGGCCGAGGTAAGGGTGGAGGAGTCAAGCTGGCTACAAGTCCGGCTGAAGCTCGCCAAGCTGCCAGCGAGATTTTAGGAATGCAGCTGGTCACCCACCAGACCGGTCCCGGTGGCCAGGCCGTTAAAAAGGTTCTGGTTGAGAAGGCCTCGGAGATCGAGCACGAATTCTACCTGGGCATTACGCTGGACCGGGCTCAGAGCAAACTGGTAGTCATGGCCAGTCGCGAAGGAGGGGTAGAGATCGAAGAGGTTGCTTCCGCCACTCCGGAAAAGATTCTTCGAGAAACAGCTGACCCCGGTCTTGGCCTGCAGCCTTTTCAAGCGGCACGACTGGCGTTTGGACTCGGTTTCGAAGGTAAGCAGGTTCGCCAGGCAACGGGCTTTATACTCAACCTCTACAAAGCCTTTGTCGGTGCCGACTGCTCGCTGGCTGAAATCAATCCTTTGGTGAAGACGGCTGATGGACAAGTGCTGGCGTTGGATGCTAAGATCAACTTTGATGACAACGCGCTTTTTCGCCATCCTGAATTTGCCGAGTTGCGCGATCTGGACGAAGAGGAAGCGCTGGAGGTTGAAGCCTCTAAATACGACCTAAACTATATTAAGCTCGATGGCAATATCGGCTGCATGGTCAATGGTGCGGGACTGGCGATGGCGACTATGGATATTATCAAGCTTTCTGGTGCAGAACCCGCGAATTTCCTCGATGTGGGTGGTGGTGCCAGCGCAGAAACCGTCGAGAACGGGTTTCGGATTTTGCTTTCTGATTCCAGTGTTAAAGCCATCCTGATCAATATCTTTGGAGGGATCGTGCGCTGCGACCGGGTAGCCGAGGGGGTGATTCAGGCCTGCGAAAACATCGAGGTCAATGTGCCCCTTGTTGTACGTCTGGCCGGTACCAATGCCGATCTTGCCGCCGAATTGCTAGAAAAGTCCGAAATGGACTTCACCGTTGGGTACGGGCTGAAGGATGCGGCTGAAAAAGTCGCGGCGGCCATTCAATAGGGGGATATGGGTATGAGTGTATTAGTCGATGAAAATACCAAGGTTTTCGTACAGGCGATTACAGGGCAGGAGGGATCATTCCATACCAAGCAGATGATGGAGTACGGCACGCAGATTGTCGGTGGGGCAACGCCCGGCAGGGGTGGGCAGGATTTTGAGGGTGTTCCCGTTTTCAACACCGTTGCTGAAGGCGTAGCGGCCACTGGCGCTTCGGTCTCGGTGATCTTCGTGCCCCCACCCTTTGCTGCTGATGCGATCATGGAAGCGGCTGATGCCGGCCTGAGTCTGATCGTATGTATTACCGAGGGTATTCCCGTGGAAGATATGGCTAGGGCCTATCATTATATCCAAGCGCGTCCTGCGCGGTTGATCGGGCCCAATTGTCCTGGTATTATCTCACCGGGGAAGTGCAAGATCGGCATCATGCCTGGTTTTATCCACCAACCAGGTCGAGTCGGAATTATCTCCCGCAGTGGCACCCTGACCTACGAGGCAGTAGGCCAGTTGAGCGAGCGGGGCCTGGGGCAGTCTACAGCTATCGGTATAGGCGGTGATCCGATTATCGGTACCCGTTTTGTGGACGCCTTGGCCCTTTTCAAGGATGATCCCGAGACCGATGCGGTGGTGATGATCGGCGAAATCGGAGGTACCGCTGAAGAGGAAGCGGCCGCCTATATCAAAGAACATTACGACAAGCCAGTTATTGGTTTCATTGCAGGCCGTACCGCGCCTCCGGGGCGACGGATGGGGCATGCGGGTGCCATTATTTCTGGGGGTAAAGGAACGGCTGAAGACAAGATGGCGGCGATGCAGGATGCGGGGATCTGGGTCTGTGAGAGTCCGGCGGAGATTGGGGAGACGGTGGAGAAGGCACTGGGATAGGGGGACGTTAAATGAGTTGGGAGAGCGTTGCGACGGGTCCGGCCCGACTCCGAAACTCGTACAAATAAATTAAAAATAGCTACTTATGAAAATGTGGATCAATGGGACCAGAGCGCAGAATTGCACTCCGACAAGGGAGCATGCTCCCGTCGGCGGTCGATTTCTATA
>MDTE01047828.1_pt1 | contig 26330 bp, 20 predicted proteins | sample 811231 | NCBI WGS metagenome assembly MDTE01 (sample SAMN05326651, study PRJNA326480) | marine metagenome | isolation source: seawater | place: Indian Ocean: Red Sea | collected 2010
AAAATTTGTCATTTTACTCCTATCAATTTTTATCTGTCACTATGATTTTTAAATTATTTATTGTATAAGAAATAAAGCATTGAAGTTAATTTTAAAACTATGAAAAAAAGAAGAGAGTATGACAGTATGGGAAAAATTGATGTTCCTGTGGATAAGTATTGGGGAGCTTCAACACAAAGATCTAAAAAATATTTTGATATTGGGGAATTTTTAGTTAGACCTATATTGATAAAATCAATAGCAATAATTAAAAAATCTGCAGCAATTGTTCATAAAAAGGATGGTTTGGTAAGTTCACGCATTGCAAATGCAATTATTAAAGCATCAAACGAAGTGATAGTTGGCAAGTTGGACGATCATTTTCCTCTAAAAGTTTGGCAAACGGGATCAGGCACACAAACAAATATGAATGTAAATGAAGTTATAGCAAATAGAGCTATAGAAATATTAGGAGGTAAAAAAGGATCTAAAAATCCTGTTCACCCTAATGATCATGTAAATAAATCACAATCCACTAATGATGTTTTTCCAACTGCAATGCATATTGCTATTGCTTTGGAGACTAAAAATAAACTTTTACCATCGCTAAATTTATTAAACAGAGAACTTAAAAAAAAAGTAAAAAATTTTAAAAATATTATAAAAGTTGGAAGAACGCACCTACAAGATGCAACTCCTTTGTCTTTGGGGCAAGAATTTTCAGGCTATCAATCTCAATTAGAGGATTGTTTAAAAAGAATAAATAATGCTATTGGTGAAATTTATTTTGTTGCTCAAGGAGGAACAGCTGTGGGAACAGGAATAAATACAAAAAAAAATTTTGATAAAAAAATAGTAAATGAAATAAAAAAAATTACAAAAATTCCATTTAAACCCTCAAAAAATAAATTTGCAGCATTGGCTTCGCATGATTCTATAGTTAATTTTTCTGGAACACTAAATACGACAGCTGTTTGTTTGATGAAAATTGCAAATGACATAAGATTTTTAGGTTCTGGTCCAAGAGCTGGCTATGGTGAGCTAACTTTGCCATCAAATGAACCGGGATCGTCAATTATGCCAGGAAAAATAAATCCAACTCAATCAGAAGCTGTGACAATGGTTTGTGTTAAAGTAATTGGAAATCACAACGGTATAACTATGGCAGGTTCGCATGGTCACTTTGAATTAAATGTTTTTAAACCTTTAATTGCAGATAATGTTTTACAATCAATTGATTTATTGTCTGATAGCACTAGAAATTTTGCTCTTTATTGCGTTAAAGGAATTAAAGCAAACAAAAAGAAAATAGAAAATGATTTAAATAATTCATTAATGCTAGTTACAGCTTTAGCTCCATACATTGGCTATGACAATGCTGCAAAAATTGCAAAAAGAGCTTTAAAAAATAATACAACACTTAAATATGAAGCTATTAAATCTGGATTAATAAATACCAAAGATTATAATAAAATTGTTGATCCAAAAAAAATGATAAATCCTAATTAAATTTTGAGAATTCATTTCTAATTATTCTTCTTAGTTGTTGAATATTGGAAAATTTGTAATTTGTATAAATAGCAGATGATGAATTATTTTTATTATTTAAATTATTATTAATAATAATATTAGATAAATAATATTCATCTGTATCTATATTTTTGGAAATTTCCAAAGAAATTTTTTTTAAATCAATTTTATTTCCTTTTGAGATAGAAAATCTTCTAAAAAACTCATCTTTATTTTCAATATCAATTAAAACACTAGAATTGATATAAACTTTTTCATCTTTTTCCTCAAAATTTAAATTTTCAAAAGTTATAAATCCAATTTTTTTTATTTTAAATTTATTATTAATTTTTATTTTTGAGTTTTCAAAAAATATATTTACAAATCCAGATTTAGTAAAAGTATTTTTTATATCAGTAAAATTAATATTTAAATTTCCATTAAAATGACTATGTAATACGTCTTTATAGTCATAAAGCTTTGAAATAAATTCATTTAATATAAATTCAAGATTTTGATTTTTTACATTTGTATTGATATTAAAGAAAAACGGATTAATTGAAACTTTACCATCTAAAGATAATTCAGAAAAATCTTTTTTTTGTGTTGTGAATTTTAATATATTTTCTTCAAAATTATAATTTAAATAAGAATTATATCTTAAAAAATTAAATTCAAAGTTTCCGTTATAACTTTCTTTATCCTTTATTTTTTTATGCTTGATTCTTAGGTTTGGATTTTTAAAAGCTAAATCACTATTTGTGATAGATGGAAAATTATAATTTTTTTTCCATGAAAAATTATAGTTTATATCGAATAAATTCCCTTTTAATTTAAATTTTTTTTCTTTAGATTTTATATCAATATAGTAATCAATATTATAAATCGGCGATATTGTGGCAACCTCATTTTTATTGTTAATATAGAAAAAATTACTATTAACTATTTTAATCGGTTTAATTAATGTCTTTTCGAGATGATTATTAAACAATTCAAATGAATTATTTTTAAAATAAAAATTTCCTTTTTTAATTAATAATTCTTTTACTACAATATTTTTATTTTTATATAATTGGTATAAGGATATATACAGTTTGATATTATCAAATTCGCCGATGTTCGATGAATTATTTGAATTAAATCCTATTTTAGTTTTTTTTAAAATTAAATGAGGAGACGGTACAAAACGGTATTCTATTTCATCATTAATAGATACATGCAGATTAAAATCATTTTGAAAAACTTTTTTTATTTCCTCTTTACGTTTTTCAAAATCGAATAAGCCAGGAATTGATAAAAACAAGAAAATAGAAAAAATTATAGAATAGATTATAATAACACTTCTGAAGGTGGCGATTCGTGAATTTTTAATTTTGAAATTAATATTTTCAGCAAGAGAGTTAAATCTCTCGATTATATTGAAATTTTTTAAGTACTTTTTCATGAAATTTGATAATGACTTATACTATAAAAAACAAAATGTTAAATTTAGAATATTTAAATAATCTTAACGAAAAACAGAAAGAGGCAGTTTCTACTATTGATGGCCCTTTGTTAATTGTTGCTGGTGCTGGTTCTGGCAAAACTAGAGTTTTAACATCAAGAATTGCCCATATTATCAGTAAGAAAAAAGCTTTTCCAAGTCAAATCCTGGCTGTCACCTTTACAAATAAAGCTGCGAAAGAAATGCAACAAAGAGTTTCAAATATAATTAAGTTAAAATCTTCAGGATTGCCTTGGCTAGGAACATTTCATTCTATTAGTGCTAAAATTTTAAGAAAACATGCTAAAGCTGTTGGATTAAATTCTAATTTTTCAATACTTGATCAAGATGATCAACAAAGATTAATAAAAAATATTTGCAAAGGTGAAAATATAGATATAAAAAAAATCTCTCCTAATTTTATTCTCTCAGTCATAGACAGGTGGAAAAATAATGGATGGTATCCAGAAGATGTTAAAATAAAGTCTAAAGATATTTTTGAAAAATCAATTCTAAACCTTTACAAAATCTATCAAACTAAGTTAATTGGATTAAACGCTTGTGATTTTGGTGATTTAATTCTTCATTGTGTTAAAATTTTTGAAAAAAATGATGATATAAGAGAAATATATTCAAAAAACTTCAAATACATACTGGTAGATGAATATCAAGATACAAATAAAATTCAAAGTAAATGGTTAAACTACTTATCACTCGAATATAAAAATATTTGTTGTGTTGGTGATGACGATCAATCGATTTATAGTTGGAGGGGAGCAGAAATTAAAAATTTTTTACAGTTTGACAAAATGTACAGCGATACGAAAATAATAAGATTAGAAAAAAATTATAGATCAACACAAAATATTTTAACTGCTGCTTCAGAATTAATTAAAAACAATGAGAATAGAGTTGGAAAAAACTTATATACAAATGGTAACGAAGGTGAACTTATATACTTAGACTGTTTTAAAAATGGAAAAGATGAAGCTACTGGATTAGGAGATAAATTAGAAAAATTAAAAAAAAATTATTCACTTAACAATGTAGCTATACTAGTAAGAGCTATATTCCAAACAAGAGAGTTTGAAGAAAGATTTTTAAAAATTGGTATGCCATATAGAATTATAGGAGGTATAAAATTTTATGAAAGATCAGAAATTAAAGATTGTGTTGCTTATCTAAGAGTAATAACACAAGGCAAAGATGACTTGGCCTTTGAAAGGATTATTAATGTGCCAAAAAGATCAATTGGCGATACAACATTGAAACAGATAAATGATTTTGCAAAAAAAAATGGATATAATTTAGAACTAGCATCAAATAAATTAATTGAACTTAATAAAATTAAACCAAAAACAAAAATTGGACTGAGCACTTTATTAAATTTATTAAATAAATGGAGAAATGATTTTAACAAAGACAAAAATCATATTAAAATTTTACAAACCATATTGGATGAGTCTGGATACAGTAAAATGTTAAAAGATAAAAAAGATTTTGAAAATGAAAACAGATTAGAAAATATTAAGGAACTGCTTAATGCTATGAAAGAGTTTGATAACCTTGAAAGTTTTTTGGATCATGTTTCTTTATCTACTTCAATTGATAAAGAATGGGAGGGTCAAAAAGTTAATTTAATGACAATTCATGCATCTAAAGGTTTAGAGTTTGATGTAGTATTTTTGCCTGGATGGGAAGAAGGTCTTTTTCCACATCAAAAATCAATTGAAGAAAAAGGTGAGTCTGGTTTAGAAGAAGAAAGAAGACTTGCTTATGTTGGAATTACCAGGGCAAGAAAAATTGTTAATATTAGCTTCTCTATGAGTAGATTTTTTCAAGGTGACTGGATTGAAAGTATTTCATCAAGATTTGTAAATGAACTACCTGAAACTAATATAAAAAAAAATGACCTATTTAGTAATGATGATGATAATGATCAATTTGATTTTAATCAAGATGTAGACTATGAAAATGAAATAAAAAGTCCGGGATGGATTAGATATCAAAAAAGGCTAAAATGAAAAATAATAAAATAAATATATTAAGAGAATTATTTAAATATAACGGATTAGATGGCTACATTGTACCGAAAAACGATTGTTATTTCTCAGAATATGCCTTTCCTGACAGGTTAAAAGAAATTTCAAATTTCAGCGGGTCTGCTGGATTTGCAATAATACTTTTAAATAAAAGTTATCTATTTGTTGATGGGAGATATACGCTCCAAGCAAAATTACAAAGTGGGAAACAGTTTTCTATTTTTGAGATTCCAAATTTATATCCACATAACATATTTTATAAATTTACAAAAAAATTAAAAATTGGTTTTGATCCAAGTTTATTTACTAATTTAACTTTAAAAAAGTATTTTAAGAACACGTGTAATCTTATTCCTTTAAATACAAATTTAATTGATGCAATGAATTTAAATAGAAAAATAGTTAAAAACGATCCTTTTTACAAACTCAACTTTACAGTAACTGGAGAAAAGGTAATTTCAAAGATTAGCAAAATAGTAAAAATCTTAAAAAGAAAAAATATAGATAATATATTTATAAGTGCTCCTGAAAATGTTGCTTGGTTACTAAATATAAGGGGCAAAGATAATCCTAATAGCCCTATACCAAATTCAAGAGTGATAATAACAAAAAATAAAAAAATTTATTTTTTTTCAAATTCTAAAAAAATAAAAAAAATACGTAAAGACAAGGAATATAAAAAAGTAATTTTTAAAGAAGAAAAAGATTTTTTTTCTACTATGTCATCATTGAAAGGAAAAAACTTTTTAATTGACATGCTAAGTTGTTCTGTTTTTTTTGAAACTTTAATTAATTCAAAATTTAATTTAGTTAATGATATTGATCCTTGTTACTTTTTAAAATCTATAAAAAATAAAATAGAAATTGAAAATACTAAAAACGCTCACAAATTAGATGGCGCGGCATTAACTAAGTTTCTATTCTGGCTAAAAGTTAAAAATAAAAAAAAAATTACAGAATTAGATGCTGAAAAAAAATTAGAAATGTTTAGAAAAAAAAGTAGAACTTATTTATATCCAAGTTTTAATACAATTGCAGGGTCTGGACCAAATGGAGCTATAATTCATTATAGGGCTAATAAAAAATCTAATAGAGTTATAAAAAAAAATGATATTTTTTTATGTGACTCTGGAGGCCAATATAAGTATGGAACAACAGATGTTACTAGAACCATTTGTTTTACAAAACCAAACAATAAAATAAAAAATATTTACACTAGAGTATTAAAAGGTCATATAGCTGTATTAAATACAAATTTAAATATTATAAATAAAGGTCATCAAATTGATAGAAGAGCAAGATATTTTTTAAATCAAATTAATTTAGATTATAGTCATGGCACTGGACATGGTGTAGGATTTTTTTTAAATGTTCATGAAGGTCCTCAATCAATATCAAAATACAATTCAATACCAATTAAAGAAGGAATGATATTAAGTAATGAACCGGGTTATTATAAAGAAAATAGATTTGGTATAAGAATAGAAAACTTAGTTTACGTTGATAAAGTTGGTAAAAAACTAAAATTTAAAAACTTTACATTTGCACCAATTGATACAGATTTAATAAATTTTAGTTTACTAAGTAGTAAAGAAAAAAAATATTTATCTAATTATCATTTAGAAACTTTTTCAAATATATCTAAATATTTGAACAATGATGAAAAAAAATGGTTAATCGGACTTATTTAATTATTTTTTCAAATTCTAGCTGAGTAATTACTTTAATATTAAGTTCTTTTGCTAACTTAACTTTTTTAGATGTTGGTTTTTCTCCAATTACTAAATAAGTTAATTTATTATTAACAGAACTTAAAATTTTTCCTGAGTTTCTTTCTACTAATGTTTTTGCCTCCGCTCTACTCATTCCTGAAAGCTTACCTGTAAATAAAAAATTTTTATTTTTTAGTTTTCCTCCTTTTTTCTCTTCAAATTTTAATATGTTTAGCTCTTCTTTAAGTTCTTTAATAACTTTTATACTTGTTTTATTTGAAAAAAATTTTTTTAGAGACTTAATTTGAGTTTCTCCAATTCCATCAATATTTAAAAAAGTTTCAAAATCATAAGAACTTGTTAGATTTAATAAATTTTCTACTGTTTTTAAGTTCTCAGCTAAAAGTTTAGCATTTTCTTGGCCAATATGTCTTATACCTAGGGCAAAAATAAACTTATCTAAATTTATATTTTTTGATTTATTAATTGAATAAATCAAATTAGATACTGATAATTTTCCCCATCCTTCAAGTTTCTCAATTTTTTCAAAATTAAGTTTAAAAATATCTTGTGGATATCTTATAAAATTTAATTCCCAAAACTTTTCAACAACTTTCTTTCCTAGTCCCTCTATATTAAGCGCGTCTTTTGACACAAAATGTTTAATTTTTTCTATTGTCATTTTTTCACAATCATATCCCTCTGATGGACATCTTTTTACAGCATCAAATTTCTTCGTTAAAATGTTAAATTCTTTTTCGACTCTTGATCCACATGAGGGACATTTATTTGGAAAGGTAAATTTTTTAGTGTTTTTAATTCTTTTTTTTAAATCAACTGATATTACATGGGGTATTACATCTCCCGCCCTTTCAATTTTAACAGTATCTGTTATTCTTATATCTTTTCTATTAATTTCATCCTCATTATGTAATGAAGCATTTGATACAACTACACCTCCTATATTAACTGGTTTTATTTTTGCAACCGGAGTTAACGCACCAGTTCGACCAACTTGTATATCTATATCAAGAATTTGTGAAAAAGAATTTTCGGCTGAAAATTTATGCGCGATTGCCCATCTAGGTGCATTTGCTATAAAACCAAGTCTATTTTGAAGTTTAAAATCGTTAATTTTATAAACCAAACCATCTACATCATATTCTATTTCAAATCTTCTTTTTTCAAATTTTTCGTGAAATTTAACAAGATTTTCAGTACCAATGATAGTTTGATTATACCCGCTTGTTTTAAATCCCCATTTATTAAGAGCCTCAATAAAGTCTGATTGCTTTTTAAAGTTATTATTTTTAAAAAAACCAAAAGTATAAGCAATAAATTTTAGTGGAATTTTTTTTGTTTCATTTGGATCTTTTTGTCTTAAAGATCCAGAGGCAGCATTTCTGGGGTTTGCAAACTTATCTTTAATATTTTCAAAATCCTTATTTGAAATAAATACTTCACCTCTTATTTCTATATCATTCGGAAAATCTGGATGATCAATAATTTTTGGAATTTCATTAATTGTCTTTAAGTTCTCTGTAATAAGTTCTCCAACTTTTCCATCCCCACGGGATAAACCAGATACCATTTTTCCATCTTTGTAGGATAATGAGGCTGATATACCATCTATTTTGGGTTCAACGTTATACTCTAGTTTCTCTTTTTTTATATTTAAATAATTGAAAATTTTTTTTTCAAAATTATTTAAATCTGTTAAATTAAAACCATTTGTTAAAGAAAGCATTGGTGATCTGTGCTTTTGTTTAATAAAGTTTTTTGATGGTTTGAAGCCTACTGACCTAGTTGGTGAGTTTTCATCATTCAAAGACTTATATTTGTTTTCAAGATCAATTACTTCCTTCTTAAGTTTGTCATAATCTTTATCACTAATTAATGGCTTACTTTTTTCAAAATAAAATTTGTTATATTTTTTTAAATCTTTTATTTTTTTCTGATACTGACTATATATTTTTTTATTTGTCATCAATTTAATCAAGTAAATTTTTAAACTTTTTTAAAATTGATTTCTTGTTTTTTTTTTTGATTTAAGTTGCTTGTTATAGTTTTGATTAAAAATTTTGTAAGATTTTTCGTACCATTCACTAGATTGATAATTATAACCGAGCATACTAGCGTATTTTTTTGACTCTTCAACTAATCCAATTTTATAGTGAATCTCAACTAATCTGTGAAGCGCTTCTTCTGCAAATATTGTTGTATCGTAATTTTCTAATATTATTTTAAATCTATTTATAGCTGGTATCCATTTTTCTCTATCAATATAATATCTTGCTAGATACATTTCCTTGGATGCCAATATATCCTCGATTAAGTCTAATTTATATTCTGCATCTAAAGCAAAATCAGTATTTGGAAATTTTTCAACCACTATATTAAAATTTTCTTTAGCTTTTATAATGGTTCTTAAATCCTTTTTTTCGTCAGCTATTTGATCGTAATATGATAGCGCGAGTAAATAATATGCATAATCTTCTCTTTCATGATTTTTATAAGTTTTTACAAATCTCTCGAGTTCATAGATAGAGTCATCAAAATAGTTTTGGGTGTAATAAGCATAAGCTGCCATTAATGCCGATCTTGGAGCCCACTTGGATTGTGGATATAAAATTTCTGCCTCATTAAATTTTTTAGCTGCAATTAAAGCATCGCCTCTTTCTAATTCTTTAACTCCATCGTTATAGGCATTGATCATTTGAATATCTATAGAAGTGTCTTCTATGAAATCAACTTTCTGATTTGATTTGTTACATGAATTTAACAAAATGATCAGAGTAATAAAAATATATTTAAAAAAAATATTCATCAAAAGTTATATAACTTTTACGAAATTTTAGATTATTATGCTATAGATTTTAGCTGTGATTTATTAATAAATGTGTGAGGTAAATTTTTTCCATTTAACTCAATAATTGAAAAATTGCTAGAATCGTTAAAAACTTTTCTTAATAGCGTATTTGTTAAACTATGACCACCTTGGGAACAAATTAAAGAACCTACGATTTTATAACCACTTAGATAAAGGTCTCCTACACAGTCTAAAATCTTATGATTTACAAATTCAAGATTATTTCTTAAACCATCAGGATTTAATAGTTTCTCATTTTTAACAACCAAAGCATTGTCTAAATTTCCACCCTTTGCTAATCCCATTTTTTTTAATTTTTCAATATCTTCGTATAAACAAAAAGTTCTTGAGTTTAATACATCTGTTAAGTTGTCATTATATATATTTACTTTATTTTTTTGCGTACCAATAAAGCTATTTTTATATTTAATTTCAAAATCAATATCCAAACTAATTTTTGAAGGAGAAATTTTAATATATTTCTCATTATTTTTAATTTCTATTTCTTTTTCAATCTTAATTATTTTTATAGGGCTTTCACTTACTTCAAATCCAGTTTTTTGAATTAACTCTACAAAATTTTTTGCAGAACCATCTAAAATAGGAACCTCTTTATTATCTATTTCTATTAATACATTGTCGATACCAAGTACCATTAGAGCACCCATGAGGTGTTCTATAGTTGAAACTTCTGCGCCATACTCATTCGTTATTGTGGTACAAAGTGTGGTGTTGTTTACATTGTATATATTTGGGACAACAATATTATTTTTGTTTAAGTCTACTCTTTTAAATAATATTCCAGTATTTGGTTTTGATGGTAAAATTCTCATAGTAGATTCAACACCAGTATGTAAACCGACTCCTTTTACGAGAATTGCGTTTTTTACAGTTTTTTGTTTTAAAATAGACACACTAAATTTATAAGAGATGAAAATGATCTAGAAAATACAACTAATGTTACAAGAAAATACGAATGTTAATTAAAAAAATTGAATAATTTTTCAAATATACCATATCTTCTGTTTTTTTTTGGTATTACTACCACTTCTCGTGTGCTCTTGATGGTATTATAAATATAAGCGGAATTGCAAATTGTGTCAGGGGTTTCATCAAAAAAGTTCATTTCGGTAAACAAATTAAACTTTTCATTTAAATAAATAGAGTTTTTATTTAATATTTTAGAGCCTTCACCAATAAAAATCAAAATTGAATTATTATTAGTGTTACCGTGATTTAATAAATTACAATTTTTAAAACACAAATTTATAATTTCTTCAATCCTAGCATGAACAACTTTCTGGAACAAATCATTAAATTCTGCTTCAGAAGATTTTGTTTTAAAATCATTAATACTTTGATTTGAAAATATTGAATTAGATTGATTAAGCGATCTTTTTAATGTTTCTGAACTTTTAAAATCTAAATTCATTACTTTCGATATATCGTTTGTAATGTGATAACCACCAATGCGAGTAGTATCTAAATAAATTAAATTTTTTCCTTTATATATACTTAAGCAACTTTTTTTAAAACCAATATCTAGAAAAAATTTATATTCATAATTTTCAAATGATTTTGAATAATTAATTGATCTTACATAAGTTGAGCAAAAAAAATCAATTATTGAAATATGAATATTTTTAAATAATTGTGTAATTTTTTTTAATAAAGTAGATGGCAATAAAATAAATTTTAATTCTAATATAATAGTTTTAAAACTTAAAATATCTTCCGGTAATTCGAAGTATTCTTTACCGTCTATGATAAACTTATTAATAATTATGTGAATATTTTTTTTGTTTTGGTTATTTTTTTCGATAAAGTTTTTTGAATCCTTAATTAAATATTCAACTTCATCATTTAGATTTTTACTACTATCTAAAGTTTTTTTGATTGAAATATCTAATGAAATTAAATTTTTACTGTCAAGCATCAAAAAAATATTTTTTAAATGTTTGTCGAATTTTTTTTCTGCTTTATAGATCATGCTTTGAACTAATTTTTCAATTTTTACAAAATCAAAATTTTGGTCGTTAAAATCATTAAAACATTCTTCCTCTAAAACAAATTTTTGATTTGAAAATTTCTTGTTAAAAACACCTAATCTGATTTTTGTTGATCCAAAATCAATAATTGCTAGAAGATCATCTTTACTCATAAGAAATAATTATTTGATTTGGTATTCTTAAATCAATAATTTTTTTTTTATTTAAACTTTTATTTTTTAAAATTTTTTTGGCAATTGAAATAAAATTGTTTAGATCTTTTTGGGGAAGCTTTATCAAAGTATCATCTTTTAATTTCAAATCCCACCTTTTGTTAGCAAAATAGTAATAACCTTTTATATTTTCAGTGTTAAAGTTATTATTATTTAAAATTTTAAATAAATCAAAAAAATCTTTTTCATCAAAATTACCAAATGCGTATGGTAGTTTTTTTTTATTTTCAAACCTTGAGTAATCGATTAATTTACCATTTTTTCCTATATAATATTTTTTATTTTCTTTAATCTTAACAGCAACCAATTCTGTTTTTTTTATTTCAATTCTTAAGAAAGATGGAAACTTTTTAAAAATTTCATATGAATGAATAAAATTAAACTCATCTATTTTTTTTTGAATTAAATTTTTATTTAAAAATAGAATATTTTGATTTATTAGAAAACTCAAAGAATTGATAATTTCTTGTTTATGTTGTTCTTCAACTCCTTTGATATCAATATTTTTTATTTGAAAATAATTTATTTTATTTGTTGAAAGACCTAAATTATTTACAGTGCTTAACAAAAGGAAAATTAAAACATAAAAAAAAATTTTATTTTTTTTATCTATTGATAGACGCATCTTTTATTAGCCATTCGATTAGTTTTAAAAAACTTATATTTTTGTGATTTGCAATTTCTGGGACTAGTGATAATGAGGTCATCCCCGGCTGAGTGTTTATTTCTAAAAGATAAAATTTATTTTTGTAAAATTTGAAGTCTGATCTTGTTACTCCTCTACATCCTATAATTTTATGAGCTTTTTTTGCAATATTTAAAACTTCATTAAGTTTTTTATTACTAATTTTAACTGGAATAATATGTAGTGTTTTAGCATCTTTATCATATTTAGCTCTATAGTCATAAAACTTTCTTTTTGGTTTAAGCTCTATTGCTCCTAATTTTTTTTGTCCCAAAATAGCTACTTGGATCTCTCTACCAGGAATATATTTTTCAATAAGAACTTCCCTATAGTCTTCCAATTTTTTTAATTTCTTTAAAAAGTTTTTTTCAGAACATATATAAACCTCTACGGATGATCCCTCATTGAAAGGCTTAATTACAACTGGAAACTTTAATTTTTTTTTTATTTTTTTTACTAATTTAATATCAAGATTGCTATTTTTAAACTCAAAGTTAATATAAGGTGGTGTTAAAATATTATTTTTAATAAAAATTTTTTTTGAGACATCTTTATCAATTGCAATTGAAGATGATCTAACACCTGAATGTGTATATTTTATTTTTTCATTTTCTAGAATAGTTTGTATATATCCATCTTCACCATATCTACCATGTAGTGCATTAAAAACTACATTTGGATTAAAGTCTTTTATTTGATTAATAAAATCTCCTTTTGGATCAAGTATTTTGACTTTATATTTTTTCTTAAGTGCTTTTGCTACCTCTTTTCCTGTTTTAATACTTATGTCTCTTTCTTTTGAATAGCCTCCAGATAATATTAAAATTTTTTTCATCTATTCTACTACTACAATTTCTAAGGATAAATTGACTCCTGTTTTCTCTTTAACTCTTTTTTTTACAAAATTAATTAACTTTTTCATATCACTTGAGGAAGCATTTTTTTTGTTAACAAAAAAATTGCAATGTTTATCTGAAATATTTGCATCTCCAAAACATGTTTCTAGTGGTACTGATTGTTTAATTAGTTCCCAAACTTTGTTTTTACCTCCATTTGGATTTTTAAATGTGCTGCCTCCAGTTTTAATTTTTGATGGTTGCGCTAATTCTTTTTTTTTCTTTAAATCTTCCATTTTTTCTTCAATTTTTTTTTTTATTACTCTTTATACCTTTAAAAGTTGCGCTTAAAAAAATATAGTTTTGAGGTATGTTATTTCCCCTATATGAAAAATCTATCTTATCTGCTGGAATTGTTTTAATATTTCCATAAAAATCTACTATTTGAATTGAAATTAATATATCTTTAATTTCATTATTAAAACATCCTGCATTCATTCTTATTCCCCCTCCTATGGTTCCAGGGATTCCATATAAAAACTCAAAACCAGAAATTTCATTTTCTTTTGCAAATTCTGCCAATTTTTTATCTAAAGTCGAAGCTCCCGCAATTATTTTGTTTTCATTTAAAATTGATAAATTTGAGAATTTTTTTCCCAATTTTATAATAGCTCCATCATAAATCTCGTCACTAAAGAGTACATTTGAACCAGCTCCTAAAACGAAAATATTTGATCGGTTTTGGTAAATCTTAAGAAATTTTATTAATTCTTCTAAGGTTTCTGGTTTAAAATAAATCTTTGTTTTTCCACCAATATTAAACCAGTTAAGTTTTTTTATATCAAAATCAAAATTTATTTTTCCTAAAATATTTTCTGAAAAAAATTTTAAATCCTTAATTTCCATTTAACATTTTTGGTAATTTTCTCATCCAATTAGAAATAGATCCCGCTCCCATGCCTATAACTATTTGGTCATCAAAGATATTTTGATTTATGAATTTATGAAGCTCTAATTCATTTTTAATGATTATTAATTTTACTTTGGAATTGCTTGCGATTTCTTTTGCAAAATTATAATAGCTAAAGCCAAGTTTAATATTTTCTCCCGCCTTATATATTGGACATAAAACAACCATATCAGCTTTTTTAAAAGAATATGTGAATTGTTTTTTTAAATTTTTAAGTCGAGATATTCTGTGTGGTTGAAATATACAGCAAATTTTTTTATTTGAATAGACTTCATTGGCGCCATTTAATACTTCAATAATTTCACTTGGATGATGAGCATAATCATCAAAAAAAATTGAATTTCTATATTTAAATAGATAGTTAAATCTTCTTTGAACACCCTTGAAATTTTTTAAACCTTTTTTAATGTTGCTCTTTGAAATTCCAATAATAAATGCTACAGCGGATGCTGCGGTAGCATTTCTTATATTATGTAAACCAATCATTGGAACTTTTATATTTTTTAAATACGTTATTTTTTTTCCAGGTAATGATATTTTTATATCAAAAGATGAATAGCTTATATTTTGATTAATGTTTTGAATTCTAAAATTAGAATTTAGGCTTATTCCATAAGTGTGGTAATTTTTATTTTTAATATTCTTAATAATATCGTTATTGTTTTTATCATCCACACAAATTAAAGATTTTCCAAGTGAAGGTGTTTTTTCTATAAACTTAATAAAATGTTTTTTTAAATTTTTCATATTTTTATAATGGTCCATGTGTTCTTCATCTACATTTGTTATAATTGAATAAGTTGGAGGCAACCTTAGAAAACTTCCATCTGATTCATCTGATTCTAAAATACACCAATTACTTTTTCCTAACTTTGCAGAATTGCCAAAGGAGTTTAGTACACCTCCATTTATAATTGTTGGATCTAATTTTGATACAGAAAAAATATTTGAAATTAAAGAAGTAGTTGTAGTTTTGCCATGTGATCCGGCTATAACAATATTTTTCATTAAAGATACTATATGGGCTAACATTTCCCCTCTTTTAAATATTGGAAGTTTTCTTTTTTTTGCCTCTAGAAATTCTGGATTATTTTTTTTTATTGCTGATGAAATTACTAATATTGTTGATTTTTTTATATTGTGCTTTGAATGACCTATAAAAATTTTTAATTTATGTTTTTTCAATCTTTCAATATTTTTACCAATTGAGACATCGCTACCTTGAATTTTAAATCCAAGGCCAGACATAATGATTGCTAAACCACTCATTCCAATTCCACCTATTCCAACAAAATGGATAAGTTCTGTTTTTGCTAAATCAATCTTCATTAACTAACTCTTTTATTTTTTGGTTTACCCTATTCCACGTGTTTTGATAAGAAATTTTGTTTAAATTATCTTTTTTACTTATGAAATCAGTTTGGTTTTCTAATAAATTCTTAAAAAATATAACAGTTTCTTTTGTGTTAAATTCTTTTTGATTAATTAGCCAACAACAATTTTTTTCAAGATAATATTTAGCGTTAAAGTACTGGTGGTTATCTTTGGCGAATGGAAAGGGTATAGCAATAAATGGAACCCCAAAATAAGATATTTCGGAAATTGTAGACGCCCCGGATCTTGTTATTACAATATCATAATTGTTATAGATTTTGTATAAATCTGAGTCGTAAGTAAATAATTCATACTTAATATCTAGCTTTGAATATTCATTTTCAATTTGATTAATTTTTTCTTGATCATAAACTTGTTGTTTTAAATCTATCTTACATAATTTTGAAAGTTCTTTTATTAAATCTGGCATATTATTATCAAAAAAACTAGCTCCTTGGCTTCCGCCTATTATCAATAACTTTAATGGATTAGATAGACTCTGTGAATTATTTTTTTTTATAAAGTAAATTTCTTTAGATAAAATTCTATCTATTAAAAAAACTTTATTTTTATATTGATCTGATAATCCAATAAGATCTTTATTATAACATAAAATTTTTTTTGAAAATTTTAAAATAAGTTTATTTGTTCTACCAACAACCATATTAGGTTCAAATAAAAATATTTTTACTTTTAAAAAAATTGCTGAGAAACATAATGGAAATGACATGTATCCACCTGTGCTTATTAATATTTCTATTTTATTTTTTTTAAGATAGTAAAATGATTTGATAAAAGAAATTAACAAATAAATTAACTTAATTGGTAATAAAAATAAATTTGACCCTATATAAGGTACGTCAATAATATCTTTTTTAATTGACTCGTTATTAAAAAATTTTGATCCTCTTATATCTGTTATAATCTTAACACTATTTTCATTTTCCAAATGTTTGTAAAAAGTAATGCCAGGTATAACATGTCCTCCGGAGCCTCCAGTTGATATAAGAATCTTTTTCACAACTAATTAATTTTTCTTTTTGTTAAGTTAAGTATTATACCACATATTATTGCGGTACTTATTATAGAAGATCCCCCATAACTTAAAAAAGGTAGTGTCATTCCAGTTGTAGGCAAAATTCTTACATTTACACCTATATGAATCAAAGTTTGTATTAAAATAATTGATATAGATCCTAATAAGATAAGTTTATTTTTATTTTCTTTTTCTAAGTCAATCTTTTTTATTACTTGATAAGTAAAAATTAAATAAATTAAAATAATCGCTACAACAATTATTGCTCCAAACTCTTCTGATATCACGGAAACTATATAATCTGTGTGAGCTTCAGGAACCTTGGAATTTAAAGTTCCCTCTCCCATTCCTTGCCCAAAAAAACCTCCATTTATAATTGCCTCAGATGCTTTTTCAGATTGATAGTTGTTACCTGAGCTTGGATCAAAAAAAGATAATATTCTTGATTTAATATAAAAAAACTTTGGAATAAAAAATATTATATAGAATATTCCAGAACCTATAAAAATAAAAAATAAGAAAAAAAATACTAAATTAACTCCCGATACAAAAATTAAAGATAACCATGTTGATAGTATCAGTAATGTTTGCCCAAGATCGGGCTGTGTTATTAATAATACTGCAACTGAAGCTAAAACAAACGAACTTAATAAGTAATTTGAAAAAATATTTTTATCTCTAGAAAGAATAATTGAAATTAATACAATAAAAAAAGGTTTTAATAACTCTATTGGTTGAAATCTTGGAAAAGGTCCTCCAAATTCCATCCATCTTCTTGAACCTTTGACTTCAATTCCAATAAAAGGAATTAGAGCTAAGCAAATAAAAAAAATTGCAAATAAAACTAAGCAAATACTTATAAGTTTTTTTTCATCAAAAAATGAAAATGTAAAAAGAATAAAAAAAGCAATAAATATGAAAATTAAGTGCTTTATAAAAAAGTAGTAAGAATTGGTATTCAATTTATCAGAAGCAATTAAAGATGTTGATACAAGAGAAAAAAATAATCCTAAAACAAATAATGATAATATCAAAATTAACAAAACTTTATCAATATTTTTCCACCAATTATAAAAAAGTCTAAATATAAAATTGTTTTCCATTAATTTTTAATTAATTTTAATTTTTTTAATAAAAAATTGAAATATTTCCCTCTTTCTTCAAAATTTTTAAATTGATCAAAAGAAGCTGCTGATGGACTAAATATAATATTACTTTGCGAAGATTTATCTCCTATATCATTAATTACATCTTTCAATGCATTTTCGATTGAAATGTAAGTTTTGAATTTAATTTTGTTTTTAAATTTTTCTTTGAAAAATGATTTATTTTTACCATAAATATAAGCTTTAATATTTTTAAAATATTTTTTTTTTAAAATAAATTTATCTCCTTTTTTAGCTTCCCCTCCTACAAGCCAATATACATTTTTATAAGATTTAAGAATGTTAATTGTTGAAGAAAAACTTGTTGATTTAGAGTCGTTAATAATGAGAAGATTTTTATTTTTAAACACAATTTCTTGTCTATACTTGAGTCCTTTAAATAAATTTACAACTTTTAATATTAAATTATTTTTAATATTAAAACTTTTTGAAATTTCAATTACAAATTTTAAGTTAATTTTGTTATTTTCATTTTCAAAATATTTATTGGTAATCTTTTTACTAAATAATGCTTGTAAATTTGAATTAATTTTAAATATCTTTGATTTAATTTTATTTTTCTTCAATTTTTTATTTATATAAGAATTATTCTTGTCAATATAGGCATATCCATTCTTATCTTGTTTTTTTAACAACTTAAATTTTGACTCAATATAATTATCAAATGTTCTATGTCTCTCTAGGTGATCAGGACTTATATTTAGAATTATTGCATAATCAGTTTTAAAATATTTACTATAATCAATCTGATAAGAAGATGCCTCAATAACAAACAAAGTATTGGATTTTATATTTTTTTCACTAAGTATTGGTTTTCCTATATTTCCAACTAATCTCACATCTTTGTATTTTTTTTTTAATACTTCATATAAAAGCTTCGAAGTTGTTGATTTTCCATTTGTTCCGGTAATAGTAATTTTTTTATTCGGTAAATTATTTAAATAAAAAATGTCTAATTCACTTATTATTTTATTTTTATTTTTTTTTAAATATTTTGATATACTGCATTTATTTAAGTCAATTCCTGGACTTATTACGATTGCATCAAAACTACTTGATAATATATTTTTTTTTGAAATTCTATTTTGAATATTTTTTTGTTTATCGTCAAAAACTTTTATAAAGTTTTTTTTTTTTAAATATTTGAAACAAGCTTTTCCTGTTTTTCCAAAACCATAAATTAGTATTTTTTTATTTTCAAATTGATTTGATAAACCAATCATTATCTAAGTTTAAGTGTTGCGAGACCAATCATTGCAAGTATAATTGAAATTATCCAAAATCTAATAACAACTGTCGACTCGGGCCATCCTTTTTTTTCGAAATGATGGTGAATGGGTGCCATTTTGAAAATTCTTTTTCCTGTGAGTTTAAAAGAAACAACCTGAACAATTACAGATATTGCCTCTAAAACAAATAATCCTCCTGTAATTGCGAGCACTATTTCATGTTTAGTAATTATTCCAATTCCACCAAGGGAACCGCCTAAAGCGAGAGAGCCTGTGTCACCCATAAAAATTTTTGCAGGTGGAGCATTAAACCAAAGGAAGCCTATACATGCCCCAATGATCGAACCACAAAAAACTGATGCCTCACCTACACCTTTAATATATGGAATGAGCAGGTATTCAGAGAAAATAATATGGCCTGTTACATAACTTATGAACGCAAAACAAGCCGCAACAAGAATCACGGGAACTGTAGCTAGTCCATCTAATCCATCTGTAAGATTAACTGCGTTTGATGAACCAACAATAATAAAGATGTAAAAAGGTATAAAAAACCAACCTAAATCAATTACTAAATTTTTAAAAAATGGAAAATATAAATTTTTGAGCTCTACATCGTTTACAAAATTTATTAAAATAAAAATTCCAAAAATTGCTATTAGAACTTGCCATACTATTTTTATTTTAAAAGAAATTCCTGAGGAATTTTTATTTTTTATTTTTTTGAAATCATCATAAGCACCTAATAAACCATAAGAACCTACAATGTAAATTAAAAACCAATTATATGGATTGGATAAATCACCCCATAATAAAACTCCCGAAAACAACCCAAGCAAAATTAGCAATCCCCCCATTGTAGGTGTTCCAATTTTTTTAATAACATGATCCTCGGGTCCATCTTCCCTTATGGGATTGTGGATTTGTCTTGCTGAAAAAAATTTTATGAATGGAGTTCCAACAATAAATACAATAAACATAGACGTAAACATTGCAAGACCAGTTCTTACTGTCAAAAACTTAAAAATATTTAAAAATGAAAAGTAATCCGTAAAATTTAATAAAAAATTATATAACATTTATATTTCTATTTTTAATTTTATTTACCAATTTATTTAAACCAGTTCCGTTTGAACCTTTTATCATTAAATAATCATTATTATTTAAAGTATTTTTCATAAAATTTAAAATTTCAGCTTTATTAGTAAAATGTTTACCCTTTTTTTGTGTTTTAATTTTGTTAAATGTTTCTTTTACCTGTTTTCCATATACATAAGCTTTATATATATTGGATTTATTTATACTTTGCGCGGCTTCTTTGTGAAGTTTTTTAGAAAATTTACCAAGCTCAAGCATATCACCTATTAAGATGAATTTTCTATTTGATTTAATTTTTAAATTATTAAAGTTATTTAAAGCAAATTTAAGTGATGCAGGATTTGAATTGTAGCTTTCGTCAATTATAAAAAAAGATTTTTTTTTGTGTTTAATTTTAAAAATGTCCCCTCTTCCTTTTGGTAAGTTATATTTATAAAAAATATTTTTTTTAACTTCGCTGATGTCTACTAATTTAGATATAACTGCAATTGAAGCAAGAATATTTAATATATAAGCTTTTTGTTTATTTTTTATAATAAATTCTTTAATTTTTTTGTTAATAGAAACAGTTATAATTGTGTAAGATTTTTTATTTGTTTGTTTAATTAAAAAAATATTAGAACTTTTTTTTAATCCAAAACTTATAACTTCCAGATTTTTCTGGTTAGCTATATTTTTAAGATAATTATAAAACTTATCATCTCTATTTAATATAACAGTTCCTCCGCTTATAATATTATTCATTATTTCTGCTTTGGCATTTGCTATTGCTTTTAAGTTTTTGAATTTTTGAATATGTGCATAAGAAATATTTGTTATAACACCAATATCTGGTTGTATCATTTTAGTTAAGCTATCAATTTCACCTTTCTTATTCATACCCACCTCAAATACTCCAAAAATATTATTTTTTTTTATGTTAAATAAACTTAATGGAACACCATATTTATTATTAAATGATTTCGTAGAATAAATTGTAGGATAAATATAATTTAAAGAATGACCTAACATATCTTTAAGTGAAGTTTTTCCAGAACTGCCAGTTATAGCTACAGATTTAATTGAGGAAATTTCTCTTATCTGTTTTGCTAGTATTGACAATGTATTTAGAGAATTTTTTACTTTAATTTTTTTACTATTTATTTTTCCATATATTTTATCAACTATGGATAATGAAGCTCCATTTTTTAAAGCATCATCTGCATATTTATTTCCATCTTTATTTTTTCCCTTAATACCAAAAAAAATATTATTTTTTTTTATATTTTTTGAGTTCAATGAGGCCTCATTCGCTTCAAAAGGTTTTAATTTTTTTTTATTTAATTGATTATTAATAATATTGGTTTTCCAGTTATTAGATAAAATCTTATTTTTAATTTTTATAAACTTTAAAATATATTTTTTATCTGAAAATTTAAATTTTTTTAAATATTCTTGATAATCTTCATGCCCCTTTCCCGCTATTAATATTATTTCTCCTGGATCGCTTTCTAAAATAGATGTGGCTATTGCATTTTTTCTTGAAGGAATTTCAATTAGTTTTTTTTTTGATATTTTTTCTTTTATTTGTAATCTTATTTTATTTGGATTTTCAGATCTAGGATTATCATCTGTTAAAAATATTTTATCACAATATTTGTTAGCTATACTTCCCATAATTTTTCTTTTGGGTTTGTCTCTTTCTCCTCCACATCCAAATACTAAAGAAACTTTTCTAAATTTAAATTGATCCCTAATACTCTCTAGAGAAGCTTTTAAAGCTGCTGGAGTATGAGCATAATCTAATACCACAATAGAACTATTCTTAATTTTTCCAATTTTTTCCAGTCGACCATTTATAGGTTTGATATATTTTATTTTTTTTACAATTTCATACATTGAAATATTTGATTTAATTGCTGCTAAAATTGACATTAATAAATTCTTAATTTGCAATTTTCCAATAAGATTGCTCTCAAATTTATAAGTTTTATTTTTAAATCTAAAACAAACTAATTGCTTATCTCCAATATAAAAATGTTTAATAATATTAAGATCAGAATTTTTATTCCCGATTGTTGTAATTAAAAGTTTATTTTTATTAGAAATTTTTTTTAACAAATTAGATTGTGAAATTTCATTATCATAAATAATATTTGATTTTTTTTTCATTAATCTTTTAAATAAAATCATTTTTGAATTTAAATAATCTTTATAAGATTTATGGTAATCTAAATGATCCCTGGATAAATTTGTAAAAATTCCAATATTAACATTTATACTATCAAGCCTATGTTGTTTTAATCCATGGCTGGATGCTTCTAAAATAACATTATCTATTTGATTATTTTTAAATCTGTTTAAAACTTTTGACAACGAAATAGGGTCAACTGAGGTATTTGAAGTAGGTAATATTAATTTGTTATCTTGAATGCCAAGCGTTCCGATGGAACCTACTTTTTTTTTATTTAGTTTTAAAATTTGGAAATAGAAACTGGTAACTGATGATTTTCCATTAGTACCAGTAACTGCAACAATATTTTTTGGTATTTTTTTATAAATTTTTTTGCAAGTAGATGTAATTAACTTTCTAGGATTTTTTGAATGAACATATAAAACTTTTTTTTTATATCCTTGGAATTTATTATCTGAAACAATTGTTCTTGCTCCATTTTTAATTGCCTCCTCAATGTATAAATTTCCATTTTTTTTTATTCCCTTTAATGCAAAAAAAATATCATTTTTTTTGCAATCTTTACTATTTAAACTTATCCCAGAAAATTTGTGAGACTTAAATTTTTTTTGTAAACTATTAAATATTTTTCCAATTTCCATTAAATTAAAAATAAATTCCTAGTATTTTGTGGCTAAAATTGGTCCAATTGAATCAATAATTCTTCCAACAACTTCAACTGTTGTCCAACCAGCGGTATTTCTCCAGTTTCCTTTGTAAGATGGTCTTCCATCTCTGTATTTATAAACATACTCTTTATTTGGCTTTGGCTCATCAAGTAAAACGACTAAAGCAAATTTTGGATTAGAAGTAGGAAATACTGATGCGAAAGTATTAACTCTAGTTTTTTTATATCCTCCAAGAGTAGTTTTTTGTGCTGTTCCTGTTTTTCCACCAACCTCATAACCTGAAACATTTGCAAATTCAGCTGTACCCTCTTTAGTAGAAACTATTTTCCTCAATATGGAGTTTACTTTGCTGGAAACACCTTGATTAAGAATTCTTTTTCTCTCCATATAATTGTTTTTTTCTTTAATTATTAATGTTGGGTTTACCTCATATCCCCCATTAGTAATTATAGAATATGCTTTTGTAAGTTGAAGCAATGTAGTGGTTATACCATGACCGAAGGATACTGTTGCTAATTTACATTTCCCCCAATTAAAAGATAAAGGTTCTCCAATTTCATCTATGTCAAAATAAATTTTATTAATAATTCCAATTTTGGATAAGAAAGACTTAAACTTTTCAATTCCTAATCTTTGTCCAATTCTTACTGACCCAATATTTCCAGATCTAATTAAGATTTGTTCAGCTGTTAAATTTGAGGGAATTTTTTCATCATATTCACTTATTGTATTTTTTCCACATTTTATTTTTTTTTCCAAATCAGTGAATTCAGTTTCTGATTCAATTAATTTTTCGTTTAAAGCAGCTGTGAAGGTAAATGTTTTAAAAACTGATCCAAATTCATAAACACCTTTTGTTGCTCTATTAATATATTTTTCATCAATGATTTTTTCCCTTTTGTTGAGATCGAAATCTGGTTGAGAAATCATTGAAATTATTTCTCCATTATTTACATCCATCAAAATAGCAGCGCTTCCTATATAATTAAAGATATCTTGTGCTTTAATTAATTCCTCTCTTATTAAAAATTGCAAATCTGTATCGATTGTTAAATTAAGATTTTTGTTTGAGGTTCTTAGTTCATAATCAAACTTTTTTTCAATTCCCGAAATTCCATTATTATCTTCATCAATTTGCCCGATGATATGGCTAAACAAACTGCCATGGGGATAAACTCTAGATATTTTATTCTCGAATATAATCGATTTATCTCCTAGCAATGTCAATTTTTCAAGTTTCTCATATTCAATTTTCTTTTTAATGTAAAAAAACTTTTCTCCATTTAGTTTTTTAGTAATTTTTTCAAAATTTTGGTTTGGGAATATTAATTTGAGATTTATTAATAATTTTTTTTTATTTATTACTAATTTTGGATTAATTCCAACATTGGTTGTTATTACACTTTTGGCAAGAATATTTCCATCTCTATCTAAAATGGTAGCTCTAAAATCAGATTTCTGTAAGATTGTTGGTTCAAGATCTTTATATAAAAAACCTAAGTATACTAATTTTGTAGAAAATATGATTCCAACAATAGAAAATAAAAAAAATATAAAAGCTACTCTATTAAAAGAAATATTTAGTCTAGATCTTTTTTTTAAATAGTCAAAATTACTGTCATAGTCCTCTAGATAAAATCCTTTTTTTTTATTAATCATTTATCTTTAAATTATTACCCTCTATATAAATTTGCTTAATACTTTTGTTATTAGTTGCTTTTAGCTCCTCTTCAAAATACATTTTTTGATGTTTCTTTAGTCTTTCAGGAGAACTCAAATAATTAAAATCTAACAAAACCAATTCATATTTTTCTTGAAGTAATAAAATATTTTCTTTTTTTTCAAATATTTTTTTATCTAGAGTTTTAGTTGTATTTTTAACATATGAAGTTCCGATAATTAGAACTAAAAATAAAATTGTATAAAATAACTTTTTCATATCTTGTCAGATAAATTTTCAATTTTAATTAGATAATTAAATTTTTTTATAAAATCATTAAAATCATCCGAATGATTTATCTTATGAGCAAACCTCAACTTTGCTGACCTAGAAGCTGGATTAATTTCTATTTCCTTTTTTGTTGGAATAATTGTTTTTTTATTTGAAAAATTAAAAATTTGTTTTTTTGATATTTTTTGTGGTAAATATCTAGAATAATTTTTGTCCTCCGAATAATTTTTAAAAAAAAATTTTACAATCTTATCCTCTAATGAGTGAAAAGTTACAACAGCTATTACTCCTCCAATTGGTAAAATTTTAAAAGCGTTAATAAGTCCATAAATTAATTGTCCAATCTCTTGGTTTACAAAAATTCTTAAAGCTTGGAAAACTTTTGTTGAGTTATGGATCTTTTTTCTTTTTCCTTTATAAGCCCAGTCAATAATTTTTACTAAATCTTCAGTTTTTAATATTTTTTTTTTTCTTTCAAAAATAATTTTTTTTGAAATTATTTTTGCTTTTTTTTCTTCTCCAAAAAATTTAAATATTTTTGTCAAATAATTAAAATCTAAATTATTTATTACATCTTCAGCTGAAAAATTGTTGAGACCCATGCACATATTCAACTTGCCTTTGCTCTTGAAAGATATTCCTTTTTTTGGATCATTAATTTGATTTGTTGAAAACCCTAAATCAAACAAAATACCCTTTAGGTTATTTTCAAACTTAAACTTATCAATTTCTTTAAAAGTAATGTTTTGGTATCGAAATCGGTTTCCATATTTTTTTTCAAATATCTTTGAGATTTTTAGAGTTTCTTTATCTCTATCTAAAGCTATAATTTTATTATTTTTATTTTTTAATATTTCTTTGGAATAACCACCCTGTCCAAATGTACAATCGATAAATGTGCCACCATAAAGAGGGGAAATAATGCTGATTAATTCATCAAGCAATACTGGAAAATGTTTTTTTTCCAGTTTTATGGTGGCGCTCATTTATTTTTTTGAAGACCATTAATTTTTTTGTCTTCTCAAAAATGCTGGAATATCTAGATCATCTTCATCGTTTGAATTTTCACTCTTTTCAAAAGAAGTAAATTCCTCTGATGTTTCTGTCTCAGAATTAAATAGTTCTGGAGTTTCTTCTTCTAAACCGAAGTTTTCCAGACCATTAGAAATATCCTCATTCGTTTCAGGAACCAATTCATTTTCAGTTTCTATGACATTTTCAGTTTTATTATTATCAATTAAATCTGTTTCAATATTCGATTCAGAAATTATATCGGTCTCATTATTATAAGAAATATCTGAGTTTACATTTTCTGATACTTCATTTTCT
>MDTE01000085.1_pt1 | contig 26326 bp, 33 predicted proteins | sample 811231 | NCBI WGS metagenome assembly MDTE01 (sample SAMN05326651, study PRJNA326480) | marine metagenome | isolation source: seawater | place: Indian Ocean: Red Sea | collected 2010
AATTGGTAACCTCAATGGTAGCGTTTCGCATATAATAATAAGACAGCCGCTTGAGATCGTCACAACAAAACCTGACGTTATCAAAGTTGACCCTAATTCTTCAAAAAAATGAAAAAATTTCTACCTTTGATTTTACTAGCATTTCCAACAGCTAGTTTTGCGGACATTTCTCATTCTATTCAGTCAGTGGCAAGCGTCACAACAGTCCCAGCAAGCGCTACAAGCGAGCGTATTGGTGCTTCGATAAGTGTCGCAGGTACAAACGTAACGCCAAAAGCAAACACTGTCGCCGGTCAAATAGGTTCTCTTGATCTAGCAGATGCTGGTATTACTAACGGTGTTCCTACTGTTGACTACGACACTAGCTTTAATGTTGTAAATACCGGGGATGCTTTTTCTGCAAGTGAAACGTATATCCAAGCTGATGCCGTACCAAGCTTACTATCTGCTACGGTAACCAACGGTGCGGTTCCATCCTTGCCTCTTTTGGGTAAGAATACGGTAGTGTCAGGTGGTGATCCTGGTTCTGTAGCAATCACAATGGACAGTGGACAAGCACTAACAGTTAACCTTGCTGATATGGGTGCTGGTACTACTGCGACACTACAATCAACTATTACTCTTGGCCTCGATTAATGAAATGGTGGCTATTTCTATTTGTTGTTTTTAGTCCTAATGCCTTTGCTAATACACCACAGTTTTCTGCAAATCAATTGCAAAGCAATTCTAAAAGTATTAGTAAAATAGATGAAGTTATTATTACTGAGAACTATAAGTCTGGTTATGCATACTCAGTTACAGGTAATAATATCAAGATCAAAGAAGGCACAATTATATCTCCAAATGCAACCTATACGACAAGTCAGAACACAGGTAATGCAGGGGTAGTTAACTTTCAATGGATAACACCACAACTAACAACAAAACCAGAATGGGTCATAGTGAACGAAGGAGAAGCCTTTTCACTAACGGAAAATTTCATGGCGCCTGGTTTAGACGCAGTAAGCATAATAAATCGGACACAAACAATAGAAACTACGCAAAATTCTATAACCTTATTTCAATAGGATTACTATTTGCTAGTCCTGTTTATGCTTCTACAACTATCAGTAACCCCCAATCTAGTACTCAATCAACAGTAGTTAATCAGGGCTTTCAATCTATTTCGGGTTCGTTCCCAACTCATAGATATAGTAATGGTATACAATGCCAAACGCCAACAGTAAGCTTTAATCCTTTTATTACAAAAGGAGAGTATTACAACACTCCCAGAAGCACTGTTGCAAGAACAAACATATATAACCAAGCTAAAGATACAGAAACAGGACAATTAACAAACCCAGGCCAAATACTTTATGTTGAGGAACAAGAAAGATTAGATCAAATAAATCATAATTTTTCTTATGGTGCTACTTTAAGTTTTCAAGTGCCACTTGGAAAACGATTTAATGATGAGTGCCTAAAAGCAGCACAAACTTATAGAAAATATCAAGAATTTTTATTGCAAGCTAAAAAACTTGAGGTCAATCTTAATCGTGCCAAGCTTTGCGCGACTATGTATAAAGAGGGAATAAAGCTAATAGGTGAAGATGCAGTTAGCTGCCGGAACATAATTTTAACCACGGTTCCAAATCAAGTTTTACCTCATACACACAAAATTCCGAAAAATTAATTTTTAGATAAATTTTTAAACTTTTTATTATTATCATTAGCAAAAGATTTATATGGTCCATTTGCGTTTACATAATGAAAAAAAGATTGTATAAATAATTCTTTGTTTTTTGAAATTAAAGGCAATCTCCAATGTGGTCTTTCACATCCTAGATAAGCAATACCACTACCTACACTGGTAACGAATCCTTTGTCGATATTATTTTTATTTTTAAAAAACAAAGGCCAATCAATATTTGATTTTAAATTTAAAGAAACACTATATTCACAGCTAGGTCTATCAGTATGAGGTTTTAAATATGAGTTATTCGTATATATAGTTGTAAACCAATAAGTTGGTAAAAGCTTTAAATTAGATGTACCTTCTAAAATTACTTTTACTTCATTCATTAACTCTAGTAAAAAAGATGGCTTATATAACGCCCAACATAAACCTCTATCTTTATTAAAAATAGGTTTATCGTTTTTTATTAAATCTAAAGTTTTCTGTGCTAACACTTCTGCGTCATCAACACTAATAATATTATTTAACCTTAAATATCCATTATTTTTTAGTGTCATTTTTTTTCTTAGTCAATTTTTTAATCAAATTTTTTACTAAAGGTTTTACAAGTTGAAGAATCGCAGGTGTAGTCGCTGCCACACTTGCTATTAAGGCTGTTGATACCACAACAGAAGACGTAGGAATATATTGATCAACAAAAGGTACTTTTTCCCAAACGGCGTTGCAAGAACCTTCAAAAGCACCTTTTTCGTACTTGACTAACCTCTCCAAGCGAAGCTCATTACGCCAATCGCCTGGCCTGTATGGCGCGTTCTTTGGAGGGCATGGAACTACTTCAATTTTATTATCTTCTTCTGGTTGTTTTAAATTAATATCAGGAGTAGATCTTTTAAAATTGATAGTGCCTTCTGTAGGTATTGGATCTGAAGCATCATATACGATTGGTCTTATTGGTTTTGTTTCTTTTACTGTATTATCTGTATTACCAGTAATAGTTATAGCGTTTGGACAAGTAACGTATTCTTTTCTTCTATGAAAAATTATTGTTGGATTTTTTGTTATATCTATATCTCTATCTACTAAATCGCAAGCTGGATTATCTCCAATTAACACAGTTTCTGGTAAAAAAGGTGTTTCTGGAATATCTACTTTTGGGATTTTTATTTTGGGTATTTTAATCGTAGGCATTTCTAGGTAGATAAACTTCTACATGGGAATAACATTTTGGACATGAAAGATTAGTAACCATACTATATTCAGCAGATGAATTTGGATGATCTTCTCCATCAAGACTATGATCTCCACCCCATATAAGTTCAGTTTTACAATGCCAACAATTCACAATTAACAATCGTTAAAGTCAGAAGCCATATTACCTCCAATCTTACCGCCTTCTCTTCGAGCGGTGTTAGTAGCAAAACCACTTAAGAACCAACCAACAATAGGAACATTAGCCAAAGAACTAGATAAACCTGTTCCTGTAGCTACTGACGTTCCAATAAGTTGTCCTGTAGATTCACCTTTTGCTCTTTCTTTTATACAGGCTATTTGCTTTGCTGTAAGCTCACCATTATTGACAATAGTTACATCCTTTTCACCAGCAATTCTCTGACTTTCCTTTGTAACGTAAGCTTTACTTGCGCCTAAAAACCCTGCTGGTTTTCTTGTTGACTCTAAGCTAGCTATTATCCTTGGGTCATGCATACGATGTCTAATTTTATAACTATCTTTATTAGCTTCTATTTCATATGTAGAATATTTACTTACAGGTAAATCAAATATTGGTAGATTTGGTTTCTTACTAAGAAGATTGATTGTATAAAAATTGGAAGCAACAAAAATAGTTCCAAGTCCTACTGATATTCCTTTAATAATATTACTGTTCATAAGAATTTAAGGTTTAGGCATATTTGGTACAGTCCAATTCTTATCAGGCAGAGATGGACCTGTCATGTCAGGTAAACCTTTATCTAATACTTTTGGCATAAGACCTGACACTTTACCCATAACTTGTTCCATCATTTTTGCCTTAAATTGCTCACTGGTGACGTACTTAAATGTAAAGAATCCACCGCCTAAAATTCCTAAAACAAGAATCGTAGATAAAATTGTTAAAGCATCTAGAATTTTTCTATACATATGATTAAAGAGGCGTTTTTAAGAGCTTTAGTACCTGTTACTATTATAACTTTCACAGGAATTTTGGCATTGGCTCCCCTATATGTTACGCTTGGAATCGTAACAAAACAAGTATCAACTGAAACTAAGTAGCTTTTTTTCTACGATAAAACCTTGTTTTACAAGCATTTGAACAATACTTTCTTCTTTGCTCTGTTGTAGCAAACACTTTACCGCAGAATTTACACTGCTTTTCTATTATTTCGCAATAGACTTTTTTTCGGTTTCTGCCTCTGCTCTGTCTACTAATACAGCTTCAAGACGCATAATCTCGTCACGACAATTGTTAGCAACTTGTACAGCTTGTTCTTGATTAACTTTTAATTCTTGTATGCGTTGTTGTAGTTCTGCATCTGTTTTACGAGCCATAAGTAAATGGTATGTTTCTTATAGTGTAACAGCAGTTAATAATCTTAGCTAGAGATATTCTGACATATCAGTAGTAGTAGTAATTGGAGTAACTGTAGGTCTACCATCACCAGTGTCTTCAACCTTAAGAATAAGGTCAGCTTTTAGGTATTGTGCATAAGGTTTTCTGTATTCATCACATTTTGCTGCTAATTCTACTGCACTTACTGGAATGACATTTTCACCCGTAAATTTACTATGGCAAGTGTAAGTCTTGCTTACGTCTGGTGTTAATATTTCTGCATCTGTTAATAATGTTGAATCTATTAGCCATCCAGTTTCATTAGATCCAGTTATAACTTTTGCTCCAATCCAATTTGTAGGATTATTTTGCAAACAAACAGATAAAGCTGTTACAGCATTTTGAGCTTCACTTTCTGAGTTATATTCATTATTGGCATAATAATATTTAATTGACATTATGTACCCCCATAAATTTGACCATTATTAATGAGTGTGTATGATTGCCCACTGTCATCTATGGCCTTACCTCCAGACCCACCATTTCGACCAGTTTTTCCTACACCACCATTTGCACCATAGCCACCTCCTCCTCCTCCGCTAGACCAAAAATGACTATAGCCAGAAGTGCCATTATAAGCATTTCCTCCGACATTATTACTATTTCCCCCAGTTCCACCTATTGAGTACCACCAGTTAGCATTACCTCCAGTACCACCTGAAGCTGCAAATGTAGGTGGGACTTGTCTACCGCCACTACCACCAGATCCACCATCATTAGTTGAATCAGAACTATTTTGACTTCCAGCACCACTACCACCGCCAGAACCAGCATTACCCCCATAAGGTCTAGGACTACTATTACCAGTAGCTCCAATCGCACCACCAGCAGTTAATACAGCTTCAAAAAATCCACAACCACCAGCACCACCACCAGCACCACCGCCACCACCGCCAGCACCTGAGTGTGATTCATTACCACCGCCTCCACCGCCTCCACCACCGTAAATGAATCCGCCAGAGTTATTATTAATGGTTACACCAGTTACACCACTATTAATTTTAATTGCAGGCCCACCAGGATTACCAGAAGTATTTAGACCACTAAGGCCAGCACTCGCATAATAAGTTTCAACGCTTCCACCTCTGCCTCCGCAACCTAAAATTATACCTTGATTGATAATAGTGCAAGGAATATCAATAGTTAAAGCTGGAGTAGAGGTGCTGTTTGACCATATCCATAAACTTGAAGGAATTGTTATTTCTCCTCCAGAAGCTATAAAATTTGAAATTGTTATTTCTTGTTGCTGTAATCGACTATTAACGTATCCATTACCAGGCATAACTACGTCTGATGAACCCGTAGCTAACAGCATTTGTTGTATAGTCATTACTCAAGTCCTGCTCCAGCACCATAAACAACAGTAGCTGAGACAAATAGAAAGGTTGCTATTCCTCTTGCTTTCAAAGTCAGTGAGCTTTTACTGCTTGTATCGCCACCAAGATATGTGGTTACTGCACTACAAGTAATTGTTTGGTCGTTTGCACTATCATTAACGATTGTTATAGCATCACCAGCAGCAAATATACTGGCTGGAATTGTTACACCACCAGTTGTTATACTTATGTGTTTCCCTGCATCAGCAGCAACAAGTGAATAAGCTGAAGTTTGAGAGTTTTGGGGAATATCTCTTAAATCGCCTTTTGAATCTTCAACTGATGTTGCTGTAACTGATGTAAAAGTTCCTGTTATATTAGCTGCTGGTAAAGAAGTTAAAGAAGATCCGTCACCACTAAATGATGTTGCAGCACACGCACCTGTAATAGTAACTCCAGTTGAACTTGTGGCTAATTTTGCAGATCCACTATGCTTAAGGCTAACACTAGAGTCTGATGCAAGTGAGATTGCATCATAAGAACTGTTTTGCCTAGATCGTATATCATCTACTTTTATTCTTGACATAATACTTAAATGTACATTACTTGTATTTTACCCTCTTAACTTGGTTTTGTCGGCCATGTAATATTATCTGGATCGGATTGTAAAGGTACATCCCTTAATGCCTGACGATATGTTTTCCATTCGTTAGATAAAGTAACATCACTAAAAGCTCTCCAATCGCACTCTGCAAGTAAAGAATTTCTTTTAGTTCGGACTTGTTCCCATTTATTATCAATTTCGCTAGGTGCAGCAGCTTGAGCAGCTTCTACTTCTGCAATTTCTTCAGTAGTTAAGGGGACTACTACCCCATTTACTATTTTATTCATTAGCTTTCCTTGTATTTGTAAATCAAAATTCGAGCATTAGTAATACTCCAACCATTAGCATTAAATATTTTAAATCCATTAGTTTTTGCGTATGTACCAGTTTGATTAGAATCATTTTCAGTATTACTTTGTAGACCTTTAGTACCATATATAGACCCATGTGCATACTGAACAACACCTGTTCCATAGGATAAATAATTACCTATTATATAGCATTTGTCAGATGTATAAACATCAAAATAAGCCCCAAAAGCACCGCTTTGCCAACCTGCCAAATCAACTCGCCAATAATTTTGACTACTTGAATTACCAGAACTCGATCTATTTGTAATTCCCACATGATTAACATAAGCACAGTCATTAGCATTAGCAGGTGTGGTATTATTATCAACCATTGGTGCTATATCGAGATGGGTAGTAGTATTGTATGTAATTTCTGGAATCCATATTCTGTAAAGTTTGTCATATTCCAGACCTGATTTACTTAAAGAAGTAACTGTAGTAGAAGTTTCTAATTTATCTACATATTCAAATGAACCACCACCGCCAGGTATAGTAATTGTTTTAGAAGCTCCAGTTCCAGATGCAGTTACACCAGCACCAACAAAATTAAAAGTAGTTCCAGCAGTAGATAACGCACTACCTTCATCTTGTACAGTGATGCCACTCGAAATTCCAGTTAACGCAGATCCATCACCTGTATACGCTGTAGCAGCACACGTTCCAATTACACTAACTCCTGTAGCTGTAGTTGCCAACTTTGCAGATCCACTATGTTTTAAGCTAACACTGGAATCTGATGCAATAGATACTGCATTGTTAGAGTTAGACAGATGTTGTATTTCTTCGACTTTTAGTGTTGACATAATAGTTATGACTTTAAGTTAATCTTACCTTTAATTTTGCGAATTGTCTTATCATATTATTAACCAAGATATTCTACAACTATTTTATTCTATTTTTTCAACATTGCCAGTTGTAGCATTTTTTAACTCAGTCATGTACTCTTCCATAATATCGGGTGGTTCAGTATCAGGATTTATTACTAATAAGTCTAAAGATGATTTATTTATAAATTTATCTGAATCCATAATAAATCTTAAAGAAGCATGAGTTCCTTCTATTTTTGTTACCTCTTCTAAATTGACTTGATCGTATTTATACGAATTGACAACTGCCTCCATTGAATTAATTGTGCTTGACTCAATTTTGTAAATGCTCATAATTACTCGTCTGCTGTGCGTGTTGATGGAAATTGTCTGTCAGTGCCAGGATATATAATCCTTACTGCACCATTTTGGGCTGCGGTATCTATTGGAGTGGTTGATACATTATGGTAATGATAACCCCCTGCACCACCATACTGACCACCATAAGCTTGATCTGCTGAAGCTGTTGAACCAGTTGTAGGTGCTGGTCTACCATCTCCACCACCAGATCCACCTCCTCCTTTAGTAGCACTTTGAGTGCTTGACCACTGCCCTCCTGAACCATTAGATCCTTGACCAAATATACCAGTTCCTCCACCTCCAGCAGAACGACCGCCACCGCCAGAGTATGCGCCACCGCCACCGCCACCGCCACCTGACCCAGAATATCCTCCACTACTTCCGTAAGTACCCTTACCACCATCACCAGAATACCCTCCAGCACCACCGCCACCGCCTGAAACATAACCTGTACTACCAGAATAATAATCTGTACCTCCAAGTCCTCCACTTCCTCCTCCATCATAATTCGTACCAATAGGTAGTGGTGAAGGATTACTATGTTGTGACCAACGATAACTATGACTACTTCCTCCCATTCCACCTTCAGCTACTGTGCCAAAAGCACTGCTGTTCCCACCCCTACTGTTTGAAGCTAAATACTGACCACCACTTCCAGTGGCTGTATTGGTTGCCCCTACAACAATAGTATAATTTTGTCCTGGTGTTACGGTAATGTTGTTTTTGTAAGCTAATGATCCAGCACAGCCTCCGTATGATGTATCAACTGTACCACCAGCACCTATACATACTACTGAAACTGAAGTAACCCCAGCAGGGCAAGTCCAAGTATACGTTCCAGCAGTTGTATATGCGTCTTGACCTACTGTTATTCCTTCCCCAGCATTTGAAAGTGAAGTAGCACCACCACCAAAACCTGTCATTGACAAAGGTTTGTTGTATGTCCAAAAATCTTGTTTCATTAATTATGATGTTTTACTTTGATTTCCAATCACATAATATGAATTATTTCCTTCTTTGATAATTGTATAAGCGTAAATATCAACCCCACTTGAGCCGCCATCTGAGGGAGCAGAACCTCCAACCCAATTCTCTGTAACCGCAGCACCATCAATTGTTAGTTGTGCAGAATAAGCAGCAGCTGCAGCAGTTGTGATAATTGTTACTGATATAGCTTCCCCAACACTCATTTTAGAGTTAAGAGTAGTAGAACTGTTAAATCTAATATTAGGTGTGGATGTAGTTGTTTCTGCTGTAGTAAAAAGATGTACCATTCCATTTTCTAAATCAATATTTGTATTATCACTTAATTTACCAGCAGTTATGTTCACTCCTTCTCTTAATAATCCAGAAAGATTAGCTGATCCTGTTAATGTGCTTGGTAATGTTACATCTGCAAATTCCAACTGTCCAACTGCTGAAGTTCCACTACCACTTACAATACTCGCAACTTTTAAATACTTATCTGCTGCAATATTATTATCAGGCAGAATCATTGTATAGCTTTGACTAACTGAGTGAGCAGGGGATTTTATCTTTACACCATGACTTTGTGCAGAGCAATTTAACTGCAACATTGCATCATCACCACCAGCACCTTTTACCTCTAATGCACCAGTACCGTTAGGAATAACTCTTACATTTCCATTCGTGGTGTTAGTTTGAATTTCATCAACAATAACTTTTGACATAATTTTTAAATAAGAAAGAAGTTAAACAAACGTCATTGTAGAGTTTGCACTTACTGTAAGGGTAGCACCAGAAGCAACAGTCATAGGACTAGCTGCTACATAGTTAAAGTTTGCTGTTGTAGTAAAGCTATTATCCATTTGATCTTCTGCTTCAACAAATAATTTTTCGTTTGAACTACCAACTAAACCTGAACCTGCATCAGTAAAGCTTAAAACTCCACTTCCATTTGTTTGTAAAACTTGTCCGCTTGTTCCGTCTGCACTTGGAATAGTAAATGTTGTGCTTGAAGATAATGTAGTTGGTGCTTGAAATTCTACATGATTTGCTGAAGTTGCATCACGGAATCTAAAAGGTGTAACTACACCTCCAGTTCCTTGTAGAGTTACAACACCACTAGAAGCTAGTAATCTTTGTACCGAACTATCATAAAGAGAATTTACTCCAGTATTATCAGTTATATAGTTTGAAAAACTAAAATTACCAGAAGTGTCTGAAACTAAGACTTTACTTCCTCCTACAGGAAATGCTGCTGGCAGTGTAAAAGTAATATCGCTAGGCTGTGAACTAGCTGCTTGAAAAGATGTTGTGTTTGCGTTAGTAGTGTCTCTATCAAATGAAACTTTAACATTACCTAGAATTTCTAAAACACCAGCATCCCCTCTCAAAAGCTGAGTAGTTAAATTACTTGAATCAAATATCCTTGTAGGAGTAACATCACGAAAACTAAGATTACCGCTACCATCAGTCTGGATGCAATGCCCATTACTGCCATCTTGAATCGGCAAGGTAAATGTTAAGGAACTAGGTATGCTTGCTGCTGCTTTTAAACCTGTGTAATATGTGCCACCATTTGAATCTGCTTCAAAAAAACGTACTTCTTTTTCGTTATTTATAGATACATTATTAAGAAAATCAACACCATTACCTTTAAAATGTGCATCATGAAATCCATCAAAACCAAGTTCTAAACGACTATTTGTATTGTCTAAAAATACGGCTCTACCACCAGTATCGTGACTAACTAGCCTTAAATCATCAGCTGTTATTTCTAAAATGCCATCGGGTGCTGCTATATAACTTGCGTTAGATGCGTGATAAATTTCTAAATCATCAGACGCTCCAAAATGAAGTCTGTTTAAAGTAGGGTCATTTAAAGCTCCATCGCCAAATTTTATATCTTTATTGTTGGTACTTAAATCACCACCTAATTCTGGAGTGGTGTCTGAAACTAAATTTGTGTTAATAGTCTCAAATGTGGGATCTCCACCATTGTTTGCTCGTAAAAATTTACCATCGTTACTAGCTGTACCATGTTCTAACTTGGCTAAAGTTACTGCTTCATCAGCTATGGTAACTGCACCAGTTCTAGTCATAGAGACATCACCACTTAAGGTTTGTAACGCTCCATCAGCATTAGCATCTCCAATAATGATATGAGCATCATTAACTTCAAGTTTATTTGCAACAATGTTCCCACTCAATTGAGTATTTGTAACGGCTCCTGATGCTATTTTTTGATCCGTTATTGCATTATTAGCTATCTCATTAACTGTTAACTTGTCAGATTGTAAAAGAGTTTTTATCTCAGCAGCAGTTTGATCGTCTTTAGCTCCAGCTTCTATTCCATCTAATTTTGCACCATCTACAGATAAATCTCTACCATCTACAGTTTCTGTACCACTCATGACAATATTTCCTGTCATTGTGCCACCTGCAAGAGGTAACTTTGTTCCTATTGAGTTGGTAACAGTAGTTGAAAAGTTAGCGTCATCACCGAGTGCAGCAGCAAGTTCATTTAAAGTATTAAGTGCTGAAGGTGCAGAATCAACAACACCAGCAACTTCTGTATCTACATAAGCTTTTACTGATTGTTGGGTGGGTACTTGAGTAGCACTGTTAGATGCCATGTTATCTTCATCAATAACAAAACTCATTGCAGCAGTTGTAGTGTCAGTATTCATTACCGCACCAGCAGCGTCTACATTAGTTGCATCTGTGACATCTGCACTAGCTTCTATCGCAGTAAGTTTTGATTTTTCGGCATCTGTAAAAGCATTAGTATTAGATTCTCCCTCGTAAGCTGTCTTAATTTCTGCTCCTGTCTGATCTGCTGTAGCATTAGTTTCTATGCCTGTTAACTTAGTTTTCTCAGCGTCAGTAAAGGCATTAGTATCACTTTCACCTTCATATAGAGATTTAATTTCAGCACCTGTTTGGTCAGCAGTAGCACTAGCTTCTATGCCTGTTAATTTTGTTTTTTCTGCATCTGTAAAGGAATTTGTATCTGAATTGTTTTCATATGCTGTCTTAATCTCTGCGTCAGTTTGATCTGCGGTGGCATTGCTCTCTATTCCATCTAATTTTGTTTTATCGCTGGCTGACATTGAACCAGCAGCAGAAGTCGTGGCTGCTGAAATACTGATAGCGGGAGTCGATCCACCTGATGAGCTTATTGGTGCGGAACCTGTGACTGAGGTAACACCACCAGCAGAACCAGATGCTGCTGCTGTAATTCTTCCCTGTGCGTCAACTGTAATATTTGTATTTGTATAATTACCTGCGGTGACTGAGGTGTCGGCTAATTTAGCAGCCGTCACAGAATCGTTAGATATTTTAGAAGCGGTGATTGCATCGTCCGCTATCTTTGAAGTTGTGATAGCATTATTATCAACAGTAAAAGTTGCACCAGAATTACTTACGACAATATCTCCCTTATCTCCATCACTGATTGCACCGTCTGCACCGTCTTGTCCATCTGCCCCTGCTGGCCCTTGAATACCTTGGATTCCTTGAATACCTTGGATTCCCTGTATTCCTTGATCGCCTTTTGGAATTGTAAAGTCAAATGTAGCAGCACTTGACGATCCAGAATTGGTAACAGTAGCTGAAGACCCAGCAGCACCAGTGGTCACTGTTCCTACAGCTATAGTTGCAGCAGCACCGTCAGTTCCGTCAGTTCCAGCAGTACCTTGGATTCCTTGAATTCCTTGAATACCTTGAAGTCCAGTATCTCCTTTGGGTATTGTAAAATTTAAAATCGCTGCTGTCGTAGTACCACTATTAGTAATTGTTGCAGAAGTTCCAGCGTTGCCTGTAGTTACTGTGCCTATAGCAACTGTTGCGGAACCCTCTCCCTGTGGCCCTTGCGCCCCATCAACGCCTCGAATCCCTTGTGGCCCTTGGGTAACAATTTCAACTATAGTAATAGGATTAGAAGAACTCATGTTGTGTAACCTTCGCTTATAAATAGTGTACCTTCTAAATAATACATTTTATCGCCACTAGGATCTGTTAATTTGACATCATATTGCAATTCATCTACTAAAAAAATTGCAGTCTGAGTATCGGTTAATTTTAAATCAACAGTACCATTAGGTCTGTCGGTGTAAGTTACAGCAAAATCAGCATATTTAAATGAGCGTTCTTTGTTCCATACTTCAGCATCAACAGTAAAACCAGTAAGGTCAACAGCAGTACTATTACTATCCTTAAATATAAGACGCATTGGAAAATCTGATCTGCGTTGAATAGTAAAGTTTTTAACAGCAGTAACAGCAGTGGTCATTAACTTCCCTCAAGTGCAGCAACTTTAGTTTCTAATGTTTCTATCTTAGCAACTGCCTCTTGTAAGGCTTTTGTTAAAACTGAAACTATTGCATCCAGATTAAGTGATTGTATTGATTCTCCATCTTTAGTATTATTTACAGCACTTGGTATAACTTCTTGAACTTCATGCGCTATAAATCCTTCTCTACTTACACCATCAGCTTTAAAAACTTCATAATCTTTAAATTGATAAGATACAGGTCTTAATTGTTTTATCTTGTCAATCCCCGATTCTGTTTGTGAAGCAATATTTTGTTTTATTCTGTAATCAGAAGATGTTATAGTCACATCTCCTACATGAACAGCATCAATCCAGCATTGCAAAGCAGTACTCGTCCAATAAAAGTTATATAGGTTAGATGTTGTAGCACCAGCATTAGCACCTGTTTTACCTACTATTCCACGAGGTAATATATCTCCAGCGATAGGTGCTGAAGGTGTACTTGTACCTGCGGTAACTCCTGTATGGTCACACCATACTAAGCCACCAGCAGGATTAACTTTCCATCTCTCAGGTTGATTATTACCAGCAGTAGTACCTGCTTTAAAGACAATATTACCTCCAGTTTCAGCGTGCAATCGTAAATCACCAGTTCCTTTATGTCCTATTTCAGAATGAGCATTTGCGCCACCTGTAAATCTTATAAATCTTGCAGCATAATCCGTATATGCAGCAGTAGCTAAATCAAGATATGCCTCGTGATTATTATTTGCATCGGTTGAGTGTATTTGTAAATAAGCCTCACTGGTATTATTTGTAATGATCGCACCACCGCCATCAACTTGTAACATTTCTGATGGTGCTGTAGTCCCTATACCAACTTTTCCATCACTAAGTACAGATACTTTTTCAGAACCTGACAAAAAGAATCCGAGTCTTGTATCAACAGGTAATCCCATTCCAGTTTGCAATGCAGTTGTACCAGCATTATTTAGGAATCTATAACCAGGAATAGCTGATGTGCCAGGACTAGCAATATGTGTACCTGCATATCCAGCAGTCGCTTGTATGTCCATAAGAGGGTAAAAAGAAGTACCGTTGTGGATCATATATTGATTATCACCTGTGTTCGCCCAACTCATATAAGCTGTCAAATTATTTCCAGTAGGATCTGTACCAGTACTGTTATTACTTTTTAAAGCTTGTAAGTTTGATTCAATATCAGTTCTAACAGTTTGACCTGTACCATTAGCTATTATTGCATCTGAATTAGCCATCTAATTACATTTACGAGATATTTCTATTATATTACACCTTTTTACCAAAGCCACTAGCAGTATATGTAAATTCTTTTCCTCCTTGAGGCTGACCACTACTATTGTAAAAAGTAACATTAAACCCTGTACCACTAATACTAGTCACCTCGTAGTATTCGCCAGTTCCTAAATTTCGTGGATTAATAGTTACAGATGGATCACCAGCACTAAAACCTGTAGTTGCACCAGCACCTGTGAAAAAATCATTAATAAAACTAAAACTAGGGCCATTATTTGAATTTAACAAACCACTTGTTTCAGTCCTTCTGTTCATCAAAACTTTACAACCTAAAGTGTTAGTACTAATATCTCCAGCAAGAATCCTTGCATTTTCTGTTGAAGTTGTAGTTTTAAGTTTTAATTTAAATTTAAAATATTGACCAGTTGCAACTGTCTCAACAAAATTGTTCGGATTACTAAAAGTAACATTATCATCGCTTGTCTCTAATTGTATTTCTGCAATTGCATTTTCTAAAATATCACCATCAAATCTTGTTAAAGCATCTACACCACCACCAACAACAGCACCATCAGAGTTCAAAATTACTGCTGGTACATAGCTATCAAAAAGAGTGCTATCAGAAAACCCTTCAAACCTTACAATACTTTCAAAAATAACACCAGAAAACTTACCTCCTAAATTTAATACATTATTACCACCTGCACTAAATTGATACACAGCTTCTAAAACTCCAGTATCTCCATCTAAAGTGTCAAAATCATTTATCGTGTCTATAAATGCCGTAACTGAATCAATTAACGTATTACTCGCACTTTGATCTATTTCCATTCCACTACTGTTTACGGCTAAAGCAGTTCTTACTCCACTAAATGTTTGATTTCCATTTATATCTGTATTTTCTTTTATTGTTCCAATTAATGCACGATCTATTAAATCAGGACTTGATATGATGACGCTTGCTGCATTATCTGATTGTATTAAAGTTTGATCTTGATATTTAATTAAATATTCTCCTGTAACAGTTGGCAATATAACGCTGGTTTGTGAGCCATGAACAATCATTAATGTTCGAGAGTTACCCCACACAGCAGCACCACTGGTGTCATCATTATGTTTAATAATTACATGACCATTACTTGTTACATCAATATCTGGAGATAAAGGCCATGTTAATTTAGTGTCTCCTGATTGTGTAAATTCAAAATTAAGACTTGTAGGAGAAACTGGAGGTGCGAATTTCCCAAGGTTTTGTATTTCTCGTATAGTTGGATTTCTTGTTATGCCTCCTCTAGCATTAATTGAATAAACCTCAACTTGATAAGTACCTACGGAAGCATTTTCAATTTCAAAGGTTAAATCTTCAGTTACAAACTCTCTAAGATATTCACCATAATCAGCCAGTGGATTTAATACTATTGATGGTTGTCCATAAATATTTGTTCCTTGGTTAGATAGAGAACCTGGTTTAAATTTATATTTAACAAGATATTTCTTAACTCCTAAAACATTAGAATAACTAACTATTACTGTGGAAATTACTTGACCTTCTTTTTGTCTTAAAACAGTTACACCTGTTAAAGAACTTGGGCCACCTTTATCAGTTTCAAAAATACTTGTAACTCTATCGTTCTCAAATTGAGTAAAATCTGGGTTTTGTAATGAATCAACTGTTGAAATTGTCGTATTATTACCATCTATAAAATTATATTTCTGACAATTGTATGGAATACCAGTAACTTTATACATAATTCCATCTTGTTCTTCTAAATCAACGATTCTATACAATTTAGATGTAACTGTATTCTCAATCAACCAAACTGTATTTGCTTGAAAAGTAGCACTTGTACTACTAGGTGCGAGAGGAGATGATAAATTAACTACTTTACTTGTGATAGAACCAGTAATATTTCCTGATCTTGCTTTACCAGCACTATCTATAACTAAAATTTTTCTATCTCCAGAGTTAGGTAAATCAGTAGAAACGTCATCATCTACTGTTATAGAAGTTAAGTGTCCATTGCTATCTAATGTAACAGCATTTACTCTACCTGCTCTCCTTATGCCTGCTCTTACAGGGTCATTAATACCAACAACAGCACCAGGTCTTATAACGACTCCACTTTCAATAGAAACATCAAACTTAACGACATCTGTTTCATTATTTTCAGTCCAAATAATATTTCTTCCGTATCTTGCTGCTTGAAAAAAGGAAGTGCATCCATAAGCTTTTACCTTTTTGATATTATGAGTTTTGGAAAAAACTTGCTGATTAGTTATTACTATATTATCTAACTGCCTTGAGTTCATATTGAAATACTCAACTACAATCTTTCCATGTCTTGTTTTTAGACTTACTCCAGAATAAGAAAAACCGTCAATAGTATTAGCAAGAGAAAAGTTATAAACAGGAGTTTGATAAGCACATGGATCAGAATCGTCTGGATTTATAGGTCTATCTTGAACAAGCGTAAGTTTTCCTCCTGACCAAATGGGATAACAACGCATCATACCAGTTATTTGTTGTATTAAGTCATAAGCTTCTATGCTTTGATTAATAACACCATTAAAGGCAAATCTAGGTTCTTGACCGCTAGGCGTTGTTACTAATTGTGAGCAATATTTACTTGCTTGATAAAAAGAATATAAGTCAATCTCAGTTTCTTTTACATAATTGCCAAATCCATACCTTGTATTTAATAATAAATTTAAAAGTATAAAAGATGGATCTGTTGTCCAATATAAATTTGTTGTTATCTGTCCATTAAATATATAATTATCTGGATAAATTATTCTTCCATTATTAATATCAACAGTAGGAGTACTTCCAGAATAACTCTCAGGAATTTTTACTTTTACACCTCTATAACGAAATTGTCTTTTTGGTATGTTTTGGAATTGATACGCATCGAACTGTAAAAATGAATATGCAGTGTGAGGATAGCTAAATTGACCGTCTAATACCAAATGGTTATTACCATCACCATCATTTATTTGTATATTAGTATCTAAAGTTTGTCCTTGATAATCTGTAGTTGGTCTTTGTATTTCTGTTACAGAGTCAAAAAATAAATCATCTTGTATTGATTGGTTGTTTGCTGGTTTGTTATCAGTAATACGTTCTACTGTTATTTCTAATGGATAACGTAAAAAACTATCTCTATTAAAACTTTCTGTAGGGAATACATATTGCCGTCTATACATATCTCCTGTTCTGCCAGTAAATTTATCATGTTTCATTTCAGTCCTGTCGTTATCACTTATCTCACCTACATACTTAAAAAATATTTTAAATTCAACTTCTCTTCCAAGAAGATCACCTTTATCAGTTTGTTCTTGCAATGAATTTACACGAAGAGTTACTTTTACTCTTTCTGGAGCAAGAGATTGAGTTGATGATAAAGAAGGTCGGCTGACTGTAACTGTTTTTGTTATTGGATTTCCTTTCTCAACTTTTATAGATTGATTGTCAACAGTATTTTCAGACTGCAAAGTACCATCAGTAGTTAAAACTTGTTGTCTTAATGATCCATGTCTTACATCAAATGAACCGTCACTCGGTTTGTCAAACCCATTAAAATTTGCTTTCTGATATGTTCCATCACTATTTTTTGTGCCAGCATCTTTATTTCTGATTGGAGTATCATCTAAAAATATATCCTCATGTGCATAAGCAATATATTGATCTCGTTCATCTGCTGCGAGTTCATATATTTCATTTACTTGAGCAAGTTCTGTTGCAAGTTTTTTTGATGGTGTTGCAAAACCTTCAGTAAGTCCCTCAGATAAGACTTCTATAACTTTACCTGTCTCTGTATTGTTTAAAGTATCAGGATCTTTAGAAGGTTGTCTTGAACCTCCTCCAAAATTACCAGTAATAAAATGTTTTTTATCAGTCATTAACTTACAGTTCCTGTTACTAACCCATAATAATATCCATCATTAGCACCTGTACTAGGTCTGTTACCGCTTACATGAGTTCCAATAGTTTCTTTAAGATTACCAGGGACATATCTTGTATTGCCACTTTTTACAGCAATACTTGTATTAAATTGATTTTGATTATCTTGTCTAAAAGCAGTTATGATTTCGTCTCCATTATTTGTAAAACCTGTGCCTTGATATGTATTGTTACCAACAACAGCTTCAACTTTTACCTTTACAGATGACACAGCATAAATCCTGACGTATCTTCTTAAGGAAGTATCTGCATTATCTCTATCATATTCCTCAACAGGATCTCCAGTGTTTTCATCAAGAACCATAGAAACGGTATTGCCTCTATTATCTTGACCAATAGAAGAATTTGACGTACCTGGTGAGCCTTCAGCAGTTTCTATACCAGCACTAATTACTACAGATCCAACAAGATATTCTCCATAGACAATAGGCAATGGAACTGTAGCAAGCGTAGTGTTAACAGTATTGGAAAAACTAGCCGATAAAGGATCTTCTGCTTCTGGTTTTACCTCTGGTGTAAATAATTCTGCAAGTCCAGATAAAACTAAAAACGAGCCAAGATAAAAAGCTCCTTTAGCCCCAAATAAAGACTTCGAGGCTAAACTTTTTCCAAATGCTTTAAAACTACCCCCAAAAGATAATCCACCAAAAAGAAACGCACCTCCAATTAAAGCTGCGCCTAATAATATTTTCCCAAGACCTCTACCACTTCCAGCTATAACTGGAATAATTTTTATATCTGCAAGTCCTATAGGATCATGTAGTTCAGTCTCATCAATATCAATATTATTTACACTAACTTTATAATATTGATTTGCCATTTCATGTTCTAATTTAGGAAAATTAGCTATTAAAAACTTAACTGCATCAGCAGTGTTACTTGCTTTTGCTTCTAAAGATGTTTGACCTGTAGCTTCTTTTAAATGACCATATAATTTTATTTTAGTTAACATACCGATACCTCTTATGTGTACATCTTATATAAAATTCACCATAAGGTTCAATACAACTTAGTCTTTCATTGCAATGATGAGCAATATTTCCATGACCAACATAAACAGCAACATGACTAGGTTTAGGATGTAATAACTTCATTAGAAAAACATCACCCTTTTCAGATGACTCATTATCTCTTAATTCTCTAAATCCAGTTCGCCATGCGTAACTTTCAAATAAAGGATTTTTTAAAAATTCATCTGCTGTAAGTGATCTTTCATAATCTTTCAAATTTATATTTTTAATTTCTTTATACCAATCTCTTACAAAAGAATAACAATCAGTTAATCCCCAAATCCAAGGTCTACCATACAGTTTTGGTTTATATCCACTTGGTTTTAATTCTGACCAAGTATTTTCCAAAGGACTATAAATATGCCAAGGAAGTTTTGATGCTTCACAACTAATTTTATCTGCATCAGAAGGTTCAGAAGATCCTCTTGGATGACTATGAAATATTCCTACGATTTGACCCTTTTCTTCACAGGCTGCATAATTATCAGGATTTATTATAAAATTATCTTTATCTTTAGAAATGTTTGGACAATAAAAAAATACCTCTTTTCCTTTTATATTTACTACAAGACCACAAGCTTCTTTTGGGCTTTCAACCCTACTGTCTCTCATAGCTATTTGCTGCCACTGTTTCATCCTTTAAAAGTACCTGCTGATGGGAATTGATCTTTTGTCACAAGTCTTCTTGGAGCCTTAACACCTACTAAATCAAAGTTAGCAGCTAATTCAAATTGAACAATATCTCTATTTTCTTCGCTTTTTCTATCAATAAAATATATTTCTTGCGGAAATTCTGGATAAGAAGCATCAAAAGCATTGTAACTAGGAACTGTACTGTAATTAGAAGTTGGCAAAAACTTTTCTAATGTTCGTTTTCTAGTGACTTTTGCACCTGTAAGATCATTATTAATTAATATAGATAAATGAGATGCGTTTGACATATCCGATGCTGGAGTTGTAGTAGAACCTGATGCTGCTAAATTTACAGCACCGAGAATATTAGTAAATGTTGTTAATGCGTTAGAAAAAGTTAATGTTGGTCTAGGTAGTTGCCCTCGCCCAAACTTAAAACCTTCAGCTTTGACAGGTATAGCAACATAATCTACTACCGTAGGATTTGTTGTATTTCCATTAGTCCACTGTATTGAACCAAAATTATTATTACTTGTTCCATCATGGAAAAAATAAGTTGTGTCTATTGTTGCTGGGGGGACATAATGTATATTTGGAATTAAATCAACTTGAAAAAGCTCAATAATTCCAGATGGACTTGATTCCTGTAAACCTTTATTTACGTTTGGATTTGAATTAGAATAACCCTGCTCATAACTTGATGTCATGCTTCAAACACCTGTCTAAAAGTAGCATTTATAGTTGCCCTGTTTGGGTAATTCATATCTTTACTCCATGTCTCACAAACAAAAGTCATTGTAGAAGTCTCGCCATGAGGTTGATATGTAAAAGCTTTGTTGTCTAAAGCACGAGCATCAAGGAAAGTTTCAATATCATCCGATTCTGTTTCTGTAATATTTTTCCAGACAAAAGTAAATGTTTTAGGATTTTGATTACTTGCTAAACCGAAAAATATTCTTTGTTCAAACCCATCTGCAAATCTTATTGTTCTTGTATTAGGTTGTGATGATTTTTTTACAGGAAAACTAGGTTGCGGAGATGCTGGAAATGCTTGTAGTGTCATGCTAGTAATCCTCCTGGTCTTTGTTGTTGTATGATTTCAGATTGAACTGCTGCTGAAATAAGGCGACCAAGTTCTTGACCTTGTTGTTGATCTCCTTCTACAGAAGTTCCAGAAGCATCTACGTTTACAACAATACTACCAACACCTCCAGAAGCTTCAACTCCAAGTTTTCCTCCTCTTCCTCGCTTTAAAGGCATAATGGCCTCTGGGCCTGCTTCACCCATAAGTCCCATGCCATTTGCCATTGGAAATAAAGTTGGTTTATTAACTATTCCTCCATAAGCATATGGAACAATTTTGTTTTTAGCAAAAACATTGCCATTAGCACTTGGTACTATCTCGCCAGCATTAACAACACCACCATTAGCAAGATTAGGAAATAGGAAGCTAAATAAAGGTTTTACTATTGCTGCCCTTACAAGCATCCTTGTTAAATCAGCAATAATAGATCTCGCCAAATCACTAAAGTTTAATTTACCTGTCATGACAAACTTTACTAAAGCGTCTTCCATACCTTTAAAAGCATTGACTACGGCTTGTTCTGCCTGCTCTGCAAACTTAAATGCACTATCAGCAAATGACTTAAGTGGTGATTTATTTTCATCTCCTAAACTAGGTAAACCTTCGCCTCCTTCGCCTCCTTCGCCTCCTTCAGTCTCTGCTTGATCGCCTTGTAACTTTGCTAATCTTGCCAAAGCTTTATCTAATTGCTGATTTAATCTTTTTATGACTCTATCATCAGTTGAATTAGCAATTCTTTCATTTAAAGATGCAATATTTTTTTCTGTTTTTGCAATAGCATTTCCTAGACCAATACCCATAAACTTGTTAAATGCTTCTATAGCATCTGTAATAGCACCAACTATATTTGCAAAAACTCTTTGAAACTCTGCTCCAATAGGCTGCAATATAGTACCTACTGCAAGTCTTAATCTATCCATTGTAGTTTTTAACCTTTGCCCTGCATCAGCAGATGAATTAGCTACTTCTTCTGCTGTTTTTCCAAAATCAACTTGTAACTTTTCAGCAAATTTTATAACCTGATCTAAACCAACAGTTCCATCTCTCAAGTCTTTCTGAAGTTTCTGCAAACTACTACCATTTGCTTCTGCAAATTTCACAACAGCACCAGCTAGTCTTTCACCTAACTGACCCTGTAGTTCTTCCGCAGACACCTTACCTTTACCAAAAATCTGCGACATAGCTCGAATCGCAGATTGCACATCTTCAGCATTACCACCAGTAGCTTTTATAGCTTCTGAAACTCCAACAAAAACTTTTTCAGCTTGGTCAATAGTTCCACCAGCACCAAGAACAGATGCAGATAAAGTTGTAAATTGTTTGGTGGATGCAGCTATTGGTACATTTAATCGTTTTGATGTTGTAGAAATAATATCTAAACCTTTATTAAAATCTGCACCTGTTTTAGTAACACCTTTTAGTGCTATTTGTAGCTTTTGTATTTCTGCTGCATAAGAGGCAGAATCGGCAGCAAAAGAAGCAGCACCTGCAACCGCATCAATAGTTCCTCCTATAGCAGCACCTGCAATTGCACCAGGCGCACCTCCAGCTATTGCCCCAATACTTGCACCTGTAGCAGCACCAGCAGGTAAAAATCTTGAGGCAGCAGCACCTATAGCAGCACCTCCAGCAGCTTGCGCTCCAACACTCATCTTGCCAAACGCACCGCCAAAACGACCTCCACCTCCAGCAGCAGTTAACCTTTTCATGTCTCTTTCTGTTTCTCTTATAGCAGCACTTAATTTTTTATATTCAGCAGAACCAATAGCTACATTATCTTTAGTTCTTTTTAAAGCATCAATTTGTCCTTGAAAAGCGTTTTTGCTAAGTGCTGTTTCTTTTCTTATTTGTCTTAAGCTGTTAATAAATTTATCAGTACCTTTTTCTGTAAGTTTTACTGTTGATTTTAATTTTTCAAAATCCTTACCAAGACCACTTATTTTTGAGAATCCTTTTAAATCTAAAATTAATGATATTTTATCTATAGCTTTAGCCACTACTTCTTCTCCTTATTAAATTCACGCATAGCTACAGATTCCATTAGTTGTAATCCTTCGAGCATTTCTTGTCGGTTATCTACATGATAAAGGTCAAACAGTCCTCCATCAAGTAACAACACCTCATACTTCAATCCTACTACACCTCCAAAGGTTGTGTTCCATTGTGTCTGACAACGTAAAAACATCATTACAATATCCCAATTTTCATCAAAGACTTCAAAATCTTTCTTTTCCTCTGGTTGCTCCTCGATTTTCACACCAAACGCAGCAGCGTCTTTTAGTGTTTCATCTATAACTTGTTTGCCACCCGAAGCCCAATATAAAGCAGCATCAGTTAGTTTCCCACTTGTGCATTTGCATAGAATTTTTTAAAGGCATCTAAAACACCAGCAACGAAATCTATATCTTCTGCAAATTCTTTTAACACCACATCTGAAAATTCAATTGCAGTACCATCTTCTTCGTTTATATCATCCCAACCAACTAAAACTTTTTTCAAAGCCTCATATTCTGTAGATGATTCAAAACTATCAAGTTCTGATCGTGATAGACGTATAAATTTACCAGTAAAAGTTGTCGTTTCAAACTCACCTATTTTAGTTTCACTAGGGGTTTTAATTTCCACAGGCCAAGGATAGACCTTCGTTTTTTTTCTAACAAATGCCATAAATTAAGTTATATACTTCTTTACTCTACCTTAGTAGTCAATACTTACTAAGTAAAGACAATGCTCATCTCGTCATTAGCTGAACTTGGTACAAGCGTATATGGAATTTCTAACATTGTTACTCCATCTGCTTCTCCATAAGCCACATCGCCAATATCAACTTTTGTACTTGTAAATGTACAGATATTGCCAGCAGCAGTACCATGAGCAATTGTTAAGTTGCCAAGAGTAGTATCAGTCAAAGCAGCAGCAAAATAATCTTTTTGTGCAAGAGTTGGTGCTTCTATACTTACAGAACCATTAGCTGCCCTGTCAGTTAACAACACTTCTTTAGTGCCTCCAACAAGTTCCCTATACACTAATGAGTTACCAACATCCATTGAAAAGGACATTAATGCACCAGCATATGACAATAATTGAAAACTACTTGTATTTCCGTTTTTAAATATTAATGGAGTTGCTTGATTTCCATAAGTAACTGCTGGTAATGCAGTATCAGTTGGAGCGTTGTAAATACCAGTAAAAGTAAAGTCTATTGAAGGAATCTCGCCAACCGTAGCATTAATAGCAAAAGTTCCACGACAACCAGTAACAATATGCCTTACACCATCTACGTTGTAGTGAATAGTGACAGATGAAAAACTTGCTGAAATTGGTTCATAAGTAACGCTGGTTCCAGCACTAATCGTTTCCGAAAAACCACAGGCTTTTAAGGCACTTCCGAACCTGGGCGCAGTCCCGGCTGTCCCAGATCCAGCAAGTTCAACTGAAAAAGTACACTCAACTCTGGTGTTTGCAAGTAGTTGCTCAGATGCACCTAGATAAGGTCTTACGACATCTCTGTTTACTACATCACTCGATTGTGGTGTGATTGATAGATCTCTTACAAGAACAACATCTGTTGCTGCTGGAGTTGGATCTGTTCCATAGCTGCTCTCAGCCTCAATTAGAATTACTCTCTTCCTTGTCAGTTGTGCCATCTGTAGTTACCTCAGTAGGGGGTTCAGCTTGTTTAGTTTGTTGAACTAGCTTACGTTTGCCAGTTTTCGGGTTCAGTATGTAAGTACCGCCCTCATTTGGAATTTCATACTCCATAATAATCCTTAAGGGTTGTTAGGGTAACAACTTGATTGTAGATCATGTTGATAAATCGTTATAACTACTCCTGTAATCTACTTCATACTCACAGGAAATTATCCCTGCTGGTTGATCTGCCTCAACAACATCAAATGTTACTGTGGCTGGTCTTACATCAATTGCAAGTCCTCCTAAAGTTGGATCATTAACAACTTTTGTATGTAAACTTTCAACCGTTGCATCTGCTGTAGTATCAGGTGTTTGTGATCTAACGACAACAACTATTCTTACTCTTAATGTCCAATCTATTTTTAAATAGGTTGCACTATTAACAGTAGGCTCATCTGTGACAAACTCAACAACTAAAGAAGGTGATTCTTCTCTAGTCATTGGCTCAACTCTACTTCTATAAATACGAGTCCCTACACCTGTAGTTCCTGTAAGGTTTGTTTTTATTTGCGCTAATATTTGTTCTCTTTTACTAGCCATTTTAAACCTTCATTAAAGAAATTACCGATAAAGTACCGTCATCTATTTTTCTAGAACTTCTAACCTTGTATTTGACATTACTAACTTCAATTTGTGTGTCATATGCCAAAGACCCAAAATCACTTGTTTTGACTGTTAATTGATAATCAGTAGTCAATACACGATCATCAGCAACAATCTCGTCAGGCTGTTCTAAAATTCCTTTATAAGTAGCATTGTCATAAAATACATTTTCTGAAAAATCTCCAAAAAAAGCATTTAAATCTTCAGAATAAGCCATGAGAAAAAAAAAGCCCTCAATCGAGGGCTAACCTTTTAGCTATACTTCTTAACACCAACCAAGTTGATGCTGTAAGTAAATGATGGTGTTGAACCACCGACTGTTTGTACAATCTTTACAAAACGCTTAGAAGTGTCTTTATTAATTACAAGTGTTTGCATTGAAGCAGAACCTGTAACTTGTGTAAAAGTAGCTCCTGAGAGATCTGTATAAGTACCACCACTTGCATCAGATTCAGTTAACTTAACATCTAATGTTGGGCTAGAGCCTGTACCAGCAGCCGAATCTAAGATAAGCAATACATCTCCATCAAATTCGAGAAGATCTATAGCACTTGATGTAGCTGTAGCGGTAACAGCAGCAGTCGCAACACCAGCAGTAATAGTTAACTTGTCTAAGTTTTGCTGTAAAACAGACATTTTAAGATTCCTCCTGTGTAGAAATAAACTCTTCTAATTTTGTAATTAGATCAGTTTTAGTTTGTCTTTTATCGAGTTCTATTCCAAGCTCACGACCATATGCTTCTAATTGTGCTTTTGTCATTTGAGAAAAGTCAACTTTGTCACTATTGGCAGGCTCTTGCTCGACAACTGATTTTGTACTGGCAATAGGTGCTTCACAAGCTACAACAGCTAATTCAGCTTTATCTACTGCTATTAAATAATTACCAGCTTGCTCGGTAACATCAACGATAGTGCCAGCACTCGTAGGAGTGCCAGCTATCATTGTTGCTCTTAGCAATTTAACCTTCATATTATGTTCCGAAAGAGAACGCAGTTGGTTGTTTTACAGCGAAGTCAACATCCTGTAGTGCAATAATTCTTACACTACCGCTTGTTGCGTTTGCATATGGATCTACAGTTAGATCTAAACCAGACCACATACCAATTAC
>MDTE01088251.1_pt1 | contig 26322 bp, 26 predicted proteins | sample 811231 | NCBI WGS metagenome assembly MDTE01 (sample SAMN05326651, study PRJNA326480) | marine metagenome | isolation source: seawater | place: Indian Ocean: Red Sea | collected 2010
CAGCGACTACGAGCTGCATGAGAGAATGTGCGGAAGCGTCGGAAGAAGCAGGACTAGATCACATCTGGGTTGTTGACCACATAGCTATCCCGCCCGATGAATCTGAAGGCTCTGATGGCCGCTGGATTGATCCTCTGGCTGTCTTATCTTGGCTTGCCGCCGCAACGCGGACAATCAAATTAGGGGTTTCTGTTTTAGTGCTTCCGTATCGTCCCGCTCTTCCAACAGCCAAATGGGTTGCGAGCATACAAGAATTATCGGAAGGGAGACTGCTGTTCGGAATCGGACCCGGATGGATGGAAGCCGAATATATTGCCCTGGGCGTCGAAAAAAAACGTAGGGGCGCCATCACTGACGAGGTAATCGGCTTTATCAAATCCTGCTTTAACGCCGAGGATGATGTCGTTTCTGCGAATGGGCAACAATTCCTGTTTCGTCCGAGGCCAGCATGTCCACCGATCTACGTAGGAGGTATGACAGACGCAGCTTTAGAAAGAACGATTAAATATGGCGACGGTTGGCTTCCTGTAGGAATAGATCCAGAAAAACTTAAACCTCGCATAGAAAAACTCAAAGATTTAGCAGAAAAGGCCGGGCGCCCCACACCCGATGTAATCATTATAGGTGGCCTTCCGGAGGACCAAAACGAAGCGATAGACCAATTAAGCGCGTGTGCGGAGCTAGGAGTGTGTGATTTCATCCAAAACTCTCGCTACACAAAAACTGAAGAATTTGAAAAAGTGCTAGCGCGTCTGATAGACCTAAAAAAAGAATTACAATAAGTCAGCCTACGGACCCGAAATTAGAGCCCACCCTAAGACCAATAGGTTTTCAGAAGTCGAAGCTAAGCTTTTCGCAAAATTCCCGCAGGGTCGACTCTCTCACGTAGAATGTGTAATTCGTTCTCTGTCGGAGGCATAGTTGTCTCAAACACCTCAGGAATCACTAGATCGAATCCGGTATTATCTTGTACTTCCTCTAGGGAAACTCCAGGGTGGAGAGATTTTAGCCTCATGTGTTTGGAAGACGGTTCAAAATCCATAACACAAAGAGGAGTGACACACCATTTCGGTCCTCCGCCCGGCAAACCCAATTTTTTTCGCGCCTCTTTGCCACCGTTACCCCAACCGACGGTAGAGCGATAATCGCATTGGTCTACCAGCGTTCGTTTGTGATGATCGTTTAGCACGATGTAATATCTACCAACGTGGGTAGACAAAGTAGGAGTTCCTACGGATCCGGGCCCTCTAAACTTCAGTTTCGAAGGATCTTTTCCGATTCCAATCAAATTGGTATTTCCAAATCGATCAACTTGTATTCCACCTATAAAAAAAACGCGATTGCCCCAATTTTTCAGACGATCGAAACGATGTCCGCGGTCACTAAAAGACTCCGTCCATCGGACTACTCTCCCATCCCAGGCGTAGTCCGGTATAGGGATATGCTCTAAATGATGAACGTTCATCCGCCCACCAAAAAAAATAAGTTCCATATTTGGACCATGCATTAGGTGGGCGAGGCGCACTGCCAATTCAGCGACTGGCATTGCGACGCCGACTTGGAGCTTATCACCATCTCTTAAATCTCTTGCGAGCAAGCAGGCGAGTAATTCTCTTTTTGTAAATGTAGAAGTATCCATAACGAGACTCAAAACTCCCTCAGAGACAAAAGACGCTCTGTTCCGATGGTCTCCAGATAGCCAACGTGTGTTTTCGGAATAACGCAATATTTGTCGAGATAACTCTGTAACCCTGATGGTTCTCCCGTCCTCGCTTTTTCAGCGTGCGCCAAATAGTCACGAACATACGGAACGTCTTGTAGGTAATACCCTCTGCTATAAAAAGGATGCGCTCCCCATGGAGCGTAGACCACCGCATCAGCCGCTTCTATCGTAGTTGCCCAAGGATTTGCTCGGATTTCGTCATTGGAAACCACTTTCTCTACTTGGACCACGACCTTGTCAGCCGCCCTCGCTAAAAAAAGGTCCAGCCAACCCGGTCCGCCATGGTGTTGTATATTGCCGTAAGCATCGGACTGCGCAGCATGTAAAATGGTAATGTCCGGCTTTATCGCCGGGACCGCGATTAAAGTCTCGCCCTCTATCGGGTCCTTAAACAACTTCAAGTCTGTGTTGACATCGGTCAAAGAAGTCCCCACTCCTCCTCGCCAAGGCAGAAAAGGTAATCCTTTCGCGGCAGCCTCAAGGCCCGTAGTCAAGATCCCTTCTTCACATTCCCACACCTCTATCTCGCTTCGCTCAGCTGCGCCTCGAAACGAGGGGACAACCGGGACACCAGCCCCTCCTCCGGCATAATAACTAATCGTTTTCGTCACACAACCGGCAGCAATTAAATGGTCGAGGCCCAGTCCACTGCATATAATGGTTAAATCCCTGACTCCGCGGCGAATTATCTGCCGAATCAACGCCATCGGATGAGGCTCCCCTATGGCGATAGTCATGCCATTCTTTACCCAATCCAACACTTCCAATTCTGTCTGTAAGCACTCAGTTCTTTTTGTCATATTGTGAAGTACCAAAAGTAGTCGTTAAACTTAACTAGCTGGTTTTATCTATACGGAAACTCGACGAAAATAGTCGAGGCATCCTGTTTCCTTTAGGAGCTTGGTTACTCGGGAAGACTCTTCACCTTCTAATGAGTTAAACCGCTCAACTAAAAACTTCAAACATTTACCATGATAGCTAAAACATGGTTGTCGGTATTCAGAACCTTGCATAGTAATGCTAAATTCCCCAGAGCCATCTTCTAGAGCTTCATTATTTGCCACTAGGTATGGCAAATAGTAGGTTGCAGCATACTTGAGTATTTTTATAATTACCGGGGAAAACTGGTCATCCTCGGGGTACCAAATACCATCCGTATCCGATAAGTCGTCGGCCCTGAGTACCCACGCCTCCGTGCGAGGCGCGACCGTACGCATGATTTTCGAAGCCGTAGAGTCGGTTCCCAAGGTCTTCAATTGCCCGTAGACGCCAAAATCTCCTATCGACGGTCGACTTCCGAAGAAAAATTTATCCCTTGCCACAAATTCTTCCATAATGCGGAGAAATTCTTCATAGCTCTTCTCTAGTATAGGCCCGTTACTCTTCGAACAACCTACTAAACCCATCCTCTCCGTTTGGCGTTCTATAAAATTGTCTGTCAAACCGTTCAACTCGGCTTGCGTCAAATTAGAATGAGCATCATCAATCACCCACGAAGCTCCCCACCTGGCATCTGTATCGGTATTAAAGCGAAAATAAAATAAACATTTTGTTAACCACTCATCTGCTAAATCTTCGATTAATAATGATAGAAATGCGTCAGAAGTTCTACGCGGAAGGATCGTTCTTTCTTTGGAATGACGCTTGTCGATATCAAGCAGAATAGGAGTGCTGTCAGTACGATACTCACCACTCGGAAATTGCACAACCGGCATGATAAGAGGCTTAACTCGTTTCGTTTCGTCAAAGAATTGAGGCATCCTCCCGACCCATCGAAAGACAATATGCATATATCTCATTACCGCCCGAACCTTGACAGAATAAGGAGAGGCTTCGATACCTATAATTCGATAAACGCTCATTTACCCACCGCTGTTGCCGCAAAGAGGATAGAGTATACATGTGCATCTTGTATATGATGAACAACTCAGGGCACACAACGATATTTCGGGAGATGAGACAATGAACGACAGAATTTGCATAATTAGTGGTGTGGGACCAGGAACCGGAGCCTCCACCGCTCGGCGGTTCGCGACTGCGGGCTATAAAGTCGCAATGCTCGCGCGAGACGAAAAGCGTTTGTCCACCTTAGAAAAAGAAATCCCAAATGCTCGCGCCTTTCCGTGCGATGTCAGTAATCAGTCATCGGTCGAAAACACAGTAGAAAAAATTACTCTGGAAATGGGACGACCTGAAGTGTTAATCCACAATGCTGTCCGAGGCACTTTTGGTACATTCTTAGAAATAGAGCCGGAGGATCTTAGGCAGAATTTCGATATTAATACCATGGGGTTACTGTACCTTTCGAGGGCCGTCACTCCGATGATGCTCGAGCAAGGAAAAGGGGTAATCATCGCGTCCGGGAATACGGCCGCTCTAAGAGGGAAACCCCGATTTGCCGGTTTCGCGCCAACAAAAGCAGCCCAAAGGATCTTGTGTGAATCTATGGCCCGGGAAATAGGTCCCCAAGGTATCCATGTTGCCTACATCATTATAGATGCGGTAATAGATCTCGAATGGACGAGAGAAATGATGGGCGATAAACCAGACGACTTTTTCATCCAACCAGATGCAATCGCGGATACTATCTACGGAGTATCCCAACAAGATAGATCGGCGTGGTCTTTCAATGTAGAAGTGCGTCCATTTGGAGAAGAATGGTAAAAACAGCTTCTCCCAAATTGGAATACGCTTCTCGGGCGGAGCTTACAGTAAAGGCTTGGCGAAGCTTAATTCATTACCGTCGGGATCTAAAACGTGGAAATAACGCTCGTTCCATTCAGCATCTCGAGGTGATGTTTCAGTTTTGAAACCAGCAGAGCACACAATTTCGTACATCATGTCCACATCACTGACATAAATTATCGCTCGGCCCCACGGTTCATTCGGAGGTTTTCCTTGTGCTAGATTTATAAACCCATCGCCTGCTTTGAAGCTGGTGAAAGCTGCAGTTTTACCGCCATGAACCAACTGAAAACCCAACGCCTCATAAAAAGAAACCGCTTCTTTCATATCGGCCGTGTAAAGAGTTATCGCACTAATACCGGTGATCAACTTGTTAGAAAACCGGTTTTCATCTATTCCTTTTACCATAATGCTAAAGTTTGCGTATTTAAGAATCAGTCCTTGAGTTCGTTTATCTATCTAGTGTTGTTACCCGTCGGAGCTCGCGACGAGTCAGCGTATCTCCGAACGGCATCGCTCGATGCATAGTGCAACTATTATCATAAATAACCAAATCACCTTCTTCCCAACGATGGCTATATATAGATTCTGATTTCGTCGCGTGTTCTATGAGCTCCTGCAGTAGGATGCGGCCGTCGGGCACGGACCAACCTATTATGTGAGAACAATGCGCCGCTATATAAAGCGATTTTCTCTTATTTTTCGGATTAATCCGCACTAAGGGCTGCTCTGCGCCTTCTAATTTTTTTTGCTCACCTTCGGAGAACACAAAACCGAGGCGCTGGCGAGAATACGCAATCGAATGATGTGCAGTAAGGCTTTCTAACATACATTGCATATCGTCATTCAAAGTGTCGTACGCAGCGCGTGTATCAACGAACTGGGTGTCAGGGCCATCTGATGGCAAAACTCGAGCGATCAACAATGAAAAGCGGCCGGGAGGATTCTCAAAGGAAGCATCAGTATGCCACAGCCTATTAGCCAGGCCGTACTGACGCTTACGACTTTCTTCGGGAAGTATCGAACCGTCCGCAGCGACGTTTGAGACATCAGTCAACGCTTCCATCCCAAAGCGGCTTTTTGCGATGGCTGCTATTCCTGTTTTACTATGTAGTTCTCCTCCGAGCTTTCGAGCGAATTCTAGTAGCGCAGAATCGTCCAAACGCTGTTTCCGAAAAACCAAAACCGCATATTCATCCATTCCGGTCCTAATTTGCTCTAACAGAGTCCCGTCCTCTTGCTCTGTCAAATCGAGATCCGAAACCTCTGCCGCAAAAATAGGGTGCAGCGACCTAAAATTTATCTTCATGTACTGGCCTTAGTCGCAATTAGATCCATAGAATTACACAGAACCAGCATAAAATAAAAACGTTTGCATATCACCCAGCGCCACTTTTTAAGGACATAGCACTATGGGAATCTTTGTTGACGACTTCGAAAATCTTAGGCAAAACGGTATTACAAAAACGGCGTTCAAAAGATTCGGTGATCCGAACGTCGTGCCTCTCTGGTTCGGAGAAGGGGATATTCCTACTCCGCAAATCATAAGAGAAGCCGCCCAGCAGGCTCTAGACAACGGCGCCACTTTCTATACTCATACTCTAGGCAGTCGAGAATTGAGAATTGCTATACAACAATACATAGAAAACCAACTAGGAACACCAACAGACTTAGAGAGAATCTGTGTTCCCGGATCGTCGATGCTAGCCGTGAATATCGCTGTACACATGACACTTTCTAAAAACGACCATGCGATCGTGATTAGTCCACACTGGCCTAATGTTGACCGCGCAATGAGCGTGGTTGGAGCAGACATCACGTACGTGCGCCAAGACTTTACCGACTGTAAATGGCAATTATCTCTAGAAAAAGTTTTTGATGCCGTGACTGATACGACAAGAGTGATATATCTGAATAGTCCGAGTAATCCTACGGGGTGGACGATGAGCGCCGAAGATCAGAATGCCCTGTTGACCTTTTGCCGAGAAAAACAAATTGTCATTCTCGCAGACGAAGTCTACAACCGCGTCACATTCGAACTAGATGCAGCACCGTCCTTTCTGGAAATAACAGAGCCAGAAGATCCTGTGATAGTCGTAAATGGATTTTCGAAAGCGTATGCCATGACTGGTTGGCGTCTGGGGTGGTTAGTCGCACCTAAGGGATATCAAGAACAATTAGCAGTTGTATCAGAATGTTTTAACACTTCGGCACCCTCTTTTATTCAGCAAGCGGGTGTGGCAGCGTTGACAAAGGGCGAACCCATTATAAAAGACCTTAGAGAGCGCTATAAAGCCGGTAGGACACTCGTCATGGATGCTTTCCAGCCCCACTCCCGTATACAAATCGCCGAACCCGAAGGTGCCTTTTACGTATTTCCGAAAATAGACGGTATAAATTCGAGCGAACATTTTACTAACACGGTTCTCGAAAAGCTAAACATAGGATTGGCTCCTGGCTATACCTTCGGTCCGAAAAATGAACAGCACTTCAGATTGTGCTTCGCCCAATCCCACGACAAACTTAAAGTAGCCTTGCAGAAGATTGTTGACTTCATACACGAATACTGACAACAAGGTAAGCGAGTGTCCGAACATTTATTTAAGATAGAGTGCCTAGGTATGTCATTCCGTGGCATTAAATAATCGACTTTTAGGATATTCTGCACCGGCAACATGTTCTAGTGTTGCTAGCCTAACCATCTGGTAGGTCCTAATTCGAAAAGCAGGGTCACACGACATGCGGACGTAAAGATCACGAGGCGATACCTCATAATCTTCCTCCAACCACGACATCAGATTCGCCGTAGCATCGTAAATCGCGTGCTCCATTGGACGATTGATGCCAACAGCCACAACAGCATCCGGTTTCTCAATCCTAACGCAAGGCAAACGTTTCTTCTTAATCACCTTGCAAGAAAGCTGGACCGTAGCACGAGTTTCATCCGCTATACCTGTGAATTCAGTATCACCCTGTCCGCCGTGCACATCTCCGATATAAAGAAGTCCTCCTTCGTTGTAACTGTTTAGATAAATGATGTTACCCCCACAAATATCCCGACAATCTATATTGCCACCGAACGGGCCCTGGCCTAATACTGAAGTAAAAACTTCTCTCTCGGGGGCAGTTGCAAGAGTTCCTACAAACGGTTCTAGTGGCCAAGAAAGGGTCTCCGAATATCTAGCGGTACCGTCTCGCGTGAACCCACTAGGTCCTGGAAGGTGCTCAATAACATGAACATATCCGTCTGCGCATTCTTTATATCTTAGAGAGTCACCCAAGGGACCCATTTGCGGAAGCACTCCGGAAAAGCCATATCTCCACGGGTCAACCCAATCGATACTAACGGCCAATACGTCTCCCGCTTCACAGCCCTGAACATAAATAGGCCCTACTACAGGATTAAATAAGCCTGGAGTAGACTCAGCCAATTTAGCGAAATGCGAACTATCAAAGCCTTCGACCTTAGGCTGGTCACTGTCGTCCGCAATCATCCCCGACAACGCATCATCCGTTTCTACCTGAAACACCTCGCTTTCATCTACGAAAAGGCATGGCTCATCCCGAGCGTCAAATGCGTATTTTTGCACTTCCCTTCTTTTTACAACTTGCATGAGCCTCATCCTTCATTTTGATTTGGTTGTTTCTACGATCTCTCGTAACTCTACTCTGACACTAGCTAGCCAGAATCTTGGAGACACGCTAGTTTCCTCTGCATTACCCTTGTAACAAAAATCGAACGAAAAGGAAAAACTGTGAGTGATTTACTCTATCTTGTGCTGGCTTCTATTATGGGGTCACTCATGGCACTCCTCTCCGATTATGTGGGTTTGAACGCGTAATATAGCGCGGATCGCTTAGTTGGAGTCTGGATAGGATGCTCTACATACAGATTCGTCGCTCTCAGACTTGAGAGCAAGGTATCATTTTCCCTATGATGGGCGTATCAGGCCATCGAAAGGATACGATTGATGTCAGCAAATTCAGTCTATTACAAGGTAAAGTTTTAATTCAATTTTTTGAAACACCCCGCTGAAAAGTCTGACCCGCGCCAAAAAGGAAAACATGTTCTGCAAACGAAAACTCTTAAAAAAACTGAATTGATAAGCGGGTTCCTCCTTTTTGCCTGTCTCTTTTTCCATCTTCAAGGTTTCGGTGCAACTATAGCGGAGCCATCACCGCAAGCCTCGCCTACGAAAATCTCCGATGATGTAGCCCAAGACACGATCAAAAAAGCTCAACTCGCGTACTCCGAGGCGCGTTTTGTTGAAGCGAAAAACATCCTTGAAAACGCGTTAGCCGACAACCCAAAATGTGCAGAATGCTTACATTTGCTCGGTAAAAGTCTAGGGCGTATGGCGCAAAACGCTAGCTTCTTTAGCGCAGTACGCTTGGCTCGACAGACAAAGAAGGCTTTTGAAGAAGCGATTGCCCTCAGACCTGATAGCACTGCGGCACTCCAGGATCTGATTCAATTTCATCATAGCGCACCTAGAATAGTCGGTGGGAGTAGAAAAAAAGCGCAAGAGTTGGAGCGCCTACTAAAAGAAATTCAGTCAAAAAATGGACATCTGGGGCATCACTAAATTAGATTGGTCTAGCTTTTTTAGTAATGAACAGAAAGAAGATTCGAAAGTCTTTACAGGAATAAAACATTGTGGTGAAAGGTATTTTTTTTGATTTGGGTGGAACTCTCTATAGCTACAGAAATCTTGCACGTACGACCACGGATCTAATAAAAAAAGCTCTCGAAAAAATGCGTTTAGATGTTCCGATAGAACAAGCTAAAAGTGCATACACCGATGCGGGAAGGGAAGTCTTAAAGAAATATTCACATAAGCCATATTATCTTCATCAGGACTTTTTCGATGATACATTTCGACTCTTTTCCAAATCGCTGAACAAAGAGTGTAATAAAGAAACAGAGATATGGTATCGAGAGCTCCACAGAGAAGCGGTCACTGACTGCCTCGTCCTTAAAGAGGATTGTGTAACGACGCTCGCAGCACTCCAAGCGCGCGGGTTCTATTTGTCGGTAGTCTCCAATATCGATGAAGATATGCTCACGCCTCTCACAAAAGAACCTGCGTTAGAGCATTATTTCAACCATCTCACGAGTTCTGAGAAAGCGCAGTCTTGCAAACCGGACCAACGAATATTCGAATATGCGCTTGAACTGTCAGGCCTGTCGCCAGACACAGTGATCTTTGTAGGAGACTCTCCCGAGCACGACATTATTGGCGCCAAATCTGCTGGTATGAGAACAGCCCAAATTACCGACGGCAATATGACACCCCCTCTCCAAAGTAGGGAGGTAAGAGCGGCGCCCGATTACCATATCAGCAGTCTTTCGGAACTAATTAAAATTACTGAGCAATATTAACTGTCGAACAAAATCTATTATCATCCTCAAACTTGCGGATAAAATTAATTTTCACAAACAACAGAAGGAAGCAACATGGCCACAACAAAAAGAAATATTTTAGCCGAAATTAAGGCTGCTAATAAGATGCTCGAAGATTGTATTGCTAACGGAGATTCGGCGGGTGTTGCAAAACTCTATAGCGCGTCGCCTATGCTAATGCCACCAAATTCAAAAGTATTGAAGACAGCCAGAACAATAGCGGGCTGGTGGCAAGAAGCCCTGGATATGGGCGCTAAATCCGTTACACTCAAAACAATAGAGGCGGACCACCTTGGCCGAACGGTCGCCGAAACTGGCAGCTTCACTATGAAGGGAGCCAGAGGTAAAGTACTAGATAAAGGGTCTTATGTGGTCATCTGGAAAAGAGAAGGAAAAAACTGGAAATTACATCGAGATATATTCAATTCCGATAATCCTGCCTAAGTGTTTTTCAAAGGGAAGGCAGAGTATCGGTTGGCACAATCGAGACTGTCTCGGTATCCGGCTCATAGGTGATAATTGCATAGCCGTTCTCAAGCTGCTTGCGAACGGCTGCCACCTTTGTCTCAAAGGAAACTTCTTTGCTTCCATAATCCGTGCCTTCTCTCAAAACGAAATCTTCTATAACCGCACACAATGATTCCGGGCTCAATACATCGAACGGAACCTTAACCGGGCTACTGCCGCTCTCACTCATAACCGATCAGGCAGTCCGACGGGTTTTTATCTACCCATTCCGCGATCTGGTCGATGCGGCGCACGGTGACCTCCATAAGCTCATCGCATAAACAGCGTTCGTTAGTGGCACGATATAACTTCTCTAAATTATTTCGATAGTCGAGCCAAGATTCATCTGCTACTGAAAAAAGTTTCTCTTCCTCGGTGGCTCCAGAAAACTTATCTAAAACAAACTGCGTCAGAGTAACCCTTTCCTTCTCTATATTCTCTAAGGAGGGACAGTTGGCTTCGAGGGAAAATGCAATGTCGGAGATAAGGATTAGAAAAGTCGTCATCAGTGTTACGCCCGCATCTAACCGTAACATACTATATGTCCTCTAATTTGTTGTTACCAGAAATAAGCATTCACGAAAAAATCGAGTGTTGTCCTCGGACCGGAAAAATGCCGGAGCATATCGTTTTTAATTAATGCTTCCCTGTCCATTCGACTGGTGCAGTTCGCAACACTGTCTTGCAAAAAAATACTGAAGCCAGAAAACTAAAGCTGCGTAAAAACGGCGCCGTGCTTGACAGTTTCCTTATTGAATATAGATGAGGACACCAAAACTATCAAATTGCAACTCTCGACTGTTGCCGGATCTAAGAAACCTTCTTGTATTGCGAGTGGTTAACCTTTCAAGCATACAAACTGTAAGTCTCATATACCGCGTCAGGTCGTGGACCTTTTTTGATATGAATTAATCCTTTTCCAAGCTCCATAACCAAACTCGCACAGCTACCCACTAGATGGTTACTAAGCTTCGGTTGCTCCGAATATGGGCGCATAATCGATTCAGGACTGTTTTTTCCGTCTAGCAACACTTTGCGGGCTAATTCGAGTTCCTCACCCTCACCTTCCTTTATAAGTTCATTAGCGCGCTCCAGACGAATACGGGAGTTCTCGATCCCATCCTCTTGCAAACCAACTTCACTTCCAAGGCTGTGATTAGTATGGACCAAAAAACCATCTTCAGGTTGAAGGATAAAAGTATCATCTCCGCAGAACTCTTTCGCGAAACCACCTTCAGTAGAAGAACCTACCAATAAGTTCCCAGACTTCCCGTTTCCGCAGGAATCGAGGATTTTGTGAACACCCGTGAAATCTTGCGCGTTTAACAATCTGCCTATCACTAAATGAATCGGAAGTCCTTCTAACCTATGCTTCCCAAACAAAATATTCAAACAAACTCCTATGCCTGCTGAGTTAAGACCTATTTTTCCAACCATCCCCGGTTCAGTAAACGACAGATAACGGAACCCATCCTTCCGCTCATGTCTAATCAAGACACAAAGTCCTTCCAGACGCTCTACCCAATCCCAGTTCTGGGCGAGAACTGACGATTCACACAGATACAATGCAGTACACTCTGGTATATCCGCATTTAGCAACTCACTCCGTCCATTTAGGAGAGAAATTTTCCATACTGGAACCGTACTTCCCTCAGAAATACCCAAAATCTCTTCGTACTGCTCCGGAGAATATCGCAACGCCAAAGATTGAACTTTCGACGCAGCGACGGTCATTTGCTGCTCTGAAAAACCGAGACGCCCAAATAGGTCTTCTATATAAAAATCGACGGTGTCATGGATCCGACCACGAAATGCCTCTCCATGGCACCTTCCCCGAAGTCTCTCAGAGCCTTTCGTGTCCAGTATTGGAAAACTCTGCATAACGAAGCCCCATTTAGAAATTATTCATACATACCCGCAAATCAAGTTATTGCCGAGCGACAGTACCACCGTCTATGGGCAACACCACTCCATTACAGTACGTAGCTTCATCTGATGCCAAATAGAGGCAGCCAAAGGCCATCTCCATAGGAGTGCCAGCCCTACCCATAGGTGTAAGATAGTCCGCCGTTTGCTTGTCTGAAAAAATATCCATCACATCTGCTATCATCGGTGTATCGGTATATCCGGGACAAACACAATTTGTACGGACTCCTTGTTGAGCATAAGTCGCGGCCATAGCCCTTGTCAGATTGATGATCCCACCTTTCGCCGAGCAATATGTATGAGCAGTTTGCATACCTACCATTCCCGAAATGCTTGCCACATTCACAATTGAGCCGGAACCTCTTTCTAGCATATGCTGTAAAACCCCATGGCACATGTAATAACAAGCATTAAGATTAATGCCGATTACTTCCTCCCATTTTTCTGGCGGTGTAGTTGCAATATCATTCATAGAGTTCTCGCTCTGATGACTCCAACTCCAACCTACACTAGCCGAATGGACTAATATATCTACCCTTCCAAACTTATCGATAGTCTGTTGCACGACATTATTTGCATCTTCCTTCTTGGAAAGATCAGCAGGTACAATTATCCCTGACCCTCCGTTTTTTTCGACTTTGCTAAGAGCATTTTCCAAAACACCGGAACGTCTACCGCAGCCGACCACAGTTGCCCCTTCTGCTGCAAATAACTGGAAACACGCCTCGCCAATGCCACTACCCGCGCCCGTAATGATAGCAATCTTGTCGTTTACTCTACCTACCATAATACCGCTCTCCTTATTTCAGTGTAGACGCACGTCAACAGAATGACTGAAGGACTGTCGCATTCGCCATACCTCCCGACTCACACATCGTCACCAGACCCGTAAGACCATTATTAGCTTCTAGAGCACTCAGTAAATTGGCGACCAACCGCCCGCCGGATGCGCCCACTGGATGCCCTAGTGCAATAGCCCCCCCATAGCAATTCAATTTATCAGGGTCTGCTCCCAATTCCTTTTGCCATGCAAGCGGTATGGATGCGAAAGCTTCATTCACTTCATAAGCGTCGAGCGAATCGAGACTTAAACCAGCTCTTTTGAGAACTTTCTGAGTAGCTGGAATGATGGCCGTCAACATCATAATTGGGTCGTCGCCGACGGTCGCAAAATGGGTGATCGCAGCGCGCGGGTTCAAACCGAGGCGCTCTGCGGTTTTTTCTTCCACTATTAGCATCGCACTAGCTCCATCAGATATCTGACTTGAGTTACCAGCGGTTATAGTCCAACTCAAATGAGGAAAGCGTACTTGCATTTCTTCGCTACAAAACGCAGGCTTCAAGTTAGCCAACTTGTCCAACGATGAATCGGGACGGAGTCCTTCGTCCTCGAAAACAACTTCACCATTGTCAGTTTTAATCGGGACAATATCTCGACCGACAACACGGATCGCTTGGCTCGCTTTGACATGTGATTGCACAGAAAAGCGGTCCATACTCTCTCTATCTATGCGCCACTTGTCAGCTATCAACTCCGCAGATATTCCTTGATTGACCATCCCCGCGGGATAACGAGCCCTTAGCCTGCCACCTAGATTGTCTTTACCCATGCGATTGACACGCATAGGCACAAGGCTCATCATCTCCACGCCCGAAGCTATGACTACATCGTAAGCCCCCGCTATGACACCTTGAGCAGCAAAATCCATAGCCTGCTGAGCGGAACCGCATTTCCTATCCAAAGTTACAGCAGGCACGCTTTCTGGAAAACCGGCCGCTAAAACCGCCTGACGCCCTATATTTGCAGATTGCTCCGCCACTTGGATCACACAACCAGTTATGACATCTTCTACTAAAGACGGGTCTATTCCTGTTCTGTCGACAAGACCGTCTAATACTTGGGCCAACAAATCGACCGGATGCACGGCTGCTAATGCTCCATCCTGTTTTGCGCGCCCGAAAGGAGAGCGGACAACATCAACTATTACCGCCCTGCGAGACGCCGCATTAGCGTTCACGAGTTTTTTCTCAACGACAAACTAAATTTAGAAGAGTTTATTTCGACCACAGGCGAATTAGCAATTTGCATCAGCTTAGCGACCTGCTCGATCTCGGGCGAAGACAAATAAGGGTAGGTCTCCTTGACAGGACCAGAAACCTTCATTTTTTCTAATCCCTCACCGGCCACTAGCGCCCTAAGAATAAGCTCATCGTCATCATCGGTTTCAAATTCTCTCCGAAGCTCTTCTGCGGAAGGCTGAGGTGGAGGGTTCGACAAAACTTCTTTAGCCCGTGGAGAGGAAAGTATCCGATCCTTTATTTGTGGATCTATTGGGCCGGCCGTGTCTCCATAGAAACCGGCAGCATATTGAATCACTTCGTCAGGAATAGATGAATAACGTTTCCCAGTAACGATATTCAAAACAGCCTGCGTACCAACGAGTTGCGAAAAGGGAGTAGCCATACCTGGGTAACCTAACTCCTCCCGGACAGCGGCCGTTTCTTCCAAAACCTCGTCCAACTTCTCACTCATGTCATGCTGAACTAACTGTGCCTTTAACGTCCCTACCATACCACCGGGCACCTGGTGTCGAATAGACATTACATCATATTCCGCGTGCTGGTTGACGAGGAAACCTGCGGCTTTGCCGACTTTTTCGAAGTGTTTGGATACAGGTTCCAGGAGTGAAGTATCAACATCATGAGTGTGTCCAAGTAACTCGCAATTACGCGTCATAATTTCTATGGAAGGGACCGCTGGACCATTAGCCATGGAGCGAACAGAAGTATGAAGGATGGATACGCCAAGTTCTATCGAATCCAAATACGCTTTCGCAGACTGGCCAAGTAGATTATTTGAATGAAACTCAATAGGTTTTCCTCGGGACTTGCTCACTATCGCTGGTAGCAATGTACTCAAGCGTTCCTTTTCCAGAACCCCGGCGGTGTCATACAGGAGTATAGTGTCTATGTCATCGGAAATAGAAAGCTCATCCGCCTGCTTCGCGTAATACTCGTCAGTGTGGACCGGGCTTAACGTAAACATGATGGCGCCCGCAACTTCGGACCCATATTCCTTCGCTATGCTTGCCAACCGCTTCGTTTTATCATTGTTGAATAGAACGTCATAAATCCAGTAACTGCGAACTCCATGTTCATTCAACCTACGCATCCAGATATCCATCAGCGCGTCGGGCGTTACGCCAAAGGTGACCGACGCGTTGGATCTCATACCTGCTCGCAACCTAGTTCGCGGCATAGCATTAACGAGCAAATCTAATCCTTCCCACGGATTCTCGTAGCAGTACTTTATTAAGCACTCAAACATAGAAGAACCAGTAAGATCTATAACGTGATAACCGGTTCTATCGACCAACGACGCAATGGGAAGAGCCATTCCCGCCTGCATCCGCATACCCCACAGACTTTGCTGTCCATCACGCATAGTTTCATCAAGAAATTTAATGTGAGCCATCAGACTTTATCCTTCTCAAAAAGATTAGGTAACAAGTTTTCCTCCAACCACTTTGTGTGGATTTCATTATTTTCAAAAAGTTCACTCGCAACTATCTCTTTCAATAGTGGAAGATTTGTTTTTATCCCTTCGATAGCAAATGTATCCAATGCACGTTTCAATCGCCTCAGTGCCCGAGGTCGATCTTCTGCAGTAACGATCAGTTTGCCGATCATTGAGTCGTAATAAGGGGGTACGACATAGTCTCGAGAGCAATGACTATCGACGCGGATCCCGGCCCCAGACGGTGGTTTCCAAGTCACAATCCTACCCGGACTGGGCATAAAGTTATTTCGCGGATCTTCAGCATTTATTCGGCATTCGATCGCATGCCTAAACGGAGAGATGCGGGATTGTTCAGGAAGAGAGTCTAGCTCATTTCCCGCTACCAAAAACTGAAGCCCTACCAAGTCATAACCAGTCGCCTGTTCGGTGACAGGGTGTTCAACTTGAATACGAGTGTTAACCTCGATGAAATAATAGCTTTCTCGTTCAACATCGTAGAGAAACTCAACGGTTCCCGCATTCTTATATTTCAAACTCGAAAGCATAGATATTGCTGAAGAATACAGGCCTTCTCTTACCCTCGACGGGATCACGACACAGGGAGCCTCCTCCACAACCTTTTGGTATCTCCGCTGCACAGAACAATCACGCTCTCCAAAATGCACTATGTTACCTGCACCGTCTCCAAGCACTTGAACTTCTACATGACGGGCGGTCTCAACATAGTGTTCCATATACAAAGTCCCATCGCCAAAAGATTCCAAAGCCTCTGCGCTAGCCAATTCGAAAGAGTTGCTTATTTCCTCCTTGCTGTACGCTACAAACATTCCCCGACCACCACCACCGGCCGAGGCCTTCATCAGAACTGGGTACCCTAGTTTATTCGCGGCCTTTATAGCATCCGCTACACTATCTATAGAACCAGTACCCGGTACTAGAGGAACTCCGGACCGCTTGGCTATATCTCTAGCTTTCAACTTGTCACCAAGCTGTTGAATAACAGAGGGGGACGGTCCCACAAAAATAATGCCATGCTCTTCGCAAAACTCCGCTAACTCGGCTCTCTCCGACAAAAAACCATACCCCGGATGAATAGCATCGCATCCTGCGCTTTTAGCCGCATGGACTATCAGCTTGGGATTTAGATAACTTTCCTTCGACTGGGCTGGCCCAATAACGATCGTCCTATCAGCAATCCGAGAAGCTGCAGAATCAATATCGGCGGCGGATACGGCTTGCACCGTCTCTATACCCAGATTATGCGCAGCACGATTAAGGCGCACGGCAATCTCGCCCCTATTCGCTATCAGAACCCGTTTAATAGGCATATCGAAAAATACTATAATAAAGATCTTTATCGCGGTTCGACGATCATCAGAACCTGGTTGAATTCGACCATCTCACCGTCCTGGACACAAATCTCTCGCACAACACCCGCCATTCCCGCCCTGACGGGTGTAAACAGCTTCATTACTTCTATCAGGCACACTTCCGTTTCTGTCGAGACATCCTGCCCTTCCAAGATATATGGAGCAGACCCGGGCTTCGGGGCTTTATAAAAAGTTCCGAGGTTCGGTGCCCGAATTGCTACCATACCATCGGGAACGACCTCCGATTGCAGCGGAGTTTCCTTCAGCGGACTTGTTGACTCTACGTGTTCATTGGCCATAAGCGCAGAAGCCGGTGCTGCGTCGTACTCATTGCTTTGAGGGATCTTTCTAGGACTATGCGCTTGCGGATCGTTAGAAAGAAATATCTCTAGATCGTCGGTTTTTAGATGCATCTCTCCCCAATCGGACTTATTGAATATTTCTATCAAGTTTTCGATATCTTCGGATTTCAATTCATCACTCATCAATTCTAGTCCTCAAACTGTCAATCTTTTGAATTTCCTCTACCCGATTATGCTCCTGTATCGCAACCAAAAGAACAGGTAATGTTTGGTTACTGATAATCGTCCCTACTCCCGCTCTCACAGCTGCCCTTACCCCTGCGTCCGTGTTTAAACATCCGCCGGTTACCGAATCATCTTTTGAAATTAGGTTCTGCAGTTCATCGGGATCGTCACCACCTTCTAGCTCGTCCAGGTCCACCGTAATTCCTACCGAATTATCCTTCGACACTACCGCCGTTTTAGAAACTCTAATTGCGTATTCCTCCAGTTGCCGGAGCGCGGGTATATCGTTTTGGGACAGCGACCTACATTCCAACCGTCCCTTGTAGATTTTCCCTTCATTAGCATCCACCGTTATGATCTGACCCAACAGTTTGTTTGTCACTCCTCTACCACAACCGACCACTGCCGGAAGACCTAAGTCTCGGCTCACTACCGCAGCATGAGAAGTATGACCACCTTTCTCTGTTATTACCGCTGTCGCCGCCATCATACCGTGGACATCTTCGGGACTCGTAGACTCGCGAACCAAAATCACTTTCTCTCCGTCGTTTTTTAGCCGCTGCGCCTCATCCGGATTATCAACAGCTAGGCCCGATGCGACTCCAGGGCAGGCAGGATAACCAACGGCGAGCGGTGTCAACGCCTCGGTAACTTCACAAGGAAGAGAAGGTGTATTCAATATTATCTTAACTTGTTCTGAAGAAACGCGTCCAACAGCCGTCCTTTCGTCGATTAAACCTTCTTTAACCATGTCGATGGCAAATCTTACCGCTGCGATAGGCGCTCTTTTGGCCGTCCTCGCTTGCAAAAAAAACAATTGTCCGTTTTCTACCGTAAACTCGATGTCCTGCACATCTAAATTCTCTCGTTCCAAAGTAGAAGCCGCCTCTAATAATTGTCGGTACACCAGCGGCATCTCCTCTGCAAGCTCTTCAAGGGGCTGGGGAGTCACGCTTCCAGAGACTACGTCTTCGCCCTGCGCCCTGGTCAAGTACTCGCCCTGCGGTTCTACCTCACCGGAGAGGGTGTTACGCGAAAATAAAACACCGGTTCCTGAATCATGACCGAGATTTCCAAAAACCATCGCCTGAAGCGTTACTGCTGTCCCTAATGAATCATCAATCCCTTTTTTCTCCCGCCATTTTCTAGCACGTCTCGTGTTCCACGACTCAAACACCGCCTGAATTGCTGCCATGAGTTGCCCTCGTGGATTCTCCGGAATAACCAAGCCTAAGCGTTTTAGTTCGCTTATCATCTCCATAGGCGGCGAAGAGGGGTTTTCCGGAACAACGGCTTTAAGAACAATTTTGGCGTACAAACTCACGAAGCGCGAGTACGTGTCGTTAGCAAAAACCGGGTCCGAAGTCTCCTCAGCAATAGCGGATACAGTTTCAGGGTTTATTCCTAAATTCAAAATGGTATCCATCATCCCCGGCATAGAAATAGAGGCACCGGAACGTACAGACAATAAGAGTGGCTTGGTGCCGCCTCCGAGCGTCCTTCCTGATGTCGATTCCAACCACCCGACAGCTTCTTCGACTTCCTCTTCTAGTCCGGACGGAAAATCTCCCTCTCTGAGGTACTCACGGCAAGCGTCGGTAGTAATTACAATAGCGGGGGGCACAAGAAGACCTAGATTCATCATGCGGGAAATAGACCACGCCTTACCACCGACAAGGTCTCTATCAGGCAACTCCTCCCCATTGAGGATGTATACATATTTCCCTAGCTGGTACGACTCTGGCATCGCTGTTGAACAAACCCAAGAAGCTTTAAAATATTATGGTAACCGTTAGTTTCCCAAAATCGTTATAGCTGTTATAGCTTCCTCGACTCCGAGCATCCCCCCACCGTTTTGTGCGACGGCGATTCTGGCATCCTGAACCTGTCTTCCTCCAGCCTCGCCTCGAAGTTGGTTAACCAACTCATATATCTGTCCTAGGCCCGTCGCTCCAATAGGATGACCCTTTGACTCAAGACCTCCGGAAGGATTTACCGGCACCCTACCCCCTATCTTTGTTTCCCCCCTTTCGGCCATCAACCCACCGTCCCCCACAGGACAGAAGCCCAGAGCCTCTACTTCCAATATTTCTCCCATCGCAGTAGCGTCATGTACCTCTGCTACGTCTACATCTTGGGGCCCCACAGCGGCTGACTCATAAGCCCTCCTCGCACCTTTCTTACTTACATGATTCTCTAAATCTTCCGCTTTCCGGACACTACCGGACTGCAACACACTTGCTAGCACACCGACTTTCCGATTCCCACCAGTTTGCATTTTCTTTAAACCAGCAGAACTGCATACGATCGCAGCAGCCGCGCCGTCGCTGATAGGAGAGCACATCGGCAAAGTCAAAGGAAAGGTAATAGGTGCTGCCGCTAAGACCTCTTCGATTGAAAAGCCCTTTTGATACTGAGACAAAGGGTTCTTCGTTGAATGCACATGGTTTTTTGACGCTACGGCCGCCAGCTGTTTTTGAGTAGTGCCGAATTCGCGCATATGCATCCTACAGAAGCTAGCGTAAACATCCATAAAAAGGCTGTAAGGCCGTGGTGAAGTTGTGTTTGGGGGGACTGGCAAACCCTCTCCCATCTGACGGAAAGTTTCGGCATTAGCTTCAGCTTCGTGGACATCCCATGCCCCATCGAAGGCGCTGAACATCAAGTCTTTGTCTTCGGAATACATTTTCTCAACACCAAGCGCCAAACAAACATCAGCCGCACCTGCTTTTACATAGTTGACGGCCATATGAAAAGCCGTAGTAGCGGTTGCGCACGCATTCTCTACATTGATGACAGGTACGCCCTCTACACCAAAGGGCCTTAGGGCAATCTCCCCTCGGACCATATCTTGTCCTTCCATATGACCTTGGACACAGTTTCCGAAGAAGACAGCCTCAATATCTTTCTGCGAGCAACCTGCATCTACAACTACTTCTGAAAGCGCGTTTCCAGCCAAGTCTTTCAGACTAGTCCCGAGATGCTTCCCGAAATGTGTCATACTGACTCCCGTTATGTATACCTCAGTCATAGCTCCCCCCTTCTCCTAGAAAATATCCATGGTTACGACTCAACAAGATTATCGCTTTATAACACAAAAAGTACAGACAACTTCAGACGTATGATGTCAGACGGTTGTCACCTAACGAGAACAATAGTAAACACCTTCTTGTACCAAGATGCTATCCGCAGGAAACTCCCCCTAAAGCATTAAGCATTAGAGGGTAGAGCCATTATATCGAAATTTGCTCTGCAAAAACGTTTGGGTTACAACATCAGGAGGATTAGACTTGGACCCATGGGGAGAGACGCAAAAGCAAAACTACTATCTAAATGTATAACTCAGGGGAGATTTAAAAAAATGTTAAAATGGCAAATAGGCGACACCAAAATTACCCAATTATTGGAAATATCTGATGGCAGCGGTGCATTAGATATAATACCGGCTGCAAAACCTGATTCGCTGGGCACGATACCGTGGCTCAAACCGCATTTCGTTTCCCCGGAAGGCAACCTTATTCTGAACATTCAGATGTTGATCATAGAAACACCGAGCCGAAAAATGGTGGTCGACACCTGTATCGGAAATGATAAAAATCTCAACATGGAAGGATGGGCTAATCTGCAGCTACCTTTCCTCGAAAACCTTAAAGATATGGGGCACGATCCGGATTCAATCGACACCGTTATCTGTACCCATCTTCATGTAGATCACGTCGGTTGGAACACCAAAAAGGTAGGGGGCAAATGGGTACCGACTTTCCCCAACGCACGCTACCTGATGGTCAATGAGGAATACGAATTCTGGCGCGATCTTGAAGAAGACCCCTTCGGAGACGTATTTGGAGAATCAGTAGCTCCTATTTTCGATGCCGGGCTTGCGGATCTCGTAAACAACGACCACCTCGTTGGCGATGGGGTGTCCTTTGAATCTACCCCAGGCCATACTCCAGGACACATCAGCGTTAGCATTAGCTCCGGTGGGGAAGAAGCTGTGATTACAGGGGATATGATGCATCACCCGTGTCAAATAGCCCGGCCGGATTGGACTACCCCGTTTGACGCCGACAACGATGCGGCAGTCGAGACCCGAAAAAAATTTCTCGAGAAATACGCAGACAAACCTGTGCTAGTATTCGGTACACATTTTGCGAACCCCGTGGCAGGAAATATAATACGAGACGGCGATACCTATCGCTTTGACACTTAAAACTCGGAGATAATAGGAAGCAAATGGCAAAACAAATTAGCTGGTACTACTTCAGAAACGGATGAACCAGTTGCACCAAAGCGGCCAAGTTTTTGGAAGCAAACGATATCATCCCCAAAGAGGCAATCTCAGCGTCCAAGAAGCTGGGAGCTGACCAAGCCCAACTACTCCTATCCGCAGCTACTACGGTGATAGTCGCCAAAGGAAAAAAAGTTGAAAAGTTTGAAACAGCGGCTATCAGTGATTCAAGTTTAATAGAAAAAATGCTTGGCCCAACCGGAAATTTGCGGGCTCCAACACTTGTGTCCGGAAAAACGATAGTTGTCGGCTTTAACGAGGAAGAATATACAAACACATTGAGATAAATCGTCAGCTAGGCTGGAACTCCACCAGCCTAGCATTCAAAATGAATTTTTCGTGATGATGCAGAAATTCAGTCTGAAGGTTTAGATGGACGCGAGAAGACCAACCATCTGAACGGTGTCTAATGCTGAAAAAGCTACCCCGAAACTCAAAACAAAAGTAACTAATCGAGCCAGCATTCTCTCGGCCATGGATTTAGAAGTTGCGAGCTTGCTGAAGAACTGTTCCACTAAAATAACTCCATATGTTGCGATGCCGCAAATATTAACCAACAATCTTTTAAAGACCTAGATAGCCAAACAGAAAAACTATCTTTACTATTTGGCACATGGCGCTTTTCAAAAACATTCCGCGTCATAAAATGCCGAGGATATTAAGGCAATTTTAAGAACGACTTTTCGAACTGAATGCTTCCGTATTTCAAAACGTAAGCTAAAATACAGGTTCTGATGTAAAAACTTTTTTCGGGAGTCCACAACATGACTTTAGGCATTCTGGCCTATGGGGGTTACATCCCCAAAGCACGGCTGCAAAGGAAGGAAATTGCAAAAGCACACACTTGGTTCAATCCGAACTTACGCGGACTGGGTAAAGGCGAACGTGCAATGGCGAACTGGGACGAGGACTCGGTAACTATGGCTGTCGAAGCGAGTCGTGACTGCCTAGGAGCAATGAACCGCGGGGATGTTAAAAATTTATATATGGCCTCGACAACCTATCCCTTCGTCGACAGGCAAAACGCCGGTATCGTAGCCGAAGCGCTGAATTTAAAAAACGAATTGCTCACCGTCGATGTGGGAGGTTCTCAGCGCGCAGGTACTTCCGCCTTGATGCTCGGTTTAAAAAATGCAGAACAAGAAACCGTATTGGTAGCCGCAAGCGAAAAACGACGGACAAGGGCCGCAAATCCTCTCGAATTCACGTCGGGAGACGGAGCGGCGGCACTTCTACTCGGAAAGGGAAAAGTAGTCGCCAAGTATCTTGGTGGGACAACCGAGGCGATCGACTTTGTTGACCATTACCGAGGAGAAAACGAGTCATTCGACTATACCTGGGAAGAGCGTTGGATCAGAGATGAAAGCTACTTAAAGATCGTTCCTTCGGCGGTAAAACGTGCGCTCCAATATAGCAATGTAGAGGCAGAGCAGGTCAAACGATTCTGTTTCCCCTCTTCAATGAGTCGTGTTGCCGGAATGCTAGCAAAAAATTTGGGGTTCGGTGAAGAGGCTGTTGAGGATAATCTCCAAGGCGTTTGTGGTGAAGTCGGGTGTGCGCACTCGCTGGTGATGCTGGTTCGCGCTCTAGAGGAGTCAGCGCCCGGTGATATAATCGTGGTAGCAGGATTTGGACAAGGATGCGACGCTTTAGTATTCGAAGTAACAAACGAAAAACAAGCCACCGAAGGGAAATTGGGTGTTAGTGGCTACTTGAAGCGCAGACGGGAAGAAACCAATTATCAACGCTTTTTAGCGTTTAACGACCTGATCACAATGGACCGCGGAATTCGTGCGGAGATCGATAAAAACACTGGCCTGACTACGCATTTCAGAAATAAAGATATGAGCCAAGGGTTTATAGGAGGAAAGTGCCGGAATTGCGGAACAATGCAGTTTCCTAAAACTAACGTGTGCGTTCAATGCGGCGCTACCAAAAGTCAGGACGACGAACCTTTTGCTTCCAAAAAGGCTACCCTCAATTCTTTCACGGCAGACGGATTAACTTACACACCGGACCCACCAAATTACTTCGGGATGGTACAATTTGAGGGAGGTGGTCGCCTAATGAGCGATTTTACCGACGTAGATCCGGATGCTGAACTAACTGTAGGAATGTCTATGAGGATGGTTTTTCGAGTTAAAGACTACGATAATCGACGTGGGTTCAGAAGGTATTTTTGGAAAGCTACCCCAGCAGATACGGACAACTAGAAAAGGAATCAAGGAGAATCGAAAATGGCAAGCGGAATTAAAGACAAAGTCGCTATATTGGGTATGGGATGTGCCCGATTCGGAGAACGGTGGGACAGCAATGCGGACGACTTAATCGTCGAGGCGTACAACGAAGCTATCCAAGATGCCGGCATCGAAAAAAACCAAATTGACGCTGCTTGGTTCGGGACTGCAATAGAGGAACAGCATGTCGGTAAATCCGGGGTACCCCTGGCGACAGCTCTGAGATTACCTTATATACCCGTGACGCGGGTAGAAAACTATTGCGCATCCGGTACAGAATCTTTCCGAGGAGCGGTTTACGCGGTGGCTTCAGGAGCAGCGGATATCGCGTTAGCAGCAGGGGTAGAGAAACTGAAGGATACCGGCTACGGCGGACTACCTCAGAGAAGTAGAGGTTCAGTGAACGACCTATTCTGGGCAAATGCATCTGCACCAGGTTCCTTTGCTCAACTCGCCGCGGCATACTCTGCAAAGCACGGCGTCAACAAAGACGATCTAAAACGAGCCATGGCTCACGTTTCTGTCAAAAGCCACGAAAACGGATCGAGAAATCCCAAAGCCCATTTGCGCAACAAAATTGACGAAGAAAAAGTACTCAACGCTCCAATGATCGCGGAGCCTTTGGGTCTTTTTGATTGCTGCGGAGTCAGCGACGGAGCAGCCTGCGCTATCGTGACAACCCCAGACATAGCTAAGGGTTTGGGAAAGAAGGACCTAATTACCGTCAAAGCACTTCAGTTAGCCGTTTCCAATGGAACCGAAGCTCAACACAACTCCTGGGATGGTAGTTACTTCATGACGACAAGGAAAGCTGCCGAAAGAGCATACAAAGAAGCTGGAATTCAAAAACCCCGAGAGCAAGTCTCTATGTTTGAAGTCCATGACTGTTTTTCTATTACCGAACTGGTAACGATGGAAGACCTGTTCATCTCCCCAGAGGGAGGAGCAGTCAACGACATTATGGATGGCTTCTATGATGCGGATGGCAAAGTACCTTGCCAAATCGACGGAGGTTTAAAATGCTTTGGTCATCCTATCGGAGCGTCAGGGCTTAGAATGCTCTACGAAATGTATCTTCAAATGAAAGGAAGGGCCGGGGATAGGCAAAGAACTGAAGAACCTGTTTTTGGTTTAACCCACAATCTTGGGGGTTTTCCACATCAGAACGTATCTTCCGTAACGATAGTCGGAAAGGAAGGCGCCTAGTTGCATTAAGGAATTGCGGGGAGAGTACTCAATTTTCTCCCCGCAACCATTTGAAAGCTAGTTTATTCTCTGCTGGCCTCGACAATCTTCTGCGCTAATCTAACAGGATTAGTAAAGCAGAGTTCATGACCTCCGGGCGTCTGGACTAATCTGAAAAGACCCAGTTTTTCAGAAAGTCTAGGATGCCAACCGGAACTCTGGGGCAAAGCAATATCTTCTGTGCAATTTATAAAGGACTTCGATATAGCAAATTCTCTCGGGTTTTTTTCGAGCACTATTGGCTCAGCAAAGGTGTTTCTTGGGTGGGAACGTAACCTCGAATACGCTCGGCGCGCTTGTTCCAGTCCCGCGTCATTCATAAACGCTTCTCGCCAAATATTGAAAGGGAGCATTATTCTCCCATCACGTTTCGCAAGATCTTCAAATAGATCGACATATTCTTGAGGCAACATATTGTAGAGCGACTCTCCATCATTTGGTACGAACGCGTTCCAATAGACTAATCGCTTTATTCTTTCAGGACATACATCAGCTGCCCCGGTGATCAGCATACCGCCATAACTATGTCCGCATAAGATCACGTCACGCATATCTTGAGTCTCTAAATAGTCGACTAATGATTGGATAGCTTCCTTCAATCCGACTGAAGGAGGCTCTTCTTCTCTATTTCCGACTAATGTAGGTGCAAACGCCTGAAGACCCAACAGTTGGAGCTCTCCGACTACGGGTTCCAAAAGCTCTCCACCATGCCATGCGCCGTGAACTAATACGCAAACTGTCATAGCATTTATACTCCCTAATCTCAGTGCTGTTCTTGTCCTTTAGGTCTACTGGCACATATCATCAAAAAAATCCCTACTGATAGCAACCAAGGTCCTCGTCGCTTTCACCCAGGCTGTCGTTCTGCTGTCATCCTATGCTCCACGCGC
>MDTE01179440.1_pt1 | contig 26316 bp, 31 predicted proteins | sample 811231 | NCBI WGS metagenome assembly MDTE01 (sample SAMN05326651, study PRJNA326480) | marine metagenome | isolation source: seawater | place: Indian Ocean: Red Sea | collected 2010
GTAATAAAAACAAGATGATTTTTAATTGCCAACTCATTTCGTTAATTTACCGTAATACTTTATAATTGAGCGAGCACAATATATGGTTCAATTGCTAGACTGTTGGGACAGGCTTCCTCCTTATTCCCGATACCGCATTGCTTACAACGCCCGTTAATAATATTGCCCCGCCAATTAGGGTAAATACACCGCCTTTTTCACCTAAAACCACCCACACCCAGAGTGGTCCTAATAATACCTCCGTCATAGATAACAAAGCTAACTCGGCTGCCGGGATAACCCTTGAACCAATAGTATAGAGAGCTAAGCCAACCCCTACCTGAAAAACACCCATTGATAGGGCAATTAATATGTCGTTAAGTAAAATATTCACTGAGTACTGGTAAAAAAGGCATACGATACCTGAGATAATAGCGGAAAAAACGCCTCCAAAGAATACCGTAGGTAACATATCTTCCTGCCGCTTCCATCGCAATGCGACGGTAAATATCGCGAATCCTAGTGCAGACAAAATACCTGACAAATTACCATACAACTGACCCGCTTCAATCCCTCCCCAAACCATAACTAAAATACCTATGATAGCTAGGCCCATTCCTATCCATGTACCTTTCCTTACCAATTCCCCTAACAAAGCACTCCCCAAAAAGGCAGCAAAAAAAGGAGCTGCAGCAAACAAAAACATGGCATTTGCAACGGTTGTATTCTGTACTGCAAATATTCCTCCAGCAAATGCCATCACTAACCCAAAACCACCAACTACCCCGCCTAAACCAGTATTAAACAAAACAATCAGGAAGCTTTTGCGCCCCGTAAAACAGATTAGTAATAACAAGAAAACCGCTAGTGCGATCGATCTATAAAATAAGATTTGCCAGACGTTTGCCGTTTCGATGTAGCGGATTGCGAGGCCCATAGTTGACCAAAATGCGCCTGCTAAAAGCACGAGTGCTACGCCAGAGGTATACTTCATCGCTATCCCTACAACAATTAACCTTTCGCGAAAAAACATTCTGTTTTGGAACGGTCAAATCCTAATTTTTAGAACAATCTTTCTCAGTTATTGAAATTATTTTTGATTATATAAATAACGTTCTGGAAAGAAATTAAATATAGAAACGAGATAAGCGACACTGAAACGAAAAAAAGATTTTTCTTTCGTTAATACTGTCAGTCCGTGATCCTGGCATATACTGTACTTCTAAATCTCGAAACGAAACTACTTGAGCTTCATATACTTGTTGTTAAGCCCTTTTTAAGTCTTGCGTTCCATCACCACCGCTAAAAAATTGATTTAGCCTCTCAACTAATGATCGACTAGGTAGTTGGTATGCAATCCTTAACCCTTCCGCGCTCAACACTATATACCTTTTCATGTCGCCACCACTCACTTCTAATTTGTAGTGCTCGATGCCATCATGCTCACACATCCCGACCACTTCTGTACGGATAGATTTATCACCTTTCCGCTCAAAAACCTGACCGATTTCAATCACTATCCTACCCTAGACTTTTTTGTTTATATTTAGATTTTTATTATTCAGTAAAAATACTAACGGCATAATACAGCCGTTATTAAAAAAATCAATTTTTCCGTAACATATAGCTCTTTAAAATTGCCTAATGTAAAACTAGGTAATAAGCCAATTATTTACAAAAAGAACCTTTCTTAATAGTAGTCGTGAATAGAGCATTACCAAAAATGCATTTATATTGAATTTGCCTCCCTAGTTCCCAACTTATGTTTTGCTATACCGATTAGCCCAAGCGCATATTATCTCAGCCACATAATACGCATCAGCACGGTTTGTAAGCATATGGTCAGCGCCATCAAGGCACACAAAGTTTTTGGGGTGACGCGCAGCTTCGTAGATGTGCCCTGCATTTTCTATCCCGACAATATCATCGACTGGACTATGAAAAACAAGAAGTGCCTTCCTCATAGCTCCTATAGACTCACCCAAATTATAGGCTTTAATATCTTCAAGAAAAGTTCGTTTTATTCGAAATGGCCGCCCACCGATTGCAACCTCCGCCTCTCCTTCTGTTTCTATTTCATCCGTGACACTGGAAAAATGGTGAACAACATGCTTTGGATCTGCCGGGGCACCAATGGTACATATTGCATGAACTTCTGGAACTTTTGCTGCAGAAGCAAGTACTGCCGCACCACCCAAACTATGTCCAATCATTACCGTTGGGGGTTGGTGGTTGTCCCGAAGGAATGCTGCAGCGGCTAGCAAATCATCTATATTCGAAGAAAAATTAGTGTTAGCAAAATCCCCCTCGCTTTCGCCAAGGCCCGTAAAATCAAACCTAAATACCGAAAAGCCTTGAAGCCAAAGGGCTTTTGAAATACGAACAGCTGCCAAAACATCTTTCGAGCCCGTGAAGCAATGAGCAAATAATACGCATCCTAAAGGCTTTGCATCATCAGGAATATCAAGGCGCCCCGCTAGTTCACATCCAGCTGCATTGGTAAAACTAACTTTTTCTTGAACCATATCCAGAATCCTATCTCATTTTGTAGTTCAGACCGATGCTAGTAAATATCGTTTCTAAAGATATATCCTGATTTGAAAATCCCAAACATCAAAATAATGCGACAGCTTTTCCAAAAATTATGTGCGCCATATTTTTTTAAGAAAAATAAAATATAGCTTGTTTCCCCAACAAGACACAAAGGATTTATCAGCTGTATTCAAATACTATCCTCATTGTCAAATAGACGGCAATTCCACCCATAAAAAACACACCTAAAACTAGAGTTATCCACTGCTTTGTTTTCCACCCTTCGGTATTTAAAAAAATGCATCCAAACGACAAAATACTGATTGTTAACAAACCAAAAATAAAATCTGGCCCCACCGGGAAAAGAACTTCTAGCACAAGAGCTAGAGGTGGCGGAAGAAAAGCTAAGATATTAAGAACATAGTACATTAGATTCGCCTACAAAACATATATAAGATAGAAGTGTCTCTAAAATATAACCGCAACCTTTATTAAATGAGTTCATAAATTAATCGCAACAAATTACAAAATTTTTCCATTAATTTAAATAAGGGAGATTCAAAGCAATGGCAGAAACAGCACTAATTGTAGGAGCTGGATTGGGTCTTAGTGCCTCTCTTGCGAGATGTTTTGCGAATGACGGTATAGCAATTGCCCTAGCTGCTCGAAACACTAATAAACTCAAAAATATAGCAGATGATACCGGGGCTTATTGTTACAGCTGTGATGCTACTGATCCAACAAGCGTTAAGGATTTGTTCTTAGAAGTGGCAAATAATCTAGATATCCCAGACATTGTTGTTTACAACCCCTCCTACCGCCTAAGGGGAGCATTCATTGATTTAAAGCCCGAGGATGTTGGCAAAACACTAACAACAAACGCATTTGGAGCATTTTTGGTTGGACAGGAAGCCGCGCGGGGTATGCTTAAAAAAGGGCAAGGAAATATTCAATTCACTGGAGCGAGCGCTTCAACTAAAGGCTATGCAGAATCTGCTCCTTTCGCTATGGGTAAATTTGCCCTTCGTGGTCTTGCTCAATCAATGGCAAGAGAACTTCATCCAAAGAACATCCATATTTCTCATTTTGTTGTCGACGGAGGCATTAAATCAAAAACACATGCGTCTGAAGAAGGAATACCTGATGGCTTACTAGACCCAAACGCGATCGCACAAACTTATCTGGAAGTCACTCGCCAACATCGAAGCGCCTGGGCATGGGAAATTGAGTTACGTCCTTGGGTCGAAGTGTTTTAGCGTCAAATTCGCCATTTTCGTAACCGCATCTTTTTATTTGCAATTACGGTGATTTGGCTAAGAATTGAGTGTTCAAACTATTTTTGTTTTTGGAAAGGGGAGACTTATGCCTAAATTCTCAGGAAGCTGCTTATGCGGTAAAATAAAACTTCGTGGAAATGGAGATATCAATGTATCGCCAAATTGCCACTGCACTGATTGCCGTCGCGCAACGGGTGCCGTGTTCGCAACAATGTTGTTTATAGCCGAGGAACAGGTTGAAATAGAAGGAACTCCAAGTACATTCCATCACAAATCGGACCGTGGTTCTAACATGGAAAAGTGCTTCTGCAGCAATTGTGGCTCACAAGTTTTTGGGCGCAACTCAAGTCGGCCTGGTATTCTAAGCTTAAGAGCGGGAATTATCGATCAAACCGAGCTGATAAACCCTACAGTTAATGTCTTTTTAAGCAGTAAAGTGGCTTCTACTCCCATCAACAATCAATTGCCCGCGTATAACAAAATGCCAAACTAGATTGCCTTGAAATACTGTTCGAGAGAGAGCGCTTCTGAAAGCTTCGGTGTTTTAGCAGCAGTGCAAATAATAATTTTTGCTTTAATCACAATTCAGACAACTAGTTCACGCCAATAAAAAAATACTCTGAAGTCTTATCACCGTGTTTTGAAATTGTAAAAATATTTTGGTTAAACTAAAAATGTTTTCAAACTATAGTTATATGTTTTGCGCACAGCGTTGGAAAAAGTGGGGGCCAAAAACAATAACATATTCCTGGCCCCCGCTAAGTTGTAAGGGAAGAAAGCTTACGGAGGAAAATGTTATCCCCAATAAAGCTCTCAGTCTTCGCCTTTTAGTTAGCAAGATTCAGGCCAAAAGCAAGTGCAAAAGGAGAAAAATAACCCAAGCACCAACAAGCCCTATATATCAACGTAATAGGGTTTTACTTAATGCAAAATAGTTACAGACCCTAAACATCTAAAAGCGGGAATGGCTAAGAAATAGGCATATCTTTTTTTTGATGATAAATTATTGGGCATTTTCATACAAAAATTATAGCAATTGAGGCCAACAAATTTGCTGCAAAATGATCCACTTTATACTATGGCCAACCCCATATACAAAGCAGGTGTGGCCAAAAATTACCAAAGGGTCTATTAAATTTATTCTGAACCCCTCTAACTAAACTGTTTTGTCATAATCAGTTAGAAGCTATTTGAATGGAAAAACTAACTACCTAACAATACCCCTGAAGTTTTTACCCGGAGATCGCGTTTCCCAATCGGTGTCGATGCTCTCGGTGAATCGTGTATAAGCCAGCAGTAATAATAATTGCGCTCCCAATTAACGTCCATGTATCCGGATATTCATCAAAAATAACCGCCCCGAAAAAAATAGAAAATAACAGTATTGAATAGCGAAAAGGCGAAATAAAACTAATCTCACCGACACGCATAGCCATTATGCTAAATAAATAACCAAAAATTAATATTCCTGCTGCACCTGTCAGTATAGAAAAGCTTTCCAGAACTAGTGTATTCCAATCACTCATAGGCAGTAACAGTAATGACATAATAGTAAGCACTATAGCAGCAATAAGTGAGGTAAAGGGAGCTGAAGCTTCTAGAGTTAACCCCCTTGTCGCCAGGTCACGAAGAACGACCAAGACCACGGCCAGTAACATAAGTAGTGACCAAATATTAAATTCTTCCATCCCGGGGCGCACAATCATTAAAACCCCAATAAATCCTGTAAAAATTGATAACCACCGCCGCCAACCTACGGACTCGCCTAAAAAAGCAGCGGCAGCTAGCGTTATAACGAGGGGAACTGATTGCATTATTGCGGTTGCGTTAGCTAATGGCATATGAGCAAGAGCACCTAGAAAACAAAATGTAGCACCGATTTCCCCTATTGTGCGCAAAGCCAACATAATTTTGTTTCGCGCTGACATCCTAAAGTGAAATTCATGTCGCAAAATAACAATAATAGAAAGAAATAAGATCGTTACTAAACCACGTAAAAATATTGCCTGAAAAAATCCTAGTTGCAAAAAAGCAAGTTTCATTAGGGCATCATTGGACGCATAAGCTGCCATACACCCCAGCATAAAAACCGAACCTTTGATATTATCTTTGAACAATACAAGTAACTCACTTTTAATGCTTTTTAGTGCAATTCACATAAAGACTTATCATATTTGATGTTCTATGGTTTTCTCATCGTGATGGCTGTCGCTAAAATATTCAGATAGGCCTGGTATTCTTCTTTCAACTCCTCAGGCTCTTCCACTATGACCTGGCCAATCCAATCAGGATGACATAACTCGTGAATTAGTTCCCTTGCCCCCTTGCATCGAAGCTTGACGATGAGAGTCTGACGCCTCCCATACCCTATTGTTTGCGAAGAATGAAATCTTATCTTTTCTGCTCGACGGGCAGCTTCACCTGAAAATCTGAGTTTTACATTTAGAACACGATCCCCGTGAAATATTCCAAAGCTTTCCTCAGCCCAATTCTTGAAATCCCAGTTGTGAGGAACCTGAAACGTTCCTGATTTCTCTGAACGCTCTACTTCCTCTATCAGATCCAGTCTGTATGAAAGCGGCTTCATCCTTGTTTTTATATTATTAGCAACTAGATAACCAAAACGACCAAACAACAACCCAAGGGGCTCAACGATTCTCCAGGACGCCTTCCCCTGGCCTAATGCTCGATATTTAATCTTCAATGTTTGAAAGCCAAGAATTCCATTTTCGAGCACAGACATAACAGACTGGTCCACCTGGAGCGTGGGCCCCACCTTGCCGATATAAGCGGTCCTGTCAATTAGTTCCTGTGCCTCCGCAGCTAAATACTTTCCAAGCGGTGCGTGGCTTGCCAGCAATTTTCTGAGTGCTTTTTCCTCAACCCCCGATGGCATGCTCGCAACGTGCCTTTCAAGTGCTGAACGTTCTTGTGACGATAGGAGCAGAAGCTGTTCCGGAATACCCCTTTTTAGTCGCCACCTCTTAGTCCGATGATGATCTTCGTCAAGTGAAAAGTATGTTGCGGTCATCCCAATGTCACGCAAACCAGCTAACATGCGTTCCACGGTTTTTCGGCTCCTGCCGGTCTTTTCCATCAGATCCTGAATACTCAGTCCTATAGAGGTTGACTGGAGCTCTATGGCAAGCTCAAGCATATCCCTTAATTTTCCATACGCCATTCCCGAAGCCCTCTTTCGAAGGAGTAGCACTAGTCTTTTATAACCCGTTTTTCGACGTATTATGATAATATCATACTTATAATAAAGAATACAAATCAATAGGAGAGATAGATGATTAAAAACAGTAATATTATCCAATTTAACGCTGATAAAAAATGGCATTTTCGCCGGTTTTTATTAAAAAACGCACAGAAACGGTTTGCTCAAAAGCTAGCTCTTCAAATCAAAAATAAAGCAGCTAACGACAATCTGGACCTAAAAGGGTGCGTCGCCGAAGACCTTTTGAAAATTTATTAGCCCGATTTTTGACGTATTTATATATTTAATTGCTGCTTATACAGGGAATTATGCTTCAAGTAAGTATAAACGAAGCATGACATTGCACACGGGCCTACGGATGCGACGTTTTTTTCTCACGCTACGGCTACCAATCTTGCTGCATGCTTGGAACCACTGCAAGTTGGGCACGGCTCTTTGATATAGATTTACGGCCTCTCCAACCAACCAACGCTTTTACACGCAGCACGCATCGCTAATGACTTGGTTGGATATTTTCTACTCGAACGCGCCCCAACAGGAAACCAGCCGGAAATATCCTCAACATCCCGACGGAACTCCTGAAAACCGTAAAGCCCGTCTGGATACCTGAATACGTCTACGCACCGGGTCCCATCTTTACTCCCGATAGATACCATAACCTTGTTAATAGTCACAGCAATTTAAGACTTTTCAAAACCCAAATTTGCTATCACGATAATTGCCTTTCAACTTTAGACCGCTGAGAAAAATAAATATTTAAGTCAAAACTTTCATTGGCATCTGGTAATTCATCAGTCATTAATACTTCTTTTATCGCAAATAAAGTTTCTTCAACCCACTCGCTATTACCATTATACGGTATTAGCGTTGTTGCAAATTCCAAGACTCCAACATCTTCACATCCTTGGCGGTCACTATAAAACCTATTGTCCGCTTTAATTCCATTGGCGTATAGAAAATATCCGAGGTCACTTACTCCATACCCATTTTGCCGAAAAAGCCATTGATAAATTTCCATCTGCTTTTTATAAAATGGCCCCCAGCCCGTTTCAATATTTGGATCTTCTTTCTTGCTCGTTGATTTTTAGTCGACTAAATAAAGTTCGCCAGAATAAATGGCACGCCAAATATCATCAATGGCACCATAAATAATCATATTAGTGGGTTTATGAAATAATCAATGCGAAAAGACCTGACCACTTAACATGCAGTAAGCTTTCCCGAAAACCTGGTATATTGTCGGTTTTTTAGCACAAAAAATTGCTAAAGAAATATTTCGACGGTAATATCTCTCTAGAAAGATTAATTTAAAAACTTTGTGAAAATACTTAGATGAGAAATATTTCCAATAACCCTAAACTTCATTATCAAACTCATGTTTTTTGTTGCGTCAATGAACGTCCGCCAGAGCACCCTCGAAGCTGCTGTGCTGCACGAGGCTCAATAATGTTGCGAAATTATATGAAGAGCCGGGTAAGGGCCCTTGGCATAAAAGGCATTAGAGTAAACAATTCAGGTTGCTTAGAAAGGTGCGAACTAGGCCCAACAATGGTGATCTATCCTGAGGGTGTGTGGTATCGTTACACGCAAAAAAAAGATATAGACGAAATTATTCAAACGCATATTTTAGAGGGTAAATTAGTCAAGCGCCTTTTTTTGAAGCCAGGCCAGATAACTTTGAGCGCCCCGGATTAGGAGAAAATATTAGGGCTCTTCAATAAAGCACCTGCCCGTTTTCTTTAAATTCCCCAAAACGTCGGTGGCTATTAACATGTGAATAGCAGATCCTTTCAATATTATTCAGGCCGCGACCACATATTTCTTTTTCAATCGAGGTTATCGTACCTAATGAAACGTGAGCACTTATTCTGAGAGTTTGATTCATTGTCAAATGCTGTTGTATTCGCTGTTATTAGTCTAGTTTCTACAGGGTTCTTAGACGTCCTCTATAAACATTCTTCCGACTTAAAACGGTCGCGTGGAATATTTTTCCTTATTGGGGGAATAGTTTGGATCGTTTCCCAGTTAATTCTAACCTTCACAATTGGCAGGCCTATTGTCTTTAATGCCCCAACCGTTTTCTTTGGCATATTATCGGGAATATTAGCCATTATCGGAAATATAGCTCTGGTCGAAAGCTTAAGAAAATTAGACATTAGCGTAGGCTCCACTATTTATCGATTAAATACAGTCGGCGTTATTATTCTCGCTTTCTTATTCTTAGGTGAAACTTTAAACCTGACAAAATTTTTTGGAGTTGGTCTTGGCATCCTAAGCGTCATAATAATTTACCAACACCCTGGTAATCTTTTGTCTAGAGAAAAATTAAAACCTTACATAATTCTAGCTATCGCTGCTTCTGCTTTCAGAGCTGTTTATGGGGTTGTATCAAAATATGCCATGAGTTTTGGGGCTAATGCAGAAGCTATTTTATTGCTAACTGCCATAGGATGGACCCTGGGTGGAGCTATTTATACTTTTATCCGAAATAGGCCAATCCATCTGACCTTTCAAAATATCAGCTATGGGGCAATGGCCGGATTGCTTGTTACAATTGGTGCCGGCTCACTTCTCGAAGCACTTAAGTATGGCGATGCAAGTATTGTTACGTCTATTGCCAATCTAAGTTTTATAGTGGCAACATTAATCTCGATTATGACGGGGCTAGAAAAACTGACGTACAGGAAATTTTATGCCGTGTTTCTTGCCGCAACATCAATAATACTCTTAACAAAATCGGTCTGAAAGCTTTCACACAAATACCCCGATGATTTTAAGATCACCCCATAGCGAGCCGCAAAGTATCTCAGCGTTCTGTTCGTTGCTTGCAAAGGTCAAGTCTGTTAGAACCTCGAGATTATGATCATTTTACCACTATCGGACAAAAATCCACTTAACAAAATACAAAAGGCATATATCACCCTGCTAATTCTACTTCTTTGCATTGGGGTTTTTATTTATCAGATTTCCCTCAGCGATCATGAGGCGGTGGTTTTTTTGTATGCTTTTGGCGGAATCCCAAGTGTAATATTTGGCGTAACGGAGTTGCCATCCGAAATCACCCTGATACCCAATTGGGCGACATTGATTAGTTCAATGTTTCTGCACGGAGGAGTGATGCATTTAGTGGGAAATATGTTATTTTTGTGGGTGCTTGGAGATAATATAGAAGATGAACTTGGTCATGGCTATTTTGCGTCTTTCTTTCTAATCTGCGGCGTTGTGTCAGCGTTATCTCACAGTATTGCAGATATAACGTCGGAAACCCCAATGATAGGTGCAAGTGGCGCTGTTTCGGGAATAATTGGCGCCTATTTGGTTTTACATCCAAAAGCACCAATAAAAACTCTATTCTGGTGGTTTGTCCTCGAGATACCAGCCTGGCTTCTCCTCGGGCTATGGATTTTAATACAGCTCTTTAATATTCTTTCCCCCGATGAGGGAAGCAGTACGGGAATAGCCTGGTGGGCTCATGTTGGGGGGTTTGCTACCGGATTGGTTCTGATTTTCATGTTCCGAAAAAAAGACCTGACCCTTTTTGACCAAAATAAGGATTTCCCTTATTCTCAAAAACCCACCATCACAATGCGGCGCGGCCCTTGGAGTTCCTCACGCTAGAGATTTTTAAGAGGGACTTCCCAGCGAAGCAACTCCTATGGAAAAAAATAATGAATATTGGTGCCCATTCTAACTATAAATAGCTCCATCAAACTATCTTTCTCAAACCCTTATTGCGATAACTCACGCATATCTAAAGCGTATTTCCGTAACGAAGACGAGAGTTGCTCACGCTGGTGATTCGAAAGAGAACTCAACAAATCATAAAAAAGCCTTGAAACTCTCGACCTCCATTTAGCCACCACCTTGTTCGGATCTATCCCTGCGGACTGATTAAAATGAAGCAACACATGCTCGATGAAGACTGTAGTTTTTCTCTTTTCTGGGTTAGAAGTTAGAAATTGAACTAACGCAAGCTGACGCTTTTCCCGATTTTCCACCCAAAAAACTGGAAAAAATTGTGTGTCCTTTACATAATCAACAACAATACCCACCTGCATCTCATCCAAAATTCCTGTGAATTTTTCTATACGATCAACAATCTTTTCACTCCGTTCGCTAGCAAGTTCTTCCGGCGAACCATTAAGTTTTTTCCGTTTTTCATTGATGTCTTCAGCCAAGCGCCTCTGAAGGTGATTAATTTTAGGAGGAGAGGCATGACGAATTAAAACTGAAGATATATATGGCGCTGCACCAATAACTGTTTCTGCAAGTAACCGTCGTGCTCTATTTATCGAATTCACTGCCCTTTCTTTTGTAAATTCGTTCCTGTCAATGATAGAAGCCTCTTCCTCGAGAAACTGGGCATATCTGGGCAGCATAATTGTTTTGTGCCAACGCATGAACTGCCTGATCTTTAATAACAGAAATTCTTTGTCAGAGGGATTTTGATCAAGGTAGAAAGAGGCCTTGTCCTCGATGTAACCATAAGAAAAATTGTATGCGATTTTAAATGCGCTACAACCGGAAAATAGAGTCGCAACTAAACACACGAGAAAAACAACCCAAAACGGCTTAAAAGTGCCATTCCATTCCAAGAAACCCTTAAAAACATTTGACTCTGTTTCTGACTGACAACGATATCTAAGTAAATTAAAAGTCGTTATTTTTTTCATTTGAAAGACTCTGTGTTTTAGTTTTCACCACGGGAAGGATTAAGATCTTCTTTGCGCTAGCGTCAAGCCATCGCCAACCGGAATAACTGAAAGATGGATGCGGGTATCAGATAAGATTTTTGCATTAACTGAACGTATAGCGTTAGTATCAGCGTCATTGATGGAGGGGTCAACAACGGCACCGTTCCATAAAACATTATCGATTAGTATGAGCCCTCCTTTTCGAACAAGATCTAATCCTAATTCATAGTATAGGTCATAATTTTCCTTATCTGCATCAATAAACATGATATCAAATTTATTGCTAAACCCGTCATCGAGCAATTTTTTAAGCGTTTCTTCTGCTGGACCTAGATACAGAGAGATCTGATCAATAACATTGGCTTTCTCCCAGTATCGCTTAGCGATATTCGTATAGTCTTTACTTACGTCACAGCAGAAAACTCTTGAATTTTTATCCATATTTAGCGCCATGGAAATAGAGCTATAGCCGGTAAATGTCCCTATTTCTAAATAGTGTCTTGCATCCATTAACCGGGCCACAAGTCCCATGAACTGCCCCTGATCCGGGGAAATTTGCATATTGGAAGCCTTGTGGCGGCTTGTTTCTTCACGAAGTTCTTTTAAAACATCGGGCTCACGTAAAGATATATTAAGGAGGTATTCATATAACGGTTTATCAAGTGATAAGGTTTTTGTTGACATTATAACCTACCCTAGGCTTTTCATCGTGTTGTTACTTTTATAAAGTTTTTCCACTCTCCACTAACAACAGACACCCTAAAACAACCCTCATGGCGGATCCACAATTTTCGTTCCAAAATCAGCCGGGGAAACAACTTCAAGAACTTCAAAATCATCTGAGCACTTGATTTCACGGTGTTTAATTCCCGGGAGCTGATTAACCACATCACCCTTTTCAATCCGATGCACACCTTCACCTTCATATTCGAATTCGGCCCAACCTTGTAATACCAGAAGAAACTGAAATTCACAGTGATGCACATGCCATTTATTAACTTCGTCAGGATCCGTATCACCTGATGCTCGAATGATCTGCGCAGTATAATCACCGTCCGTTGCTTCCTTTAAACCAAGGTTACGATATTCGAAAACCCTGCGAAGCCCTTCAGTCCATTTTGCGTCGCGTGCCCGGTTATGCAGAAATTTCCAATTTTTTGACAACTTTTTTCCTTTCCTTTTCGTCGCTGCTCAAATACCTATTGCGGTTAAAATAACAGAGTTATTTACGCGAAGCCAGTTGGTCCAAAAGTTTAAAAAATTGGAATATTCTATGGCAAATGTTGCATCTTCTGGAGCTCTCCCACGTATTCCCGTTATTGATCTTCGCTATAAAAAATATGTATTTTCTTTAACTCAGGAAGAAAAGAGACTCGAAAAAATCTACTCGGTGGCACAAAATCACTATGGTATGAGCACGTTAAAAATTGGCGATTTTCTTTCGCACAGATGGCTAAAGCGCAACAATAGCTCCTACCTAGATGAAATTGATCTTGTCCATAATATTGCACCGCATGAAGGTGCCTACATGCTGAATCTGTCCTACGAGTGGAGCTGCACCACTTGTACAAATGCAGACCCAGGTGGCACGGGGAATAGAATGCTGCGAACCCTCGATTGGCCATTAGATGGACTTGGATCCAACCTGATTGTCCTAAGACGTAAAACGCCTGCTGGCGAATACTGGGACGTCACCTGGCCGGGCTTTGTTGGAATTGTCACTGCAATGGCTCCCGGTCGATTTAGCGCTGCCATAAACCAACCCCCCATGCGCTTATGGACCTCCTCTTTCTGGCCTGATTGGGTTATCAACCGAAGTAAAGTCTGGTTTCAACGAGCTTTACCACCGTCTCACCTCCTCCGGAAAGTATTTGATAGCTGCCGGACTTACACTGAGGCAAGGCAAATGCTAACCAAAACTCCACTGGCAATACCCGCTTTCTTCTCTCTTTCAGGAATCAACTCTAATGAAAGCTGCCTGATAGAGCGCACTGAAAAAAGCGCAATTGTCCACGAAGGCCCAACCACCTGCGCTAATCATTGGCAAAACCCTGTGAATAAAAGCTGGTCCCGAGGCCTTGAGAGTAATGAACGCCTAGATGCAATGGATAAAACCCGAAACCACCCTAGTCTTGATTTTACTTGGTTAAAAAGTCCAATCCTAAACGAGACCACTCGTGTTGCTGTAACAACCAATGCTGCAACCGACGTACTGTTGGTTCAAGGATGGGAGTTAGATGGTCCCGCGACGCAACCACTTGTATTAATCAAGCGTTCTTCAGCCTCTTATTGACACCTCTCCCTTCCAAGGTTTTATAATGGAACCTTTCCTCCCCGCTCTTTTCAAAATTAACAACAACCACGAATCCAGCACATATCTGAAATGTTCTAATAGCAAAATGTTGTGCGTGCTAAACACAGCATTTTTTTGTAGGATACCTTGACGTAGTGCATAACATGATTAGCAATTACTACTATTTTGAAAATTTTTGCAACATAAGAGAGTTCTTCGTGAGGAGTTATGCGTCTTCAACTTTGCACGTGGCCCGAAATAGAAGCTTATCTTGATACTTCAACCGGTATTATTATACCTATAGGCTCCACCGAACAACACGGCCCAACTGGCTTTATTGGAACAGATGCTCTGTGCCCGGAAATTATTTCTCAAGGAATTTCTGAAGTTTCGGGTGCACTAATCGCACCAACCATTAACGTTGGAATGGCCCAACATCATATTGGATTTCCTGGAAGTATCACTCTACGGCCCTCAACACTAATAACCGTTATTGTCGATACAGTAAAGTCACTCGAAAAACACGGATTTAACCGCTTTTTTTTCCTGAATGGCCATGGTGGAAATATTGCTACAATATCTGCCGCATTTTCTGAAATCTATGCAGAGCGAAGCCTAAATCGAGAAAATTCTAATTGCCAATCGGTTCGATGTCATCTTCAAAATTGGTGGTCATGTAACAGCGTGATTGAACTTTCAAAAAAACTTTTCGGCGATAGCGATGGTTCACATGCTACTGCATCAGAAATATCTCTCACTTATTTTGGTTATCCTGAAGAGGCCAAAAGGATCCAGGTAAAAAGAAAACTAAATCCAGAAATCGCTCCGAAAGGACCTATCTATGACGCGAAAGATTACCGAAAGCGGTTTCCTGATGGGCGCATTGGTTCTGACCCAACGTTAGCGTCAATAGAGGCAGGTCAGCAGCTTTACCAGGCATCTGTCTCAGATCTCGCGAAAATCTATCAGGATTTTATTATGACCGACTAAACACATAAAGTTGCTATGAATTCATTCTACTAGTCAAAAAATTATCAGGCTAATTTATTGTCGTTTAATATCGACAAGAAGAATAATGATAGCTGCACACGGAAATATCCAGTTCTCCGCTATCCCTATTAAAAAAGCCGTTATGCTTGTAACAATGCACCAGAACACTGGAAAAACTTTTAAGTGTAAACTGGTATTCTTTTCTACAGTTAAAAAAATAGTAAGGGTAAAGACCAGAACCCAGTCAGGTGAGACTCCGAAAAATGGCACTACTACTTTGGAATTCGCAAAGTAAACTGATGCAAGTAGCGGGAAGAATAATGAGAACAGGAAAAAACTTGTTACAAAGGCGCCCAACAAACCGTTTGGATATACAAATTCTAACTGATTTAAGACTACTCCTCTCCAAAACCAAAGACCGCCCTGCAAAATAAATATAATACCAAAACCCCATGCCGCCCAGTTGATTGCCGAGTAATACCCCACGTGAAAAACTATACCGATCCATAACCACAAACCGGCTAGGATCCCTGCCACAATTCGGTCACTTCCAACGGGCCGATAGATTGTCAGCGTCGCACTAATCGTCGCAAGAAAAAAAAGGAATACAGAGAAAGGCCATATGTCGATGTTGTATTGCGCTAGCAAACGAGTGTAGACAACAGGATCAAATAACAGCATCAACGTTGTTACCCCTAAAACAGCAGGTTAAAAATTTTCTATGTATTCTACCATTTTCCTCCGCATTCCATTATCTGGCAGACGACCATACCCCGCGCCCATGTTTTGTCCCATATGATCAACCCGCGATGTGGCTGGAATAGTACAAGTGACGGATGGATGAGAAATGATAAACTTAAGGAAAAACTGTGCCCAGTTGGCACAATTAAATTCGGCCGCCCAGTTTGGCAGTGGCTTTTCACCAAATTTGTCGAACAATCTTCCCCCTTGAAATGGCCGGTTAATGATGACAGCCACCTTTTTTTCAGCGGCTAAGGGAAGCAGAATTTCCTCAGCTTTTCGGTCAAGCAGATTGTATGTAAACTGAACAAAATCAATGGACTGCGAAGAAATAATTCTTGCAAGCAAATCGTGCCTACTCCCATGGGAGGTGGTTACACCGATATACCGCACTCTCCCCTTTGATTTCCAATAATTCAACGTATCCAGGTGGCTTTCCCATGAAAGCAAGTTATGAACCTGAATCAAATCAAGTGTCTCTTCACCCCATAGCGACAAGGAAGTTTCCATTTGGTTTACCCCATGCCACCGTAACGGCGTCCAGACTTTGGTTGCTGAAAATAGGGCTTTGGACATGCCTATTTGCTTAAGACAATATCCAATGACTTCTTCTGAAGACCCATACATCGGAGATGAATCAATAAGACCCCCGCCAAGTTTAAAGAATGCTTTTAACACCTTAACCCTATCATTTCGCAATGATTGATCATTCCCAACATTGAAGGTAATCCAAGACCCCATGCCGATCACAGGTATGGATTGACCTGAGCCAGGAATATTTCTAGTAATAATTTCAGGGAATAGAGACCGTCCCGCGGTTAAAGTATTTAAAGGTATACCCGCGGGCGCCAGAGCTGACAGTAAGATGCAAAAATTACGTCGCCTCAATTAAAAATAACCTTCAGTAAGCATATTGTTACCTTCCATTCTATTCAAAAGGCCACGAATACGCTAACCTATTCTCATTATGTTAAAATTATCTATCTTGGCACTGTTCGTCTTTTTTAAACTCTTCTTTCTAGGTTCAACCGAAAGCTTGGGTGCCCCGCCATGCAAGGGCTCCTATCATAACACAAATTGGGATCGGTGCACCGGAACTCTGAAACTCAAAAATGGCGACATCTATGTTGGAGAGTTTAAAACGAGTAGACGACATGGAACCGGAACATATACTTTTGCAAGTGGAAACAAGTATGCTGGTGGGTTCAATGAGGGCAAACGGAGTGGTCAAGGTGTCCTCACTTTTGTCAACGGAGACCAATATAAAGGCCATTGGGAAAACAACCAGCGAAGCGGCTCAGGTATTTTAATGTTCGCAACAGGCGCCCAATATGTGGGTGAATGGAAAAATGATAAAAAAAATGGCAAAGGCACTTTTTCCTTCATAAATGGTAGCAGATATGAAGGCCAATGGCGAAATAATAAGAAAAACGGACATGGAATATTTACCTTTGCCAATGGAGATCAATATCTGGGAAACTGGGAGAACGATCAAAAGAGTGGATCTGGTAAATTAATTTTTGCTAGTGGCAACAGTTATGTAGGTGAATGGAAAAAAGATAAAGAAAACGGTAAAGGTACTTTTTCTTTCATCAATGGTAGCAAGTATGTTGGTGATTTCTTAAATGGGGAATGGAGTGGAACAGGAATGTTCACATTTGCAAACGGCGACAGATATGCCGGCCAGTGGAAAGGCAGTCAACGAGATGGGCTGGGCAAGCTAACGTTTGTGGACGGCAGCGTTTATAATGGAACCTGGAAAAACGATAAAAAAAACGGAAAAGGTAGCTTGGTATATAGAAACGGCAGTAGCTATATGGGCGAATGGCAAAACAACCAGAAAAACGGCCATGGAATATTTACTTTTGCAAATGGTGATAAGTACGTTGGCACATGGAAAAATGACAAGAGGAATGGTACCGGGACTTATACCTTTGCAGATGGGACTATCAAAAGAGGTATCTGGGCTAACAACAAATTACAAAAAACCGTTCAGAACTAATTAAAAGTTACTAATAAGGTCCAACTTTCCTGAGCCGATAGCTCTATGCGTACGCCACAACCGCTGACTTCTCACAAAAACGAAAAGATACTTAAGAAAAAATTTAAAAGCAATATAAGCAACACAGCACTAGATCGCAGTTTTTCTAGTTTTTCTTTCATGTGCAAAACTGCAAAAAGCTCTTTATTTTCTCGGTTAATTTCAAGATTTTTCTTTTGTATTTCTACAATTTCCTTTAGCCCAACATCAATTGAAGTAATTAGTTTTGACATACGCTAGATATTCCAGAGAATTTTGATATTTCTGCTTTCCGAATCACCTAATTGTTGCCACCAAACATATTAACTATTGAATTTTCGCGCACAATTAAGAGGTCACGTTTGCCTCAATGCACTGCGCCCGTGTAAAAGGCACATTGGAGATCAAGACCACTTTGATAAGCGGTTCCATTGTATTTTCCAAAAAATCATCCCGGATCAAACAGCCCAAGAATTAATTAGCTTCTTGGGCTGTTGTCTTAGAGGGAGGAAAATTACCAAAAGGCAACATCTTCTTATCGCAAAATTATGCTCAAATGAGTAGCGTTTATTAGGCAAACAAGGCATGCAAAAAATGCATGGCTTATTAAAATTAAACGTCGCTCATGCTCAATAACTATTGGTCATTAAGATTCTACCTTCCTCTACATCTTTCTTATTTTATTTTCCCATGCTAATTAGAAAGAACTTTCTTGAATTGAGGATTCTTACGACAAAATTGTCATATAAACTCAAGGTAAATTAACAGAGTCGAGGCCAGGCATAATGATCGATATACTCCCGGCCGGACTAACCCTGTGGGAAATGGCAGCAGGTTTATCTGGAATTTCGATCGGGGGGTTCCTTCGGGGATTTCTTGGGTTTGGTGCTGCCCTTTTAATTGTCCCCGTACTTACGTTAATCGTTACCCCTGTTGAGGCAGTCGTTATTTTTGTCTTAATGGAAATTCCTAATGTAATTTACCTTATGCCATCCGCATTAAGAGAGTTTGAGCTACGCAAAATTTCATTCATGATTCTGGGAATGCTTATAGGTATTCCTGCAGGGTCATATATTCTTGTATCAGTGGATTCAAACAGCATCAAATTAGCTATTTCGACTGTAGTGCTATTGCTCGTTGTAATGCTTGCGTCAGGATGGAAGATCAAAGGCAAAATTGGACCACATATAATGCTACTGACCGGTATTATTGGGGGCACCATGCATGGCTCAGTTGGACTGGGGGGCCCCCCTTTTGTCACTATTTTGTTGTCACGTGTCCGGAACCCTTTAAAAACCAGGGCTAATATTGTTATGGTCTTAAATTGCCTATCTATTTTTACTGCGATTAGTCTACTGTCATACGGGACTATAACCACAGAACTTCTAGTTGCAAGCTGTGTAGCTGCCCCTATCTATATCTTGTGCACCGCTACCGGATCACACTATTTTCGTGGTAGGGGAAATGAGTATTTCAAAAAGGTTGCTCTAATAATTTTAGCATTTATTTCATTGTCAATAATCTACTCTATTATTTGAGATTACGCTCCCTCCTAAGTACAAAACTAACAACCCTCTCTTTTCATTAACGCCGAAAATTGCTGACCCAATATTAACATTCACCGAATAGAGGCCTTCCCAAAAGGCTGTAACTGTAATGTGAGCGCTTAGTAAATTCGACCATATAGGTATGGGCTAGTTTTCGTTATAAATAATAAAACTTCAAAACAAATTCTCCGTATTCTATCAATACTCCTTTATCACTCGCTTTACGGTGGGGAAGAAATGACCCAGAGGAGGCGTCAGCATATCTGGGCTCTTCCCAAGATCATCAAAATAACGAACAGTAATTATAGAATCTAGGTTTGTCTTTTTTTCAAATTCAGTAATTTCAGTTTTAGACATTTCCCCACCTTGAAGTTTAAGTGAGTGTTTTGATGCCTCTGACAAATACTCAAAATATACAGGAGAGGTTGCACACAAATATCGCTTCGCTGCTACATGATAACGAATACAGTCCGAGACTATCGATGGGAAAATTCGTTCTATTGTTTGTGCACCAGCCTCCTCATGGCCACGATCCATTGAATCTTCAAGGGTAAAGCACCCTAGATTACTGGTAAAATGGCCAATATCATGCAATAAGGTAGCTACGATAATCTCGTCATCTTGCCCTTCTTGTTCCGCTAAAGTAGCACCCTGCAACATATGTTGAGCCATAGTCACCGACTCCCCTAAATACTCTTCTTCACCAAATCGTTCAAAAATGTCCTCTAAAAAGGGAATGATATTCTGCGGGGTTAATTTCAAGGCATCAAGTGTCAGCATTCAGTATGTCCTCTAGACCTATTGCTCAGGGTTGAGAGTTTGGATAACAGGCTATCTTTATCCGCGTAACACCCCTGTAACCATCGCCTGCCTAAATCCGTATAAGCAGTGCGCGCGTGTAGTACCCGCGTGTTATCCAGCACAAAACTATCACCAGGTTCCAAATTAAAATGAATGGACATAGAAGGATCCTCTATTATTTCACTAAAATATCGGTAGGCCGAGTAGTAAGCTTCCATTTTTTCAAATGGCACATCAACTATAGGTGCCGTAGAACGATTATTAAAACGAACCGCAACAAGCTCCCCATCCGGGGCAAGTTCAATTATAGGACGGCGAGCACGAAGGCAAACACCCGAATTCCCGGAAAATTCAAACCGGGCACAGTAACTAGAAAGGAGATTGAACCATTCCTTATTCTTTTCACGAAGTATTTCTGCGGCCCGAAACCCGTCAATAACAATGCTTTCTCCACCGGTCAAGGAGCTTTCAAGGCAATATAGCACCTGAACTGAAGGCAATGGGTCTCGATAGGGGTTGTCTGTATGTGCCTGTAAAGCCAACCCTGAATAGGCTAGATTGCTTGGCTTAACTTCCGTTTGAACTTCAAAGTAACGACCGTAATTTGTTTCACGAACATAACCGAAAAGATCAACTATCTTTGTGAGCGAACCTTCCTCAATAGGACCATTAGTAAGTTTGGCAACACCATATCTAGCTAATTTGCCTAACCAACGATGTAAAATCGATTGATTTTCTGTAACCGCCTTAAAATTTGAAGCAGGCAGGTTAAAAGCACCATCCCAGGTTTCAATTGATGACTTTACCCACCCCTTTTCCCGACATCTGGTTACATCGTAGGCGTTTGATAACAACCAATTAGTATCGTAACATATAGTTTTATTTTCGGGAATAAAGGTGATTTCAACCGAGTTTCTCGTCAAAATTGCTCTTGAAATCCGCGTATTTGACGCTACATCCTTAAGAGTAATCAAGCGCTGCCCATTATATGGATCCCTTGTTTCCGAATCTTGCGCATTGTCACGAAGCCAGAAAGCGTGGAATCGAAGTGACGTACCCTTCGGCCCCTTTGGACTTATAGTTAAAACCTTGCCATTTTCATTTACTGCAATTGCAACCATAATCAGTCTATTAGTGTACTTCTGGATACTGCAACATTTATAATTTTTCTGTTAATGAACGATTAAGAACAATTTAACAAATTTGTAATCATAACCAATTTGATTTTTTCACATTCACTGTCTAAGTACTATAGGCACCAGTTATATTGCTTATTTGTAAGTGCAAAAACTATTAATAAAAGAGGTGTCTTCCGTGGCGATCAGAACAACCACCATCGGCGCATACCCAAAGCCCGAATTCCTCAAGGTTAGCGACTGGTTCTATGGAAACGAGGACGGCCCAGATACCGCTCATCCTACTGCTCGCTACGCTGATGAAATTGCGCAACTTGGCAACCAAGCAGAAAAGCTTTTCGTCGCGGCTGCCGAAGAGGTAATAAAGGATCAGGTAGAAGCCGGAATTGATATCCCAACAGATGGGGAGGTTCGGCGTGAAAATTACATACACTATCACTGTAGACATTTGGATGGAATTGATTTTAATCAGTTAACTGAAAAAACCCTGCGCCAAGGAGCTTATCAAGCATGGTTGCCCACCATTGTTGGGGAGATAAAAGCCCGAGAGAATTTTCTTCCACATGATTGGTCCGTATCGCAAGCTTTAACTGACAGCCCCCTAAAGATAACATTGCCTGGCCCAATGACTATCGGAGATACAGTTGCCGATAACTACTATAATGACCCAAGGAAACGGGGAGCTGCCCTGGCCCAAGCCTTAAATGCTGAAATTTTAGCCCTTGCTGCAGCCGGCTGTAAATATATCCAAGTTGATGAACCTTTATTCGCCCGAAAGACCGAGGAAGCCCTGAGTTATGGTATAGATCACATTGAACAATGTTTTTATAAGGTGCCCAAATCGGTTGTTAGAACTATCCATATTTGCTGCGGATATCCAGATCAACTTGATAACCCAAAATACCCAAAAGCGCCTAGAAAAAGTTATTTTGAACTCGCCTCGGCAATTGACAATTCGTCAATACAAGCTGTCTCACTTGAAGATGCTCACCGAAAAAATGATTTGGGTTTGCTCGAACTATTCAAGAATACAACAGTTATCTTTGGCGTAATTGCTATTGCAAAAAGTCGTATCGAAACTGTTGATGAAATTCAGTGCCGGTTGGAAAGTGCTCTCCAACACATAAGCCCCGATAGAATAATTGGAGCTCCTGACTGCGGGCTAGGATTGTTGGGGAGGGATCTGGCTCGCGCTAAGCTAAACAACCTTTGCAAAGCTGCTCAAAACATTAATATCTAGAAACTCCCAATAAAGCTTCAACAAAAAAAGCACTTTTTGCTATTATCTTGGACAATAGAGCTTATAAGTCTGTGGTGGCATGTTAATTAATAAAAAAGGTGACATCAGGATACCCCCTGCTGGCATAGAGCTATCAAAAACCTACTCGCCGCAAAAATCAGAATCTGCCATTAAGCAACATTGCTACCAACCCAGATTTATAGGAAAGTTTTTCGTATTAATGGAAAAGGGAGGTAAGTATTGGTCAAGCTAAGAAAAGGTGATCCCTGGATGCCCGCATCAAAATACGGACAAAGCCTGAAAGGGCTAACAATTAATCTTTTAGTTAATAGCATTGAACGTGCCCTGGGTTTTCAGACCAAAGTATTGGAAACAACAGTCGTCTACGCTGATCCTGATGTTGCTGTACTGAGAGGTTACGGCTCCGAGTGGATGATGCATGCAGATCACACCTACTCTGAGCACCCATTAAAAAAAAACTTAGGGAAAAAGCCAGCCCGTGGCATTGGTATTGAACTACGTTTACATGGTTGCAATCCGGATGTTGCACAAGCAAAAGCCCTAGCACTAGGCGAGGTGGTGCTCGCTGAAGCCGCTGACAAAGCACATGGAGTGCGGGAAGCTTATATAATCGACCCTGATGGATATACCTGGGTACCAGATATACCCTTAGCCGAGGTTGTATAGTAGTATAGACGCTTGCTAATAAACATTTTTGCTTTTAATTATAACTAATTATACTTCCCCAGCATTCTCTATTACGATCCTTGAGGCTTTGCATAGCCATTCAGAAACCGTTTTTGGAGTTTATATGCGAACTATGAGAATCCTTATTTTCCATGGATGAGGGAATTCGTATCATTTAGGGATAATAAGATAGACACTTAATCAAAGGCGATACCTGATGGAACAACATACTCAATATGCCTTGCTCGCAATATCTGGAAGCTTACGAAAGGCCTCATTTAACACGCTATTAGCAAAATATCTCAAACATATAGCCCCAAAAAATCTCTCGATTAATACGATGACCCTTCACAACCTACCTTTATACAACGCTGATGAAGATGTTTCTTCGTCACCTGAAAGTGTGAAGTTTTTACGCGATTCTATTTCTAATTGCGATGGCTTAATCCTTGTATCACCGGAATATAACTACGGTCCCCCAGGCGTGCTGAAAAACGCTATTGACTGGGCGTCGCGCCCTGCCTTTAATTCAGTACTGAAATCTAAACCGGTTCTCATTATAACAGCGTCTGCTGGGCCGGCGGGCGGAACTCGTGCAAATGCACAATTACGTGATACACTGGCCGGAGCTCTATCCCGTGTTGTCGTTCGAAAACAGGTCGCAATTGGAACGGTCAACCAAAAATTAGAAGGAAACAGAGTAAATGACCCCGATACCACTGCATTACTGAAAGACTCCTTGAATGACCTCGTGGTAGAAATAAAAATAGCCCGTCTTTTTAGTAGGGAGAATTAAAGCAGCTACTTTTTCAGCACAGCCGCCTGGCATTAGTATTCAGGCAAAATAATTGTAATTATCTTATTATTTTTAAATTTTTTTGCGGGGACTTTTGGAACAAATAATCAAGAAAAATTGTATTAACATAATCTGGATATTCCGAGTTAAAAAACCTCATAGCCAACGATCCAAGGCTCTAATGCTGAGCCTACGATGGATCAATAATAACCTGTCTCGGTAACATGAGAATTCTCCTCCAAAAAGTTTCTGAGGCCAGTGTAGTCATTGAAGGAGAGCTTATAGCCCGGATCGAGGCCGGTATATTAATTTTTTTCTGCGCTATGAATGAAGATTCCATAGAGCAGGCCCATTATCTTGCTCGGAAGATTAAAAATCTCCGTATATTTTGTGATGACCAAGGCAAAATGAACAAATCCATCCTGGACATTAAAGGTTCGACCCTAGTTGTTAGCCAATTTACTCTTGCTGCTGACACCTCTCGCGGAAATCGGCCTGGATTTTCAAGAGCGGCACATCCTGATGAAGGAAAAAGGCTCTACAATGGCTTTTGCAAATTATTATCTGATCAGGGACTTGACGTTAAGACTGGCCGATTTGGTGCGGACATGGCAGTTCATCTTGTTAATGATGGGCCTATTACAATCTGGCTCGACACCAGTAAACCGTGAAATATACTGTCAATATTAGCCTTCTACCAGATATTACGATTAAAAGGTCGAACAGCCAATAACTTGACAGATTTCATATACAAATTTACCCATATCCTTTACCTTCACTGTTTGGGATCTAAATATGGCCAAGAGCCTTCCGAATGAAGCCGATGTGATTGTCATTGGAGGAGGAAATGCAGCGCTTTGCGCAGCATTATCCGCAAGGGAACAGGGTGCAAGTGTATTGGTATTGGAAAGAGCACCGGAAAATGAAGCTGGAGGCAATACGCGGTTTACGGCGGGGGCAATGCGCTGTGTATATGAAGATATCAACGATCTCCGCCAACTCATGCCTGACTTAACAGAAGAAGAACTATCCCAGACAGATTTCGGTTCTTACACGTGCGACCAGTTTTTCGACGATATGGCGCGGGTAACAGAATATAGATGTGACCCAGACCTTGTGGAACTCCTTGTTCGACAAAGTCGCGATACTATGCTTTGGAAAAAATCAAAAGGGGTCCGGTTCCAGCCTATCTGGGGTCGCCAGGCCTTCAAGATTGATGGCCGGTTTAAATTCTGGGGGGGGTTGACTGTTGAAGTTTGGGGTGGCGGACAAGGACTATTAGATGCCCTTATAACGGCAGCAAAAAAAGATAATATAGTCATCTGTTACGATGCCCGTGTTTTGTCTCTAATTACCAACGCGCAAGGTGTGACCGGTGTTCGGGTGAAAAAAGCCGGAAAGATTATTGACATCCAAGGATGTGCCGTAATCACTGCCTCTGGTGGATTTCAGGCAAATCCCGAGTGGCGCACGCGCTATCTTGGCCCTGGATGGGATCTGGCCAAGGTGCGCGGCTCACGTTACAATACCGGTGATGGGATAGCGATGGCCCTTGACATCGGTGCGGCTGCGTATGGAAACTGGTCAGGTTGCCATGCAGTCGCATGGGAACGCAATTCACCTGAGTTTGGAGACCTGGCTGTCGGGGATGCCTACCAGAAACACTCATATCCATTTGGTATAATGCTCAACGCAAATGGTAACAGGTTTGTTGATGAAGGAGCTGACTTTCGCAACTACACGTACGCTAAATATGGGGCCAGAATTCTAGAACAACCCGGACAATTTGCCTGGCAGATTTTCGACCAAAAGACTATACACTTATTACGTGACGAGTATCGAATCCGCCAAACAACCAAAGTGAGCGCCAACACACTTGAAGAATTGGCTGTCATGCTTGATGGTGTTAATTCCGCAAAAGCTCTCGCATCCATGCAGGAATACAATAAATCCGTGAGACTCGATATCCCTTTTAATCCGAATGTAAAGGACGGACGCTGCACAGTAGGTCTCGATATTCCAAAATCAAACTGGGCCAACACTCTCACTGAGGGGCCTTTTGAAGCATATGCCGTAACATGTGGAATTACCTTCACGTTCGGTGGACTTCGCGTAAACACATCGTGCAAGGTGCTTGATACAGACCTCAAACCAATTAATGGTCTTTACGCTGCAGGCGAGCTAGTTGGTGGGCTATTCTATTTTAATTATCCCGGGGGAACTGGACTTATGGCGGGTTCTGTGTTTGGTCGACAGGCAGGAAAGTCAGCTGTTCATGACATCAAGAACTCCAATTGAGTCGAAAAATAAGAAGAACAGATAGTTTCTTAATTTGCTTTTAATTATCGGTTATCTTTTGGAAA
>MDTE01002896.1_pt1 | contig 26304 bp, 24 predicted proteins | sample 811231 | NCBI WGS metagenome assembly MDTE01 (sample SAMN05326651, study PRJNA326480) | marine metagenome | isolation source: seawater | place: Indian Ocean: Red Sea | collected 2010
AGGACTTGGTAACATAGCTTCTAGTTTTTCAGGAGCATATCCCGTATCGGGATCATTCTCTCGATCAGCTGTAAATGAATCTGTTGGTTCCTATAGTCCAATTTCGTCAGTTACAACAATGCTTATAGTTATGATTACATTATTATACGCAACGCCATTACTCTTTGACTTACCTAAATCCACGTTGGGTATAATAGTTATTTTTGCAGTACTCCCTCTTATAAGACTAAATAAAATGAGTTCTCTTTATAAGAGTGATAAACGTAAAGGAACCGTTACATGGATAACCTTTCTCAGCACTTTAATTTTCCCTATTTTATCCATAGAAATATTTTCTGGTATCAATACTCATATATGGACAGGTATTATCTTCGGTTTTCTATTATCGCTAATTATAGAGCGTAAGTAGTCTATCTCTTGATATATATTAAATCGAAAACAAAATTCCTTTTGCGAACACCTTTTTTTTCATACTTAGTTATTGGGCGAAAGCCACGAGTTTTTGAAAAGTTAATATTACTAGATGTTACTTTGTTTATAGTTTCCCTTGCTTCAAATGCATAATTTATATTGTCAGTTGCAAAATGGAAAAGCCCATTCTTCTTTATGATAGATTGAATAATTTTAAATGTATACTCATTGAAAAGTCTTCTTTTTCTATGCTTCTTTTTTTGCCATGGATCAGGAAAAAGCATATAAATTTGACTAATGGTATTACCATCAATTTTTTCAATAATCTCTAGTGCATCACCATTATAAACACTGACATTTTTGCTAAGAAGTCTTCTAACACCGGGCTTATAGGCTTCAATTCCGAAGATATTACATTCCGGAAACATTTTTTTTAATGCTAAAGTCGATTCACCTGAACCAAATCCAATATCTAGTATGATATTTTTCTCTTTTGCTAGCACATCTAAGGTGAATGATGTGGATTTTTCTAATTCTTGGAATTTCCTTGATCTAAATGATTTGTAATAAACTGGCCTATTCACCTGTAATCATTCCAGATTTTGGTGACGAGGGGGACCCGGATTGATTTTTTTCAATTCTTCCAGCCAACAATGCTTTTCTTCCAGCTATAACAGCATGTTTCATTGCATTTGCCATCATAACTGGCTCTTTTGCACATGCTATTGCTGTGTTCATAAGGACACCATCACACCCCAGTTCCATAGCTATTGATGCATCACTTGCAGTGCCTACACCCGCATCTACAATGATTGGGACAGATGCGTTAGTCACTATTTCTCTAATGTTATATTCATTTATTATCCCTATCCCGGAACCTATGGCTGAACCCAGAGGCATTACACATTCGCATCCGATATTTTCAAGTTCTTTTGCAACAATAGGGTCATCAGTTGTATAAACCATGACCTTGAAATCTTTTTTTACAAGCATCTTAGCTGCTCTAAGAGTTTCAGTAATATTCGGATATAGTGTTTTACTTTGGCTCAATACTTCAAGTTTAACTAACTTTTCACCATTCAACAGTTCTTCTGCAATTTCACAAGTTCGGACTGCATCCTCAGCTGTGTAGCATCCAGCCGTGTTAGGAAGTATTGTGTATTTATTTGGAGATAGATAATCCAATAAATTTTCAGAAGCACTATCTTGCCCTAAGTTCATTCTTCTAATTGCTACTGTTACCATCTCACAACCACTAGCTTCAATTGCTGATTTGGTCTGTTGAAAATTTTTGTATTTTCCAGTGCCAAGAATTAATCTAGAAGAATATTCTTTTTCATTGATAACTAGTTTATTCAAATTTATCCTCCCCCTATGGCAATAATTATTTCAATCCTATCTCCATCAGCGAGAAGGTGATTCGCATGTTCTGATTTAGGAATAATTTTTCTATTGATTTCTACAGCGTAGTACTTACTTTTTATATTCTTCTTTTCAAGGAGCTTTTCTATAGTTAATCTTTCAGGCAATTCCTCAGGATTATTATTTAACAAAATATTCATTAGCAAAGGTATATAATAATATAATCAGGTTGGCATAGAAAGTGTTCTAGCCGGAATAGCTCAGTTGGTAGAGCACCGCATTCGTAATGCGTAGGTCAGTGGTTCGAATCCACTTTCCGGCAGTGAACGTATGATTCTGATTTGCACTGCAATAATTAATCAGCGATCAAAAAATAATTTTATAAGACATAACCATAAAAAAGCACTGTGATTACTTTATAGCAATACTAGCTACTTCCTTTTTTTGTAAAGTGATCCACAGTAACTCTATCGCCTTTTTTAGCATTTTTAGTACAAATTGAGCCGAGAACCATGTTATATTTACTTGGGTCTAAACCATAACCGGGCCTAACTCTTTTTATTTTTTCTTTCGTAATTATTTCACCAACTTTGATGTTATTACTAAAATAAAGCGATCTCCTAAACTTTATGTTGGGCAGTTCAACTTCTGCTCGTGAGAATTTATCATCACTTACAGCTAGATGAGCTGATTTACAATCAGATACCAATTTTTGTAATTGATCGGGCAGTATTGAGAAGCTTGAATCTGGTCCACATTCTTTTTTATCTAACTTAAAATGTTTTTCAATAACTCTTGCGCCTAATGAGATTGCGATGATAGCTGCTGTATTATCGACTGTGTGATCTGATAATCCAACATCTAGTCTAAACTCCTTCATGAGGTATAAAATATTATTCAATTTGGAATCAGATACATCAACAGGGTAACTACTTATACAATGGAACAAGAGTATCTGATCATTTCCAACAGACTTACAGCTCTCTATTGCTGCTGCAATTTCATCCACACTTGCCATTCCAGTAGATATTAGAATAGGCTTCTTATTTTTTGCAGCATATTCTATGAGTGGCAAATCTGTAATTTCAAAAGATGCTATTTTATAAGCAGGGGTATTCAATTCTTCAAGTAAATCTACAGCAGACTCATCAAATGGTGAGGAGAATATAGTCATCCCAATCTCTGAGGCAAACCTAAATAGTTCTTTATGCCATTCATAAGGTGTATACGCTTGCTTATAAAGTTCATAGAGATTTGTTCCTTTCCATAAACCCTCTTTAATAAGAAAATCCTCCTCATTTGAATCGATTGTCATTGTATCAGGAGTATATGTCTGTATCTTCACAGCATTCGCTCCAGATTTTTTAGCAGCTTCAATAGACTGTTTTGCTCTTTGCAATGAACCGCCATGATTTGCTGAGAGCTCAGCTATAATATATGGTTGATGTTCACTACCTATTTTTGTGCCATCTATTGATATCATAATTTACGTAATTTCCTTATCTAGTTTGAATGAAGTTTGAATCTCTTTCAATGACAAGTCATTTAAAATTTTATGCATGTTAGTGTTACTGCACGAAGTATTAACATAGAAATAGGACGGTACTTTTGACGGTATCGCTTTCTTTGGCTTGAAGTTCTTATAAATGTATTTGAGGATATGCTTTACTAAAAACTTACTAGCATTATTTATGTTTATTCCTATTGAATTATCATCCTGTAAATAAAACGTCCCTAATTCATTATCAATCGAAACAAGATACCAACATACGTATGGATGGTTTTCCACAAATTCATTATGAGACTCTTTGCTGGGATTAACCAAGTGACTAATATTGCTATCTCTTGACAAAAGTAATGTATACAATTTATCTACATCTTTTTTTTGAACTTCGTGGAGCTCTATTTTATGTTTTTTCCTTGCCAGTAAAATATATTCTTCATTTTCTTGTAATTTACTAAAACCTAATGACAAGAAAACTCTTTTGCTAATTTCATTATTTGTTTTAATCTTGGCAATTACATTATGTTCCTTTTTATTCGTGTATTTTTCTATTGCATGATTTATAAAATCTTTCGACAAGCCTTGACTCCTAAAGTCAGGATTAATGTTAACAGAAATTTCTGATGTTGAATTATTATAATCCCGGGAAAATCTACAGACGCCGATTTTATTATTTTCATATTCACCTATGAATATCTTTGTATCTAAATCAGTCATCTTTTTTTTAAACCATACTTCATGATCTATCAATTTAATAACTTCTCTGTTAAAAGACATTTCCCTTGAGGTTTTATCATTCCTCCATGAATGTATATCCTCACAATCAGTCAGTTCTGCAGGACGTATCTTAGTTTCATAAATAGTCATCAACACTAACCTCACTAGATCTATTATCAAGAATAATATTCACGTTTAGAGATTATAATAATATAAACGCGATGTTTTAAACAGAACATATAGTATAGTTCAGCACTATAGTACTTATTTGTGATGTCAAGTCAGCGATTTGATTTCACTGCATAGAATTCAGTAAGATATTTTATAGCTAAAAATTCTTTATTTATTCTTAGATTCGACTCTTTGTAAGAAATTGATACATTAGTTCGGCGTGATGCCAATCATCCATATTGTCTATATCTATTGATAATTCTCTCGGAAGTTTATAGAAAGTTGAATTATCACTGAATATTTGAACTTCTTGTAACCAAGCACTCTTTTTGCCCCAGTAAAGCATGCCGGCATCATGGAACGCACTTACACAGTCTTGAGATCTCATTTTATATGATTCTGGATTAATCATTTTCATTTTATTTGATTTTGAAAGCGTGAATGCTCTCTCTATTGGATAATCAAATTCTGACGCAGTGAAACAATAATCGCAATTACTAGAATTATATTTTCTCATAACTTCTAGAATTATATCCTTTGAAACAAGTGGGCATGTTGCTAATAAACAACATACGCTTTCAATTTCAGAATCATTTTGATGCAAGTTCTCTATCGCATGTTTAATAACAGGTATTAAGCCTGTGTGATCATCAGAGAGATTTTTTGGTCTTAATGACGGTACATTTGCACCACTATTTAATGCAACTTCTGCAATATCTTCATTATCTGTTGACACAATTACATCATTAAAAATTTCTGATTTTATAGCTACATCTATTGAGTATTTAATAATTGGTTTTCCACAAAAATCTTTGATGTTTTTACTTTTTATCCTTTTACTTCCACCTCTTGCGGGTATCACACAGATGTTCATAATAATTCTTTAAGTTTATCGACTACATAGTTGTGCTGATCATCGGTCATTGTTTGATACAGTGGCAAACTTATACATTTTGAATAATATTTTTCAGCAACGGGAAAGTCTCCTAATTTAAAACCCAACTTTTGAAAGTATGGCTGAGTATGAATCGGTATATAATGAACATTTACACCTACGCCAGACGCTCTTAATTTATCAAATACTTCAATTCTTGCCTGGGCCTCATCTTCAATTAATATTGGATACAGATGAAATGAGGAATCAGCGTGATCACTCTGAAAGGGCAGTCTGACTGGTAGTCTTGAAAGCTCCTTATCGTACCTATTTGCAAGATATTTTCTCCTTTTTATAAAAGTATTAAGCTTTTTAAGCTGGCTTATTCCAAGTGCAGCTTGAATGTCTGTCAGTCTGTAATTATAACCAAGCATCATTTGTTTATATTTCCATGCTCCATTATCTTTATCATCTGACGGTTCTAATTCTCTGGTTATGCCATGAGATCGCATAAGCTTGATCCTCTTTGCAAGACTTTCAGTTTTAGTACATATAATCCCACCCTCACCAGTGGTAATCATTTTCACAGGATGGAAGCTAAAAATAGTTAGATCGCTATAACTTGAAGAACCAATTCTTTCATTCATGTATTTTGCCCCTAATGCGTGTGATGCATCTTCTATGATTTTAAAACCATATTGTTTGCTTAAGTTACTTACCGCTTTCATATCACAGCTTTGTCCCGCAAAATGAACGGGCACTACAACTTTTGGCAGCGCATTGTTTATTTTTGCATTCTCCAATTTAATCTTAAGAGCTTCAATAGACATGTTGTATGTCTCAGGATCGATGTCTACGAAGTCAACATTTGCACCACACATTAGACCGCATGTTGCTGATGAAACAAATGAATTTGGGGAAGTCCACAGAATATCATTCTCACCAAGTTCTAAGGCTAAACATGCTAGGTGCAATGCTGATGTAGCACTGTTTACAGATATACAATATTCTGATTGCAGATATTCTGATATTTTTTTTTCAAACTCATCGACCTTTGGACCCTGAGTAATAAAATCTGCTTTAAGAACTTTTACAACAGATTGAATATCGTCATCATCTATACTCTGACAGCTATATGGTATTCTATATTTTTCCAATTATTTTCTTATTGTTGTTAATCCATTCTTGTAAGCTTGATATTTCCATCCATTCGTCATTGTTATCACTGGAATATACAAAATTCTCATCAACTTTTTTACCACCTTTGATCATTGGCTTTTGTTCTTCATAAGTAACAATTGATGGGAGTATCTTAAAATGTTGAGTGTATTCGTATGTACTAGCCGAGTCCTCAACACCAATCATTTGCTCATGTATTTTTTCACCAGGCCTAATTCCAACAACATCATACTCATTACTATTCGATATAGCTTTTGCAATATCTGTTACTTTCATTGATGGAATCTTTTTCACATAAACTTCACCACCACACATATCTTCAAGGGCATGCCAGACAAGTTTAACACCTTCCTCTAGGGTTATCATAAACCTAGTCATATTTGGATCGGTGATTGTTAATTTCTTCTTATCAATCAGGCTCATAAAATACGGTATAACTGAACCTCTTGACCCCATGACATTTCCATATCTAACTACACTAAACTTTGTTTTATCAGGACTGTATTGGTTTGCAGCAATGAATAATTTGTCAGATGCAAGTTTAGTTGCTCCATACAAATTTATTGGACTCGAAGCCTTATCTGTAGATAAAGCAATAACCTTTTTGACACTATTATCAATAGCTGCATCAATCACATTCATAGCTCCTATGATATTTGTTTTGACACATTCAAAAGGATTATACTCTGCCGTTGGTACAATCTTAGTAGCTGCTGCATGGATAACATAATCTACACCATTCAGTGCCCTGTATAACCTTTCTTTATCTCTTACATCTCCAATGAAGTACCTTAAATTGGGATGATTGTATTGGGTTGACATATCCCATTGTTTCATTTCATCTCTAGAGTAAATTATAAGTTTCTTCGGCTTATAGGCATTAAGAGCCATTTGGACAAATTTTTTACCAAACGATCCTGTTCCACCTGTTATGAGTATAGTTTTATCTGATAGCATTTTATTTTACCCTAATTAATTTTTTCGAAATTTATAACATCTTTATATTTATGAGCACTAGTTGAGCTTATGTATAATATCTTTTCTAGCACAAGATTACTGTCTTTAAACTTGAATAGCTTATCAATTCCTCCGAAATATAATTTTACATTAAACCTCCAAGCTAACCCAAAATAAAAAAACAAACTTTTCAAAGAACGTTCCTTTGGATGTATAAATAATACTTTATTATTACCGTTTTTAATACTCCAATCTCTTACGATTCCCTTATACTCATCCACAGACATCTCAAGTGATGTGTCATCTGCAATCTGACATGAAAAACCGTCTTTCCTTTTTAATGAATCTCTAAAAGTAAATAGTATCAATAGTTTGTTGAGCAAAGTGCCAGTTAGTCTATCTGCTAAGTATCTAAAGTTAGGAGATATAATACAATTTCTCCCTCCTTGTATGACTAATCTAAATATTAAATATACATAGGTCATATAAACCCTTTTTTTAGAAACCGTATCTTTTTCAGAAGAGACTGAGAGAGACTGCTCTGTATTTTTAATTAGAATTTTTTCAAGCTTGAGGCATTCCTTATTGAAATTATCTATTTCTGTATCCTTTATGATCACCTCGCAAGTAGGATTTACATTTTGTAATATGATTTCACTCATTGCTAGAGGGATTAAGCATTTTTTGTTGAAACAGACTATCTCTATAATGTCGTGTTTAAAATATTTTTCTACTTCGAGATACAGCCAATAAACCAATTTATTCAGTTGTTCATAATTTAGATAGCCTCTTTTAATTTCAGGTGTATTTATAAATGAGTCAATTAGACTTTTATTTTTCAGGCTAAATTCACTATAGTCAGCATTATCAAATTGATTATTTAATTTGATTGGTATATTTCTTGAATTGGATGAGTCTAGATCATAAAACGTAGAACCATAATCTGAATTGAAAAATACAACGTCTTCAGAATCGATCTTGTTATCGAAAACTGAAATAGAATATCTCGATTTAGGGTTTTGGAATATAAATATCTTAATTTTTTTAACCATATCGGCAGGACAAATAACGGCTTTCCATCAAATGCAAATAACTATCATTTATAATATATACTACAAGTAGGATGAATGTTCAAAAATATATAAATGACTTCAAGATTATCCTTCTTTTTGTATATTTCATATTTAACTTTTTTGATAGAAGTATAAGCAATATTGCTATTTTATTAGCTTTATTAATATCAATAATAGATTATAAGGGGCTCTACGAATCAATAATAAATGTTAAGAAATTAGTTATTTCAATTATATTGTTTAGTGCATGGATCTCAATCTCCGGTTATATCAACGATGTTCCATTGAATGAATTAGATAACTACTATCGCTTTTTACTTCTCATTCCATTGCTGAGTGTGAATATATCAGTATCAACAATAATTAGGATTTTATTTACCTCATCAGTTGTTGCCTTATTACATTTCTTATTATTTTATTTTGACCATGGTCATGAAGGAATGAGATATTCGGGTACATCAAGTATAACTATTACTTATACAAATATTTCGGCAATTTTGCTTGTGTTATCAATCTACTTTTTATTTATTTACAAAATAAGTGATAAACAAAAGATAATGTGTGTTTTGACAGCCTTAATATTCATGGTTTTGATTATTTACACAGGATCTCGTGGTCCTATGCTTGGCATTGTAGCAAGCATACTTCTTCTTATTATTTTGAAACGTTCTATCTTACTTTTTTCAATTTTATCTGTAAGCCTGATTGGCATTTTAAGTACATCTAATAACATGAGTAACCGTTTAGATGATTTATATCAACTTCAATCACTCGAAATTAATAAAATCAAATATCGCTCTATAAGAGAAAGAGTCTATTACAATTCATCAGGGAGAGAGCTAATTAGAGATAATTATCTGTTTGGTATTGGACCACAAAATCTTATACCAAGTTTAGAATCCCAGATGATCAGGGATAATATAAAAACGGTTAGGGCACAAGATCATTTACACAATGAATTTCTTGATATTAGTGTAAAGTATGGCCTGATAAGCTTACTACTATTAATATCGATGTATTATTATTTTTTCTCTTTATCAAAAAATAAAGAATTGAGTTTATCAATAATAACTCTTTTAACTATTTCTCAAATATTTCAAAGTCATCTTGCACATAATCAAGCTATAACCTTCTATATTGTAATACTCATGCTCATAATGCGTTTAAAAGTAGATAATAACGAAAAGATGGATTTATAAATTACTTTACTTTTAATTTAGAGTCTCTTTGTACTGTTTATCTAGCAATGTGAAGTTATCATCTAATCTGCTCTTCAATTCAGAAATCTCAAATGATGGAGTATAAACACTCAGGTTATGAGCAGATAGTTTAGCTGCTGAACAGAAGTATCTGTGGTCATAAAAGAAATATTGCGTCAGTAGATTCAATGCTCTCTCAGATTGCTCTTTACTAACATCAGCCTCTATAGTTAACAGTTCTTCGAGATTTGATGGTTCATAAGCATCTAATGGATAATCAATATTAGCTTGTTTAGTAAATACACATACTTTTTTTCCTATTGCTAGATACTCTGGGACCGCTGATCCATTATATATCAGCGCTATATCAGTGTGAGCCAATATATCTTTTGAAGATATATCAATATGTTCAGCGATAATGACATTTTCGAGTGAATCATCAACCCAATCTCCTAAAAAATCATTTAATGATAGGGATATTTCTTTAGTTTTTTCTTGTGGGTGAGGACGAAAAATAAAGAAACAGTTTTTATTTTTCTTAGCAAAATCATTAATTCCTAAAACATACTCTTTATGATTATTAAATATATGTCCACCGTCATTTGGAATACCCATGTCGACAGCCAACTTTCCAATCACCTTAAACACTCTACCTGTTTTATTTTTGGCTCTCCATATTTTATATTTCTCATTATTAAGATCTGGCCTACGCCCATCAGTTTTGAATTTTTTATAAAGATGAGCTAAAACATCTTCTTTATTTTTTTCAAAATCTTTAATTTGACTCAAATTCTTTGAAAATGTTTCAAATTCTTGTTTGTCTATCAAAAACGGAGCTCTTTTAGAAGAAGAATTTGAGTACAAAGATATTTTAAATTCTTCGCTATAGTTTAAAAGTTTACCAGTGAATAATCTTGAGTATGCAAGACCGCATAAAATCAGTTTATATTTTGCATAAGCATGTGAGTCTCGAAATGCATTATATGGGCTAACATGAGCATTTCCCATAAAGACAAAGATTTCTTTATTCGTAATTTCAGAAATTATATTAATCTTCTCGTGAATTCTAAGAAATCTACTAAGCCTCATTAATTCAGTTTTTAGACTGAACATTTCTTCTTGGTTTTTCATAGAAATAGTCGCTCGTCTCAAATATGTAGCAACTCTCTCATAGACTCCTTGATAGTAGTTAACATCTTTATACATTACCTCTTTTCTTTCCCAATCAATAATAAACGGAAGTAATTTCAGTGAAGCTCCACATGATAATTTTACGAGATCATTGATTTCGTTTTCTATTAAATTTTGTTTATCTGTATCTAGACTTAATTTTTTAGAAATATCACTGTCATTGTTTGTATTAAAAGATCTTTTTTTTAGGTTTAGAAATGGATCTATTACAAGATATCCTAATTTTGTCCAATTGGGTGTTAGTTCAATAAGCATCGAAAGACTATTTTTACAACCACCAGATACATTTATGACAAGGCCATTACATTGCGCACTATTATCTTTTTCATTTCTATCGAGAAAATATCTGGCAGCGTTAACATAGTCATTCGTAATCATTCTTTCCTGGAACTGAGACCTCAATAACTTTTTTATTAAAGGATTAATCAACCCATTTTTCAAATATGATGGTGATATCTCATCTATAATTGCGTCAAAATTCCTCAATTTTATCGCATAAAATACAGCATCTAGCGACAACTTATTGTTCAAATATGGCAGACTACTGATAAGCAAATCGTTTAACTGATTGTTGTCGATGATGCACGAACCTCTGTTGTTTCTAACTATCTCTAAAATCAATGATAATTTTATAACTTTCTTGCTTAGATAATTTCTCATCAAGCCAAAAAATCCCCTTCTTTTTTTCTTTTGTGGCTGTGCCCATATCTTATTGGATGAATCTACTAAGGCTCCTTGTGCTTGGGAAAAAAGAGCATTTATTTCTTGGTCGTTTATGGAATCACGCAAAAGAGATTTTTTCATATCCATATGGAATTCTCTAATAAAATTAATGAATTCAGCTCTCTCATTGACATAAGGATCACCTGAAAAAGACCTAGCATAAAATAAAGCTTCACAACGTATGATGAATCTAAATATACTTCTTAGCATCTTGAGCTTCGATCCGAATGAAAAATTGTTATTCGTGAATCTTGAAGTCAGATATAGTCTTTTAACAATTCTAATCGCTTCGGGAATCAATTGATAAAACCCAAATTGTAAAGTCATATTACAGGCATTTATAACTCTGAAATCTTTAATAGAAGCTTTGTTCTGTCTCATCCTCTTGAGGTATATTGACAAACATTCCCGCATCTCATCAAACATAGTGATGTTATCTCCGATTCTGGCTAGATCAGTTATAACAAATGTAAAGTAATCTATACTGTTTGTTTTGGATATTTGTTTTCGCAATTGATGAAAAAAATATTTTTGGGAGTAAGGTAATCGTATACTCATACTGCAATATAGGACGTCTAGTGATAGACGATCATAATCCAGTACTTTTATCACGCGCTTTGTTCTGTTATTAATTAATGTAAGGCTATTATTCGAATCGATTTTATTTTCATCATACATTAGTGACCAATTGTTATGAAGCATTTCTAAATTCCAACCATTTCTTCTAACATCAGTTATAAAACAATAGATTAGGAAAAGATCTGTCATCTGATTGTATGTAACAAAGGATAGTTTATTTTTTTCTAGGTCGTAGTTATCGATATCAGGATATAAATGAACAAATGACAGGAGCGATTGTCTTATGATGAATCTGTTGTCGATTGATGAGGAATTTTTAATATAGTTAATGTATTCACTTATCCAGTTACAGTCACCACCATGAAAAGTTACGTCACCACCACGTTCAAAGAGCTCTATACCTAATAGCGAGGATCTTGAGTGAACGACTGTTTTTCCACTAAATTTTTTTGGTGCATTTATAATTGTAATATTGTTTCTATCGCAATAGTTTGTTATTTGCTCTTTGTTGATATCACTGTTTTTAGGATGCATTATGAACGCTAAGGGTTCATCAGGATATTTGTTTTGGATATACTTTATAAATCTAATATTATATCTTAAGTTTCTAGGAAACTTCGCAAGACTCATATCTCCTTCGACTTGACCTACTATAAGGCTTCTCTTTATATCTCCATCTAATTCATCTCTTTGACTTGAATATTTCCCTAGAAAATCTCTATTTTCATTAAACAAAAAATTTGATTCACTGTTAAAGTTTTCTAGTGATGGTATTTTAAGCTTATACCAATCACTTTTTCGAAAATGATAATATGGCTTGAAAGGTGTAACCATGTAGCTAAAGCTCTTATCGTTGATACTAGTCTTCAGAAAACCATCCTCAATAAAATTCACATACCTACACTTTTTGGTGAAAACAAAACAAAACAGACGCCATATGAAATTATTTGAAAAAGAACTACCCCAAACAAAGGTGTTTCTGCATCTTAAAGAAAGATAAATAGCAGAAGGAAGGTTCATAAATGGAATGGGCCGTATTCTTTTGCAATTTCTTAAGCCAAAAATATTACTAAAGATGAGAAATTTTGCTCCAGAAAAATTTATGAAATATCTTTTTATTTCTGAGTTGTCTTGATGTGTTTTCATTATGAATGATTAAGTTTTTTCTTTAATCATAAGACAAGTTGATATTAATTTTGTCCAATCAATAATAAATAATCTTATCATGAAACAAGATAATACTGCATAATCAACTATGTATTCTGAGTTTACTGTGAAAAAGGCAAACAAAGCCATTGAAAACAGAAACATTAATGCTGTCAGTATGTCTGCGTATTCTTTTTTAATTAAACCTATAGAGAGATAGATGGTTACCATCAGAATCAAAAGGACTGAAATGATCTCAAAACCATTTAAAATCACTAAAAGTGTAGTCATTAAAAGACTTGATATTATGTATAAGAAAAATCCTAAAAAAACTTTTATAAGATTACTAACATCTCGTATATATTTCTTGTCTTCACCTTGAGGTTTTTCACGATTCAGAAGAGCTCCCATTTTATCACTAATATCCTGATTAGATAATATACTTGTTCTTACAGATATCTGTAGTGATTTTGCTGCTATAACTACTATGAGCATGAACATCCAAACATATAAGTAAGTATCAAAAGAGTTGTTATTGATATAAAGTACATACATTTTAATTGGTAGAAGCATTAGCAATAGTTTACCAATTTTAAAAACAGCAGTAGTCATACCATAAATTAGAAATCCCCTATCATAAACTTTGGGAATAACAGAAACCATCGATTTGGTAAACGGGATAATAGATATCATCACAGTTAGTGTAATGTGTTTTATAAATATACTCAATTATGATATGGTTTTTAAATCAGATATTATTAACATAATACAGACATGACAGAAAAAATTTACGCATCAATCTCAAAGACTCTTAAAATTGAAATGGATCAGCTTAAAGATGATTTAGGACCTGGTGATATAGCAGAATGGGATTCTCTAGCTCATCAAGAACTTATTTTAGCTTTAGAAGAGGAATATGATATCAAACTTGATATTGATGATGTATTAGACATGGAAACTGTTGCGGATATTATTGAGATAATTGAAAAAAAATTAGTTAATCAATGAATGAAAAACTTCGTTGCGAATATTCTTGAGCAATCACGCCATGAAAGTAATTTAGATTCTGTCGCGTTGCGTGACCTAAAAACATCGATAACACATAATGAGCTCCATGATCTTGTAATTTTGACATCAAGCCTTCTTTTAGAAAATGGCTTGGGAAAAAATAACACTGTGATTGTTGCATGTGGCAACAATATTCAACAAATAATCATACATTATGCAGTTATCTTGGCAGGAGGTACAAGCGTGCCTCTTTCAAATAATATTTCTAATGATAGGCTTGAATATTTTATAAAAGAGCTTAATCCAAAAGTTATTTTTTCTGAGAGAAATTATGATGTGAGTGGTAGTACAAAACTTTTTTCATTGACATCCCTGTCACATCTAATAGATCTCCTGAATGTTAAAAATGTAAATGAATGTGGGTGTTCAATTGAATCATATGATGTTGATCCAAAACAACTGGTATCTATAATGTATACTTCAGGATCTACTGGTACACCCAAAGGAGTGTTACTTAATCATGGTTCTGTCAATCAAGCATTAAATAATATAATTAATTATATTGGTTATAGTAATAAGAGCAAAGAAATTATACCTCTACCCCTTAATCATAATTTTGGTCTTGGTCATGTTTATTGTACACATCTAAATGGTGGATCAGCTTACATACTTGATGGACTAAGATCTATCAAATCATTTTATAGTTGCTTTGACTTAAACTACGATGCCCTCGCACTAAGTCCATCAATGTTGAAGATTCTTCTCAGTGATAAATATTTAAATAAAACAATCTCCACATTTAGTAAGCTGAAATATATGGTTGTTAACAGCGAAAAGCTGCCTGCAGACATGATTGAGCTTTTACTGAACAGCTGTCCTAATTTAAGATTAATGTATTATTATGGTCTTACAGAAGCTTCACGATCATTCTTTATCACATTCAATAAAAAAAATAAGCAATATTTTCATTCAGTTGGAAAGCCTACGTCATCTAATGTAAAAGTTCGTATTGTAGACGGTGAAATACATATTGGAGGAGATCATTTATTTTCAGGATATTGGAATGAGGATAGTTCACAAATCCAAGATGGGTTTTTCCCAACTGGCGACTTAGGTTATTTAGATGAAGAGGGATATCTCTTCATAACAGGAAGGAAAAAAGATCAGATTAATGTAGGCGGCTTGAAAGTATCCGCCGAAGAAGTTAAATGTGCACTCCTTAGAATCGACGGAATAGATGATGCGGTAGTTGTAGCTCTGGATGACGACATAACTGGTGAAGCACCCGGAGCGCTAGTCGTGGGTGATCCAGGAATTGATTACAAGACAGTAACGCTTGAACTAAGAAAGCAGTTGGAAATTTACGCTATTCCAAAAAAAATTGTATTTAGTGATACAATACCAAGGAGTGATACTGGAAAAATGCTTATTAGTGAGGTCATTAAACTAATTGATAAATAAAAATGTTAAATCTACTAGCCTCAACCTTAGTCTGTCCTAAACAAGTACTTCATAAAAATGATGGACTATCATATATATCTCAACTTCCTGCTAAAAAAATCGCAATTATTGCATCAGAACGTAGTAGTTCTAGCTATAAACAAATTGGAAAAATTATTAATGATAAAAAAAGGTTAGATGCAAAATTAATAATTCCAGAATGGAAAAATGAACCAAGTTTAAAGGAGATTATTGAAACGCTACCCAAATTGCATGAATTTAAACCAGACTGGATTGTCGCTATTGGCGGTGGTTCAATTATTGATGGAGCTAAAATTGCTTGGGCTTTATATGAACATCCAAATTTTGATACATCCAGGCTGAGTATCCCATTCTCTCTTCCAAGCATGAGAATTAAGGCTAAATTTGTGGCAATTCCAACTACTGCAGGCACTGGAAGTGAGACAAGTTCGAGCGCAATTCTATCAAATGGTCATACTAAAGTTCCTGTTGTAACACATGATTTTATTCCAGATTTAGCTATTTTGGATCCAACACTTTTAAAGGACATCCCAATAAAAGTTTTGGTACCTTCAATGCTCGACGCTTTATCACATTCACTAGAGGGCTTCGTAAGCAAAGTAGAGAATACTATCGTCAACAATCTAGCATGTCATGCAATTAATAATATAAATATTGCATTTAGTAAATTGATAGATAATTCTTCATATCAAGACAACGCCTTAATCGGCGCATTCTTTTCTGGAATTGTCCAGAATGTAAATGTAGTGGGACCAGCACACGCTCTTGCTCATAATATAGGAACTATACCTCATGGTCTGGCAACTGGCTTATTTTTGCCAGAAGTTATTAGAATTAATTGTATGAAGAATTCTGATATGAAAAAGAATTACAATCTCTCATTAAATTCAACATCCATAAAAGACATAGAACAATTTATGGATGACATTTATAATGAATACTTACCTGCATTAGGGATATCACAAAAAATTTCTGATCATGTTAAGTTAGATGAGGATGAGTTCTCAATTTATGCAAAATCTGCAGCTGAGGATAAGTTAAACCGCTTCTTTCCTGAACCATATACAAGTAGTGATTTCATGAAAATCTTAAACAATAGTTGTTGATTATGTCCATAATAAAATTTTTAAAAACATCCGGTTATAATCTTTCGTTGAAAGAAAAAAAACAAATTCTGTTACCACTTTTTAAGGATGAGCACCAGTTTCATTACGACAATAATGATTTATATAAAAGAATCATTGACAATGAATATAAGTTGAAAGAATTATTCCAATCATTCGAAACTGTACCAATGTTGCCTGTAAGTTATTTTAAATACAAAGGGGATAGCTTCACAACTGCGAAAGACATACATCGATCACTTCAGTCATCCTCAACCTCAGGTACTCCATCAATAGTAAATATAGATAAAGAAACTTCAAAAAGGCAAGTTTTATCATTAACATCTTCACTCTCAAGATTTGTTGGTAAAGATAGACGACCTTTCATAGTATGCGACGTCCCTCAGCATTCAAAAAGTTTTGACATTAGTGCAAGACATGGTGCTATAAGTGGGTTTACAAACTTTTCATCTAAAACTGATTACATACTTGATGAATACGAGGATGCATACAAGCTTAATATTGATAGAATTAAGGATTTTATTAATAGTAATTCAGATGAACCAATTATTCTTTGTGGGTTTACATATTTAATATATATATATCTTGCAAAATATTGCATTCAAAACAAGATCACTTTTTCTTTACCTAAAGATAGTTACGTAATTCATATTGGAGGATGGAAAAAATTATCTGATCAAAAGGTAAATCCTAAAAAATTTAATGATGATGTAGCAAAGGTACTTGGAATTAGCTCAAAGAATATAATTGATGTATATGGTTTTACAGAACAAATGGGAACGGTCTATCCTGAATGTGAGTTTGGTCATAAACATGTCCCTGATCATGCACATCTTATTGTTCGTGATGCATACTCTCATGAAGTTATCGAAGATGGTCAAATTGGTGTTGGCCAATTTCTATCTTTAGTTCCAAAATCTTATGTTGGGTATTCGCTGCTAACTGATGACCTGGTGCGTATATTAGGGCACGATGATTGTAAATGTGGTCGAAAAGGAACTTATTTTGAGATTATAGGGCGTGCAAAATCTGCTGAAGTTAGAGGTTGCGGAGATGTAATTGCAAACAAATTACTTGATAAGAGAACTGAAAAAACTAATACATCCAAAGCTAAACTTTATTTCTCTGATAGTAAAGTGTGTGACACTGAAATTGAAGATTGGTCACAAATATCATTAGAATCCAACAATGAACAGAAAGAATTAAAGAAACTATCAGCGGATGACATAATAAAAATTTTCAAAGAAGCATCTATCAAATGGAATAAAGATACTGACCTCGTTAAGTATAAAAATGAAGGTTTAGACTTTATTTGTACCTGGATAAATAGCGGTGCATTTGAAGAAAATCTGAATTTATCTCTGAGAGGCACCAAGCATCATTTAGATGATTTTTGCACTACCTCATTTTCTAATAAAAGGCTAATGGCGTTACCTAGAGGTATTGTTACCCACTGGTTAGCAGGAAATGTTCCTACTTTGGGTATCATCTCAATACTCATTTCTATTGTATGTAAGAATACAAATATAGTAAAAGTAACTGAAAATTCTCTGGACGTCTTACAAAGAATGTTACTTATTTTATCTTCAATTAAAACAACAAGCACAACCGGACAAATTCTTGATGGTAAAACTATTACAAAAGCTATTAAGTTAATTTACATTCATAAAGACTCTATAGAAGGTGAAAAGCTAAGCATGATTTCTGATGTGAGAATTGCATGGGGTGGTCAAGATGCTGTTCAGTCAATAGTAAATTATCCTAAAAAGTATACTACTGAAGATATAGTCTTTGGACCCAAGTTGTCACTGAGTGCAGTTGGAAGAGAGTCTATGGAAATAGAAAGGAAAGTAAGTAGAGTAGCAAGATCTATTGCAGTTGATTCCTCTATTTTTGATCAAAAAGCTTGTGCATCATCGCATAATGTATTTATTGAAAGTGGGGGTAATATCTCATCTCACACATTCTTAGATATGCTGGAAAGCAGAATGGAGGAGTTATCTAATCAAATACCTGCAAATAAATTTGATTATAACAATTTTGAGAAGGTACGTATGGCAAGATTATCTGCATACCAAGACAAACGGTTCTCTAAAATTATTACATCATCAAACATGAAATGGACGATTTTCTTCGATAAGGAGTTACGAATCAATCCACCTTCATATGGTCGTACATTATATGTACATGAAGTTAACGACCTTTCAGATGTTGCTAGCCTTCTTACTAGTGAGAATCAAGTCATTGGTTTAGAAATTAAAAGTTCAAGAAGAGAAGAAATTGCAAAATTATATCTTCAGCAGGGAGTATCAAGGGTTTCAAACATCGGTCACATGGCAGATTTCACATTCCCTTGGGATGATATTTTCCCTACAGAGAAGCTAGTCAGATGGTGCTATGCTTAATAAAATACGTGAAGTCCTCCTCAAGCTAGGCATAAAGCAAAATGACAATCTAATGATACATGCAGACTTCAGTTTCTTACTAGGTCGCGGTACTAAAAGCAAAATAGTCTACAGTGAATTATTTAATTTTCTAAGCGAGATGGTTGAGGATGGAAATTTCTTAATACCATCATTTACCTACAACTTCTGCAATACAAGAGTATTTGATTTAAAAAAAACACCATCTGAGACGGGAATGTTTGCAAATTATTTAATAAAACACGAATTGATTTCAAGAACATCTCATCCTATATTCTCATTCGTTATTTCTGGGAAAGACGCAAAAAAGATATCAAGCGGTATTTCAAATGACGCATTTGGCAAAGGCAGTATATTTGAGAGCATGCATAAAGTTTTTGGTTGTAAAATTGTTTTTATTAATGCCGATTTTCAGTATTGTACATATTGCCACTATGTTGAGCAAAAAAATAACGTTAAGTATCGTTTTTTAAAATCTTTTCCAGGCAGGATTATTGACGGTGATCAACAGTATGAAGATGATTTTACTTACAATGTCAGATCTCTTGACGGTACAGTAATCACTGATTTAAGTAGACTTAAATCACTTTTAACAAAAAAAAACGTATTTAAGACAATTAGTAACGACAGTTTTAATATATCATTAATAGATGTAAATGATTTCGTCACTTATACAGAACAATATTTACATGATGACGAGCATATTTTGTTAAAGGATATTAAGTAAGGTACTTTTAGTAATTAAATAAAAGAGGTGTTTATACTGTGTCATTTAGATGTAATAGAATACTTCATACTTATAGAATAATATGATTGGTGAACAAATACATGATTTCGCAAGAGAGCTTTGGCCACTAAACAGAAGTTTGACAGGCGAAGGCACTCGTCATACTTTAGCTAAGATTCGTGACCACATTGGAAGCCTTGAAATTAAATCAATTCCTACTGGCACAAATGTTTTTGATTGGAAGATTCCCAAAGAGTGGAGTGTTAATGAGGCATTTATTAGAACTCCTGATGGAAATAAGATATGTGAGTTCTCTAAAAATAATCTGCATTTACTTGGTTATAGCATTCCTTTTAAAGGAACATTGCCGCTTGCAGAACTAAAGAAGCATTTATATACTCTCCCGGAACAACCAGAGGCCATTCCTTACATTACGAGTTACTATAAGGAGAGATGGGGGTTTTGCATATCATCCAATGATTTGAGTAATCTAAAAGATGGAGATTATGAGGTATTTATTGATACTAAATTATTTGATGGATGTCTGAATTATGGTGAAGTTATATTACCAGGTAAATCCAACAAAGAGATTTTTTTAAGTACCTATATTTGTCACCCCTCTATGGCTAATAATGAACTTTCCGGTCCATGTGTTCTAACTTATATTGCAAAATGGCTTCAAAGTCTTGAGAGCAGAAGTTACACTTATCGTATAGTATTCATACCAGAAACGATAGGCTCAATAGCCTATCTTAGTATCAACCACAAACAAATGAAAAAGAATACTATTGCTGGTTTCAATGTTTCCTGCATAGGTGATGACAGAACGTATTCATATTTACCATCACGAAATGGCTCAACTTTGAGTGATTTAGTAGCAAAACATGTTTTAAAATGGACATACCCTGATTATGACTCTTATTCATGGTTAGACAGAGGTAGCGATGAGCGTCAGTATTGTTCTCCAGGGATTGATTTACCAATTGCTTCATTAATGAGAACGAAATATGGAGAATATCCGGAGTATCATACGTCGCTAGATGATTTAGACAATGTTGTAACTAAAGAGGGCTTGGATGGTGGTTATTGGATATTGAGAAAAGCATTAGATGTGATCGAGAGAAATAATTATTATGTTTCAAGCGTCTTATGTGAGCCCCAAATGGGTAAGCGAGGCCTATACCCTACCATATCAACAAAGGATACAAAAAAACAAGTGGGTTTAATGATGGACTTTATAAGCTTGTGTGACGGGGAAAAACCACTCATTGAAATATGCGAGGACTTAAATGTACCTGCATGGGATTTATATGAGCTCATTGATCAACTTATTAGTCATAAAGTTATTAGAAAAGCTGAAGGCAAAGAGTAATTATAATTACAGACATCATATTTTATGGCAAAGATTTGTCTGAGTAATAAAATAATTGATATAATGCACTCATGAAAATTCTTGTTACAGGTGGCAATGGTTTTATAGCTACTAATTTCATTAAGATAGCTCTGGATTATAAGCACAGGGTTACTTCACTTGATAATTTAAGTTACGCATCATCAAAGGATAATCACAAAATATTTCAGAACAATGAAATGTATAAATTTATCCATGAAGATATTAGAGATAAAAAAATATATGAAACTATAAAAAATGGCAACTATGATGCTGTTATAAATTTTGCTGCAGAGACTCATGTTGATCGATCTATTAGGGACGACACAAGTTTCATGTCAACAAATATAGATGGTACTCATAATTTGATCTCCATATGTAGAAAACTTATTAATGACTGTTTACTACCTAATGAATTTAAGTTTATTCAAATATCCACGGATGAAGTTTACGGCTCCTTAAGAGAAGATGAAATGCCTTTCACTGAGAGATCATTATTGAAACCCAGTAACCCTTATAGTGCTACGAAAGCATCAGCAGATCTGTTAGCTCTGTCATATTTTAAAACATACAAGTTTCCAGTTATTGTAACAAGATGTTCAAATAACTACGGACCATATCAATATCCTGAAAAACTAATCCCATTATCAATTAATAAAATTAATATTCAGTCAAAAATACCGATTTACGGAAATGGCAAACAGATCCGTGACTGGATTTATGTTGATGATCATTGTCATGGTATTCTTAAAGCTTTGGAATTAGGAAAGCTAGGCGAAGTATACAACTTTGGCGGTAATTCTGAAATGACAAACACAGACTGTTTAAAATTAATAATCAAATCTATTGATCCATCCGCTATTAGTGATGAGTACTTTGAATATGTAGCTGATAGACCAGGTCACGACATCCGCTATGCCATCGATTCAAGTAAATCTTTGCGTGACCTAGGTTGGCGACCTCTAGAAACATTTAAAACCGGTATCATCAAAACTATCTCTTGGTATCAGAACAACATAGATTGGCTGAGGACTCGTGTGAATAGCTCAGAATATAAAAACTGGGTGGCCAAAAATTATTAGGGTTCTAATACTTGGTGCGAATGGACAACTTGGTCAAGCACTGAGTAAAATACACAATAAGAGTATATTTAAAATTACCCCATTATCAAAAGATCAATGCAATATTACTGATGCACACCAAGTGAGAGAATCTATCGGTAAAGGTGACTATGATTGTGTTATCAATGCTGCAGCCTATACAGATGTAGATGGTGCGGAAAATAACTATGAATTGTCCAGGTTGATCAATTGTGAATCAGTAAAAAATATATCTCAATGTCTTGCGAATACACAAACTTTACTTATTCATTATTCAACAGATTATGTGTTCAATGGTGAGGGCGAGAGACCCTATAAAGAAACAGACAACCCGAGTCCAATTAATTTATATGGACAGTCTAAATACGATGGTGAAAATGTCCTCATGACATCTGAAACTAATTATTTATTGCTAAGAACTAGTTGGGTTTATGATGATAATGGCAATAATTTCCCGAATAAAATACTTGAAAAAATTCGTACTAATCAACCAATCAGTGTTGTAGATGATCAAATAGGTGTTCCGAATTATGCTATTTCAATTGCAGACATGACTTACTCGTGCATTCAAAGATATTTATCATTTTCCAACGATTTAAAAAAAAGTACAGTTGGAGTTTATCATATGTCCTCTTTAGGAGAAGTAAGCTGGTATGAATTTGCGAACTATATCTCAGATAAGTACTGTATTAATCTTCCAAATAATAAAGTTGCTAAAATCACACCAGTAAAGACAAATGATTTTTTAAGCACAGCTAGGCGACCTTTATTTTCAGTTTTGGACTCCACGAAGCTAAGCGAGACATTTGATATTGAATTACCATCATGGCAAGATGGCGCTAATCAATTTATTAATTCAAAACTATGAGTAGAAAAGGAATCATACTTGCAGGCGGAAGTGGCACTAGATTATATCCACTTACGTTAGCATCAACTAAATGTTTGTTGCCCGTATACGATAAACCAATGATTTATTATTCTATTAGTACACTCATGCTTGCTGATATTAGAGAGATACTAATTATCACAACACCAAGCGATCTTGATGCATTCAAAAAACTTCTGGGAGATGGGAGCGACTGGGGTATTTCGCTAACATATAAAATTCAACCGCGACCTGAGGGTATTGCACAAGCATTGATAATAGGAGAAGAACATATTAAGAATTCAGCATGCGTACTTATGTTAGCTGATAATATCTTCTACGGTAATGGTTTCAGCGACAAATTATTAATGGCATCGAACTCATCCAATAATACACTGTTTTCTTACAGCGTGAGCGATCCTGAGAGATTTGGTATCTGCGAACTTGCTGATGATAAAAAAGTTATTAGTATTGAAGAAAAGCCTGCTAAACCAAAATCAAATCTAGCTGTTACTGGTTTATATTTTTATGATGAGAATGCCGCAGAGATATCTAAGGCAATAAAACCATCAAGTAGAGGAGAACTTGAAATAACGGATGTCAACATTGAGTATATGAACCTTGGTAATTTATACAGTGAAATCTTAGGAAGAGGCTATGCTTGGATAGATGCAGGGACTAATCAATCTTATTTGGATGCAAGTAATTTTGTTTACACTATTGAGAAAAGACAGGGATTAAAAATTGCATGTCCGGAGGAGATTGCATATAAAAAAGGTTACATCTCAAGTGAAAAACTCAATGAACTAGCCCAAAAATACATAAAAAGTGATTATGGTAAGTACATAATGAACCTTATTAGCTAGTCTATAAATGAAAATAAAATCAACTTCAATAGAGGATGTGCTGTTAATACATCCAGATTTACATCCTGACTCAAGAGGCTATTTTTATGAGAGCTTTAATCAACATGAATTCTCCTCATTGGTTGGTCGCTCGTTTGTGCCGGTTCAAGATAACCAATCTTTCTCACAGCAAGGAACTTTGAGAGGTATTCACTTTCAGGTGAATCCCATGTGCCAAGCTAAACTAATAAGAGTAGTTGATGGTGAAATTTATGATGTTGCGGTTGACCTTAGGAAGAGTTCTAGTACATATTGCGAATGGGTTGGCGTGAAGCTTTCATCATCAGATCATAATCAACTATTCGTTCCAGAGGGTTTTGGTCATGCATTTTTGGTATTAAGTAAAAAAGCCACAATTATTTATAAAGTTAATAACTATTATTCTTCTAAGCACGAACATTGTATAAGATACGATGATCCAAAGATTAACATAAAGTGGCCAGCACTTGACTACAAATTATCACAAAAAGATTCAGAAGCAGGATTTATTGATGATTGTGAAAATTTCTTCTAGTGTATTTTTTAAAAATCAAAGGCAATAGTCCCAATACTGTTAAATAAATAATTAGTTCTACGCTTAAAAAGGTGCCATGCATGATAGCCTTATTTAATTCAGATCCAATTAATATTATTACGTAAGTTGCAGGAAGCATTCCTAGCTGACTGATGAGATAGAATGTTAGTGCTCTTATGTTTGTAAGTCCAAAAACAACATTTATTACAAAGAAAGGGAATATTGGCGACATTCTTAGAGCAAAAAGGTAGTATGATCCAAACTTTTCCAATTCTTCATTCACAATTAAAATCTGGTTTTTAAATCTTTTTTGAATATAGTCTCTTATAAAATACCTCGACATCAACATTGCAGACGTTGCCCCTACACTAGAAGCAAAAGAGACTATAGTTACAGCTAAATACAGTTCAAAAATAAATCCTGACAACAATCCGAGAAACAAGGCTACTGGTAATGACAATGTTGTAAATAATATATATGTTATAAAAAAAATTATAATGAAGAAGGTTGGACTTTCATAATAGTAATTCTTCAGAAGAACAACATTTTGCAAAATCAAGGATTCCAAGTATGAATTATATAAATAAGCAATGATTATTAAAGATAATACTAATACAGCATATATATATTTTTTACTTTTCATATCATTCAAGCTTTCTGTCATAATAGACTAACTAATGATAAAAAAATATATATCAAGCCAGAGAAAGTTATTCAACAAAGACCTAAAGAAGTTCTTCGATAGTTATAGAACAACGAATATTTTGCAAACAGCCATGTGGTATAGTTTAAGTAATGGTGGGAAAAGACTGCGACCAATCATATTGGCTGAAGTCTCTAAAGCGCTTGGACACAATAAGAGTCAATACTTAAATATGATGTTAGCAACGGAGTTAATCCATTGTTATTCTCTTGTGCACGATGACTTGCCAAGCATGGATGATGATGACTACAGAAGAGGCAAACTGTCCACACACAAAAAATTTAATGAAGCTCAGGCAATACTTTCTGGTAACGGCCTCTTAACCCTAGCATTCGAGCTGCTATCAAAGAAATATGACTCTAGGATATGCTATGAAATTTCAAAAGTATCTGGCGCATATGGTCTAGCTGGAGGACAATCAATTGATATATCACTTGAGTCAGAAAAACTAAGCTTGAATAAAGTTCTCCATATTCATGAATTAAAAACTGCTAAGTTATTCGAATTTTGTGTATCAGCACCATTTATAGTCTTAGGTGATACAAATAAGACAAATGTTGCAAGGAAATATGGCAATTTGCTGGGAAGATCTTTCCAGATTATCGACGACATCATAGATCAAGATCAAGATGAGGATAATAAAAATATACTTAACTACATGAGTAAAGCGGATGCATTATTATTATGCAATGAATATAAAGTCAAAGCAGACAAATATCTTAACAAACTATTCCCAAAAAAAGACAACAAACTATCTGAGATATTTAGTTATATCATCAAACAAGCGGATACCTAATGCCAATCGCTGTAGTTACAGGAGCATCAGCAGGCATTGGTTTAGAGACAGCTAAAGGGCTAGCTAAGAAAAATTTCGATTTAATATTAGTTTCACGAAGTTTAAAAAAGTTGAATTCTATAAAGGGTGACCTAGAGTCACATCATTCAATAAATTGTGACGTATTTAGCTACGATTTGTC
>MDTE01089287.1_pt1 | contig 26282 bp, 28 predicted proteins | sample 811231 | NCBI WGS metagenome assembly MDTE01 (sample SAMN05326651, study PRJNA326480) | marine metagenome | isolation source: seawater | place: Indian Ocean: Red Sea | collected 2010
TAGGCTGGGTGTGGAAGTGCGGTAACGCATGTAGCTGACCAGTACTAATAGCTCAATTGGCTTGATTTATGCACTGAAAAGAATTTTTTTTATAATCTATATTAAATAATTAAACTCTAAATAACATTTAGCTCATTAAATTTTGACAATATATCTTAATACGCCACTGTGTTTATAATTCCTCATTAACAATTTATTTGCATATTTTAAATCAATCACTTTAACTTTTTTCAACAAAGATTTCTTTATGTTGTATTTTTTGTAAATTTTTAAAATTTTATGTCTATTAACTTTTGAAATACTCTCAGCGTTTACTCCATCTATATTAGCGCCTCTTAAAATTAAAGGTAAAAGGTTAATTTTAGAAGTATTTCCTAAAACATTACCAATTGATATCAAGGATCCATTTTTAATTAAATATTTTAACCCAATACTTAGCATTTCCCCACCCAAGTTATCGAATATGATTGAATATCTTTCATTTAACATTGGAAATTCTGGGTTCATCATAAATTTATTTAATAAGCTTGTCTTAAAAACTCCAAGTTTTTTTAATTCTTTTGCTTTTTGATTTTTTGAAGTTACAGTTTCAATATTAATTCCTAATTTGTTTAGTAAAAGTATTAAAAATATTCCCACGTTTCCAGTTGCACCCGTTACTAAAACTGGCTTATTTTTAAATTTTCTAATAATTTTAATAGCTTTTATAAATGCTTCAATAGCTGTAAAACCCGACGTACCAATAGATATAATTTCCTTTGAAGTGAAATTTCGTGGTAATTTTTCTACCCATTTTTCTGGCACCGTAATATATTCGGAAAGCCCTCCGTTAGATTTTACTCCCAGTGGATGAGCAATGACGTAAACTCTATCATTTTTTTTAAATTTTGAAGAATTTGAATAATATATTCTCCCACTTGCATCTATACCAGGAGTATGTGGAAAATTTTTAATTAAATTATTATTTTCTCTATACATGAGAAAGTCCTTAAAGTTGAGATTTGAATATTCGACTTTAATAATAACAAATTTTTCTTTTAGATCTCCGATCTTTAAAAAATTATCAATTTGTATTTTACTAAATAACTTCATTTTTTTCTTTTTGAAAATTTTTATTGCTTTATACTTTATTCGAGAATTTACTTTTTTCATTTTTTAGAAATAAAATAATTGTATATTCCGCTTGATATCTTTGTATTTCTGTCATCATAAACAATTGCTGTTGCCTCAACTTTCAATTTTGTTATTTTCAATATTTTGGCTTTTATCTTAAGTAATGATGAATTTGATACTTTATTATAAAAATTTGTCCTACAGCTAGTAATTAAACATACTTTATTCTTAAATCTTTTGCTTGAGTATAATGTACAAACTATTGTCTGCAGCATAGACTCCTCAATCAATGTACCAGGCATCATGGGATTATTTTTAAAGTGACATCTTAAAAACCAGGCATCTTTCTCTATTTTTTTTATTCCCATAGAAGATTTTAATTTTATTAAATTTTCTATTTTGTCTATCATTAAAAAAGGACTAGTAATATTTGTTAACGATATAATTTCTTTTTTATTTAAACTATTCATTATGTTGCAATTGTTCTAGATAACGTAGAAATTATATCGACACCATCCCATTCAGGTGTAATATCAAATGCTCTCCCAACAGGTACAATTCTATCAATACCTTTAATATTATTTTTTATTATAAATTTCTTTATTACTTCTAACTTAATACCAACATATGTAATTGTTTGTAATTTTTCTGTTACGAAATATCTTAAATTGTCTAAATTCTTTAAGTTGTATTCGTAAAATGTTCCAAAATTTATTTCATGAAAATTTTTAAATTTTTTAATTTCATTTTTTAATCTAATTAAATTAAAATTTTCAATATTGATCCTATTTATATTCTCTAATTCAATACTATAATTCATTAAATTAGAAATTTTTTTATTAGCTCCCGAAATATCAAAATCGTAGTTATTATTAACTATTTCTCTCAATTCTGACCAAAAATTTTCTCTTACAATTTTATTTTGACCTAGCCAGAATATACTGGTTGGTGATGAGCAACCAAATTGATCCATAGTATATGTATCATTATAAAACTTTCGAGCCAGGTTTTTAATATTAATATTTACTTTAGACAAATAATCAGAATTAATAATTGATATTGAGTATCTGTTAGCAAAAGTAAGATCAATACACCTTGGTTTTGTGTTGTATGATTTAAATTTTTTAATTGTACTATCTCCACCCCAAATAACTCTTGCTTCAACATTTTTCGATAGTTCAGATGATATAAAGTCTGAAGTTTCATACTTTATTAAAGCAAATCTTTTGAAACTTTCTTTTAATTTTTTTTTTTTGGAAAGTTTATTTAAAATTTTTTTTAATATATTTAATTGATGATAGTTTCTGCTTGATAATCTAATAATATTATTATTACCAGAGAGTAGACCAAAAGCCATTGAGTAAGCAAAATTAGTTGGCACATTAGATGGAGTTATATGTAGTGTGGTGCCTCTTCCTAGTCTATTTTTGAAATGTTTGTATTTTTCAAAAATAGATTGAACGTTAGCTTTTCTGCACCAAAAGCCAAAAGATATAAGATCTGGAAATTTTTTACACTGATGGGTATTAAAAATTTCTTTTGAAATTTCATTTAAAAATAGAATAACATTTTTATCAAATATTTCATATGGACCACCTACAAAATTTATATTTCCAACTTCTACCTTTATTTTTTTTTTTAAGCTATCCAACATCACTACATCCTCTAAGTTCTGCTTCTGGAACTCTGCCTAAAACAGTGAAATATTTACCCTTTCTTCCACACTTACAAGTGTCAATTCCATGTAAAATACCTATATCTTCAGTGAGAATGTTATGACCAGGATAGCTTAAAGGTAATAAAGAGAGCACTTGAATTAATCCTGCTTCATTTAATTTACTTAGTTTAAGTTCAGAGTTTCTTATAAAAATATCTGAGAAAATTGAGGGATGATAATAACCGAGTTCACATTCTAAAAAAACAGATCCAGTTTGTTCTATCATCCCGTAATAATTATATACATTATTTACACCTAATGTTCTTTTAGCTTCTTTTTTAAATCTATTATTGTTTACACGTAAGTTGTGTAATTTTTTCCATCCCCCTCCGTGTATTAATATTCCATTATTTTTATTTAACATCATCTTTTTTTTTTTCATTTCATTTAATAAATCAAACCACACTGAACTTGTAAAACCAAAGACTATAAATTTTTTATTTTTATTTTTATTTAAATATTTTTTAAAAAAAAGAAGATCTAATTTTTTATTTTTATTCAATAAATAATATTTATTATTACAAAGTTGACCAAAACCTTTTATTGCTGCACCTTTGGCTGACATAGATAAATTAGAATTTAGAAAATTTTTGGTTTCAACAAAAAATATATCCATCTTAGTGTTTATAATTTCTGAGAAAATTGAACCAAGCGTTCTTGATTGTAAAAAAGCGGTTTTAAAATCTAAATTTATTCTTGTTTTTTTCGAACCTGACGTTCCAGATGATTTAAAAGTAGTAATTTTATGATTTGTATTTTTAGAAACAAGATTAAAGTTTTTGAAAATAGAGGCGTGTAAATATGGTAAATCAGATAACTTATTTATTTTCTCAATTGATTTAAACAAACTCTTTGAAATTAATCTATATTCTTTTGAATATTTATAATGATAGGTTGATAATTTTTTTTGGTTTAAAAAATACCAGGGATCTTTGATATTTTTGGTTAAACTAAATGGGTCTATATTATATAACTTATTATAATTTATCATTCATATCATTTAATTTTCTATAACTTATTTTATTATTTGACGTCCTTGGAAAAGATTTCAATTTAATTAAAGTCAAATATTTAACATTAAGTTTTGTGATATCTGAAATTAATTTACACAGACGACTTTTGTTATAGTTTTTTTCAAAATAAGCAAAAATCATTTTATTATTAGTCGTGCAAGAGACTTTGTAATTTTTTTGACTTAGTAAATTTTCCAGAACCCCAAGATCTATTCGAATTCCAAAGATTTTTGCAATCTTACTTTTTCTGCTAGAAATAAAAAAAAATCCATCTTTATCAAAATATCCTAAGTCTCCAGTTTTTAACTTTAAAGTTTTTGTATTTTTTTTTTTAAGGTCTTCAAAATTATTTGAATAACCCATAAATACGTTATTGCCTTTGCAAATTATTTCTCCTTCAATATATGGTTTTAAAATTTTTTTATCATTATTATCAACCAGAAAAATTTTGGTATTTTTCATCCCTTTACCAATGCTTCCAATTTTTTTTAGGCAAAATTTAGGAGACAAATATGATATTCTTGGTGAAGCTTCAGTTTGTCCATACATTGAAAAAAATTTATATTTATTCTTTTTACAAAAATTAATAATATTTTTTATTTTATCGTTTTCAATTTTACCCCCTGCGCTTGTTAAATATCTTAAACTCCTATTCTTTATTTTTTTTAATCCTATTTTTTCGATTATATCGTATGTAAATGGCACACCATTAAACGACGTTATTTTATTTTTATTAAATAGTTGCCAAAAGTTTTTCTCAATTAGAGAGTTATTTGTTATTATTATTTTACCACCAACTTCTAAATGTGTGTTTATTATAGATAACATATAACTGTAACTTACAGGCAAATTAGTAATAGCAGCATCTGAACTTTTAATTTTTAAATAATCTATAATTGAGTCAGCGTTTGTTTTTAAATTTTGTTTAGATAATTTCACAAATTTACTTGATCCCATTGATCCTGAGGTTGATAGAAGAATAGATAATTCATTATTTAATTTAATATCTCTAAAAATTTTATTTTTAATTATCACAAATCCATAAAAATTATAGTTTTCATTCCCAAATTTACTAAAATATTTTTTGTATTCATTTGATAAAAATAAATATTGAGGTTTATAATTATTTATAATTTCGGAAATATTTTTATTTTCGGTTTTATTATCAACAATTATTAGAACGTGATTATTTAATATACAAAAAATATAAGTCAGCATCGTCCCAATAGAATTTTCTGACACAACTAATATTAAAGATCTTCTAGAAATTTTTTTTTTAATGTTATCTGTCTCTTTTAAAATATCATTGTATGTGAATTTTTTATTTTCTTTATCAACAAGAGCAACATTATTTTTAAATTTATAAAAAGATTTAAAAATTCTCATATTAAAGAATTCAGTTTTTTTTTACAAATTTTATTATTTTTTTTGAAATTTTTTCAGAATTTAAGCCATGATATTTTAATAGATAATCATAATTTCCCGTTGGGCCAAATTTATCAGATAGAGATATCGATAATACACTTCTGGTAATCATATTTTTTGAAATCTTCTCTGATATAATGCTGTTTAACCCACCTATTGAAGTATGTTCTTCTATGATAACAATTTTTTTAAATTTTTTAATTTCATTATCTAAATTATTATCAATTGGTTTTAATGAGACAATATTAATTAATTTTGGGTTAATACCTTGTTCCTTTAAGAATTTAATTGAATGTTTTATTTGTCCAAGTACAGATCCATATGAAAGTATTAAAATATCATTTCCTTTATTGACTGTAATATTTTTTCCAAATTTATATTTATAATTTTCATCGTACAAATTTTTACAACCAGGTACTCCTGTAAGCCTTATATAACTTGGACCCCTGTTATTAAATGCATAATCGTAAAGAACTTTTCCTAATTCGGAACAATCTGCTGGACAAGTTACGTTTAAATTAGGGATAGTTCGCATTATAGCTATATCTTCTAAACCGAAATGACTATTTCCTAAAAAGCCCATAGATAAGCCACTACCTAAAGCTACTAAATTTACGCTATGTTTCATGTAACCAAGGTTCATTCTTATTTGCTCACTCGCTCTCATGGAAAGAAATGGTGCAAAAGATGTTACGAATACTTTGAACCCTTCATTTGCAAGTCCAGATGCAACTCCAACTAAATTTTGCTCACTTATTCCAACAGACAAATACTGTTTTGGGAATTCTTGTTTAAATCTTGCAAGCCCTGATGATCTACCTAAATCTGCACTAAGCACCATTAGTTTTTTATTTTTTTTTGCAATATTAATCATAAATTGTCCAAACATTGCTCTAGGACCCATCCTTAACCATTGTTTAGCCTCACTTGATTTAAAATTCATAAATTTAATTTTTGCTTATTAATTTCATTGACTCAATGTACAAATTTTTTGTAAGTCTACCATGGTGCCAATCGTTGTTGTTTTCCATGAAATCAACACCTTTACCCTTAATCGTTTTTGCAACTATAGCTGTAGGCTTCTTAGTTGATTTATTTTTAAAGGCGTTAATTAATTCTGTAATACTGTGACCATTACAACTGTTAACATTCCAACCAAAGCCTTTCCATTTTTTTTTCATTTCGCTAAAATTCATCATTTTACCAATTGCGCCATCATTTTGATGACCATTACAATCAATAACAACAAATAAATTATTTAAATTATTTTCTGTAGCAGTGATAGCTGCTTCCCAAACAGAACCTTCATAACATTCACCATCTCCAAGAACAACTATAACTGAATTTTCATTTTTTTTTTTTTTATATGAAATCGCTAAACCAACCCCAAATGATAATCCTTGTCCCAAGCTTCCATTTGAAGTTTCTATACCTATAGATTTATCCATGATTGGATGAGCAATAAATTCACTCCCATTTTTTTGAAATTTTAAAATTTCAGTTTTTTTTTTTATGAAATTTTTACAATACAAAGTAGATAATAAAGCTAAAAATCCATGACCTTTGCTTAAAATAAATCTATCCAAAGACTTTGATACCCTAATATTAAAATGTGAGTATATAACTGCAATTATTTCTACCATCGATAAAGCACCTCCAATATGAGATGGTTCCCCGCTGTTAAAACTTACTTCTAGAATAGTTTTTCTAATACTTTTGCTAAGTTTTTTTATTTGCTTAATTTTATCTATCATTAAATACCTCCATCCATATAAATGATCTGACCATTTATAAATTTTGCTTTTTTGGAAGCAATGAATAAGATTAGGTTAGCAACATCAATTGGTTTACAAGCTTTTTTTGAGAAAGATTTCAAAATTAACTCTTCCTTGGCTTTTGGATCCATTTTTTTTAACATCTTGGTTTTAGTTGCAATTGGGCAAATGCCATTGACATTGATATTATATTGTAAAAATTCATTAGCCATAATTTTTGTAGCGTGCATTAATGCTACTTTGCTACATCCGTAAGCCAATGTTCCTTTGTCTGGTATTTTAGCATAAATAGATCCAATATTTATGATACGCGGATGTTGTGAATTTTTTAAATATCTTAGTAACAATTGTGTTATGCGAATTTGAGAAAAAAAGTTAATATCAAATATATCTTTTAGTATCTTTTGAGATGTCATCTCCACAATTGATCCTGAGGCTTTGCCTGCATTATTTACAAGTATATCTAATTTTTTTTTCCTAGAAAATAATTTGTTAATTTCCGCTTTAAGCTTAGCCTCATCTGTTAAATCTGCTTGAATTATTGAGAAATTATTTGAAAATTTTTTAACATAATTACGAAATTTTATATCTTTTGATCTCGTCATGCATATAACATTAGCTCCATTTTTTAAAAAAATATCTACCACCGATCTACCTATGCCACCGTTAGCTCCAGTTATTAAAGCTGTTTTTCCATTAAGCATAAATATTTATTTAATAAATTTAGTTTTTATTTTTTTAACTTTTAAAATTAATTTAAATATGTTTTCTTTTTTTTTATATTTCAAATAAATTTTTTTTCTATTATTTAGAGCTTTTATAACCAGTTTCGATGTAAAATAAGTCTCTAAAACTTCATCTTTTAAAACATCAGTAATTTTATCCCAATCTTCTTTTTTGTCTAAATTTACATTACAATTTTTAAGATATTTAAGAGAATTATTATTTATAAATTTATTAATTATTTTTCCAACTTTTACTGCCTTTGTAAAACTTGGAAGATACTTGTCTCCCGGAATCATTGCATCTAATAAATTTTTATAATTTTTCTTTAAAGATATATATTGTTTTTTTTTTACATTTATTGACATAAAAACTTACTAATATTTTTTTTAATATGATCAGAAATCATTAAAGATACAGCTTGAACTGTTGAGGCTATGTTAACCCCTGATGACGAGGGAAAAATACTGCTGTCAACAATAAATAAATTTTTGATATCATGACATTGACCATATTTGTTCACAACTGAATTTTTTTTAGATTTTCCCATTTTAGCAGTGCCAACTAAATGCCATCCAGTGTTTCTCACAGGTCCAAAAGATATTATATTTTTTGCCCCTGCTACCTCAAACAATTGTCTGCATTTTTGCATACCATGTGTAAGCATTTTTTTTGAATTATTAGAAAGTTTATAATTTATTATTACTCCTGGCATTCCACTGCTATCTCTATTTTTAAAATCTAGCTTAATGCAATTATTTTTTTCTGGAATATCTTCACATATTATAGCTAAAGGTATTGATTTACCGTAATAATTAAAAAAATCTTTTAAAAATGTTTTACCAAATTTTATTTTGTTGAACTTTTTAAGATATTGATAAGTTTCAATTGGTCCCGGTGATTTTAATAACTGAATGGTGTATCCTCTTTTAAATCCTCGACTTTTATCTGTCTCGTAAAATTCATGGCTAAAAATTGAACAACCTTCAGGACCATCATTAGAAGCTAAAAAATTTTTGAAATGCCCCTCAACAAAACCCAATGGATGTAGCATCAAATTTTTTCCTAATTGACCAGAATAATTTGCAAGTCCATTTGGAAAATTTTTACATGACGAATTAAGCAATATCCTTGGTGTACCTATCCCGTTAGCGGCTAGTATTATTATTGATGCTTTTAAAAACCTTTTTTTATTTTGTTCATTCGAATATATTACACCTCTTGCTATATTATTTGTGGTTTTAACTTTTAATACCCTACATTTGGATTTAACTTCAACACCATTATGAATTGCTTTATTTAAGTACATTTCAATAGCAGTTGGTCTAATACCTTTTAAAAATACTTTTGATTTTCTTACAGCAGAATAAGATGGCCACCAATGCCAACCAAGTTTATTAAATGTCTTAGCTAGTAAAATACCTGAATACCCAATATCAAGAGGGGGTAGTAGATTATTTATTTTCGGGTATGCAGGATCCCCCTTAACGCCCGAAACTCCGACTATTTTATCATTTAAATCATAATATTTTTCTAGATCGTAATAATCATATAACCAATTTGTTCCAACATTATCCAATTTTTTTGTATTAAAATCAGATGGATGAAATCTTGGATAGTGGCCAGAATATATAAGAGTTGATCCACCTATTGCATTATAATTAGCTATTGATATTGGTGAATTATCGCAATTGATTGGATAATCAAATTTAGATTTTCTTACATTTGGATCAATATTGAATTTTTTAAATTTATTCACTTCTCTAAAAATATTATTGAAAGAGTAATCTTCTTTTTTGAGAAAAGGTCCTTGATCAATACATGTGATTTTTAACTTTAATTTACTCAAGTTCCATGTTGAGGCAGCACCTGAGGCTCCGGCTCCTATTATAAGAATATCCGTATATTCTTTTTCCATCAAAATTTATTTTTTTGGAATGTATTTGTCTAATATTTCTGGTATAGTGATCATCATCTCTGCTTCACAAGCAATTTCACCAGATACCGTGCCTTTTCCTAACCCTTTACACAGTCCCCTTTTCCAAGATAAGACTTCTGTTTCTATTTCAAATTTTTCTCCAGGAACTATTTCCCTTCTAAATCTTACATTATGAGATATTGCATGAGTAACCTTACCTTTATTTCCTGGCAATGTAGTAATAGCTACGGTTAGCATTTGAGCTAAGGCTTCTAGTTGTAATGCACCAGGGACATTAGGATGACCTGGAAAATGTATTGGGAAAAACCATTCATTATTTGTAAAATTTTTATATCCTTTTGCCATTTTACCAGGCACAACTTGCGTAACAAAATCAATCATTAAGAAGGGATATCTATTTGGCTGGTAGTCTAATAATTCGACACTATTTAAAGTTTTCTTTTTCAATTTATCAAATTTTTACTTTATATTTTTTCAAAATTTTTTTTCCAAATTCATATGAGCTAAAATCAATTATATCGTCCATTTCGAAAGTTATTTTAAATGCGTCTTCCAAAGCTCCAATCATAGACATATGACCAACCGAGTCCCATTGTGGTATAGATTGATATTTGAGTTTTTTTAATTTATCTTTTTTAACCTTAAATGATTTAATGAAAACTTTATCGTACTTATCTATTAATTTTTCTTTCATATTCTTTTATGACTAGCAATGTACAATAAAAAATTGAAATTCATATTATTAAATTAAGATTTTAAATATTTTTTCTCTAATGATAGCATTGTGCCATCCTCAGAGTAAAGCACTTTTTTATTTCTTTTATTAGGCCTGATATAAGAAATTAACTTTTCTGAACTCATGTTTAAATCTTCGTATAATTTATCTGAGGCTTGTTTAATATTTAGTTTAAATGAAATGAGATTTTTATATTTATAAAATTTTGAAATCTTTTCTTTCATAAATAATTTATCACAGTAAAAAGTCACTCCTGAAAATACGCAAATGTCCTTTTTTCGTGCAAAAAATGAAAACTCTTTGTTAGAAAAATTATTTTTTGTCTTAAAATATTTTAAAGAAAAATTTAGATTAAATCTATAATCAACATTCAAAATATTTTCTATATAGTGAACATGCGTGAAGGATCGGTTCCAGTGATGACCCAGAGAAATTAGATCATAATTTTCGTCTATAAAATTTTTCCACAGCGAATCTTTTCCTGTTGCATTTTTATTCCTTTTTTTCTGATATATCTTGGCATTTTTACCAAAGCATAAAAATGAATACATTGGATGATAAGTTCTAAGCTTAAAGAATTTTTTCAGTAAAATATTTCCAAAAGCTCCACTCTGTCCAATAGAACTTGCAAAATGGAATTTTTTTTGGGAAACACAATCAAAATTAAATACAGGAATAATTATGTTCCCTTCAGCACCCAAAGTTTTTTGGATATATTTTAGAATATATTCTGTTACTTCAAAATAATTATAATTTTTGATTTTAAAGTGTTTTATTAATGAAAAAAAATCAACACCTAAATAAATATTTTTGTTCGCTAGTTTTAAGTTGTCTAGAGTGTATTTTAATGAGTCTATATTTATTTCTTTCTTCATTTAATGAAGCAGATTTTCATCCTGTAAAAAATGATATAGTTTTTTTGTAACTTTTGTTTTCAAATTAATATACTTTGCTATTCTATTTATATCATTTTTTCCATCTGCATATTGAAGAAAATCTAAAATTTTCCAACAGTCTTGATTATCTATTACATTTTTTTCTGAGAGTAATTTATATAGTCCTCTCTTTCCCAATTGTGGTTCACAAATATATTTTGAGGTAGGAATAATTTTGCTATCTATATTTAATATTGATTGTTTTGCAACTTTATAACCTCCATTTAATCCTTTTTGAGACACTAACTTAAAATCATCTAATGAATTGTGATATTCTTTAAATTCTCCATATTTTGTTCTGAATATTGATGCAATAGGTAACTCAATTCCTGGGGAGCAGAATTGTCTTTCATCGGATCCTCTATGTAGAAATGAATAAGTTTTATATTTTATTTTTTTCTGCTTATATGCTTCTCTTAATGCGTCATCACTTATAGTGTTTCCATATTTTGTAAACATGCATGAGTGATTTTTATCATCACCCACACAGCTCAAAATATATCCGCCAATTACATTTTTTTTTAACATATCTAAATTTTTTGAGATGTAAGCAATCGATCCAATAGTTTCAGGTAAAAATAAAAATCTTATCGATTTGTTATTTTTTCTTGAATTAAAAAATTTCATTAGTGCCATGGATACAATTATTCCTGATAAATTATCATTAGCTAAAGAAGGATGACAAATATATGTTGAAATAAGTATTTCTTTTTTCAATTTTCCTTTTATATAAAATTCTCCATAATTTAATTTGCCGTTCGAATTAAATTTAGATTGAATTACTACTTGGAATTTATCTTTAATCTTATATTTTTTTTTTAGTTTTTTCTTAAATCGCTCTGAGACGCAAAAGCCCCAACTTTTATTATAATATGATGTAATGTATGGGATTGCATCTTTTAGATTTGGCAATGAATATAGTTTTTTAAGCAATTTATCTAAACTAATTTCTTTCTTAATTGGAATTGAATAACCAATTATGTGTAAATTGTTATTTTTCAAACTTACGATTTTATTATTATACTTATCTAAAATATAAGCATCCGATATTTCCCATTGGCTGGGAATTTTCCAATCAAAGACTTTTTTTTGGCTTTTAAAATTTTTTATCTTGAAACCTTGAAAATTTCTTTTAATTATTTCTAAAGTTTTTAAAGTACCTTTGCCACTTATACTTCTGCACAGAGGATACATTTCATATTTACCAATTTTAAAAAATTGTTTTACAGTCATAATTTAAATAAAATATTTGATAAAAAAATTGAAACTAATATATTTAAAGCATTTTGTTAAACATTTAATATATGAAAAAAATAATAATTAAAAATGATTTCTTACTAAAAAATTTAAATCATTCCTTGCAACTAAAGTTTTTAAATAAAGTTTCAAAAAGTCCTGTTTATGTGTCTAAAAATACTGGTTTGGTATATAATTCAGATATCTTATCTTCAGAGGAAACAGTAAAAAAATGGTCTAATAATATTTTTAATAAAAAAAATAATCCAAAAGAAGAAATTTACACTGCAGATTTCCCTGGGATGCAATCAAGACATTACTTTATAATTGACTTTTTAAGAAGAAAGGTGAATTTAAAGAACAAAACAATTTGTGATTTTGCCTGTGGCGAAGGAAGTATTTTATTTAAATTAAAAAAATATTTTAATTATAATAAACTTGTAGGAACTGAGCATTCCAAAAAAAATATAGATATCGTAAAAGAAGTTTTTAAAAACAAAAAACTAAAAATTCCTAAATTATTTCAATGTTCAATTGAAAATTTTCCAAAAATTAAAAATCAGTCTTTAAATGTTGATGTAGGTATTTTGACTTGGACTTTGTGCAATTGTTCAGAACCACTTAATGTTGTTGAAAGTTTATCTAAATCTATAAAAAAAAATGGATATTTAATTGTGGGAGAAAGCTCAAGAATATTGGTTCCTTTTAAGAAACCAATTCAGAATTATTTTAATAAAAAAAAATTAACAGGCACATATCATCCGTGGCATTGGTCATTCAATAGTTTATCAAATATTTTTAAAATTTATGGTTTTGAATTAATTTGTCATAATAGATATTGGGACGAAGATAATTTAGTTTTAATCTTTAAAAATTCAGGAATGAAAAAACAAAAACTGGAATTTGATAATTATAAAAAAGTTTCAAACTTTTTTTTAAGATGGTTAAATGAAAGCTTAAAATATTCTAGAAATAATAGTTATTTTAAATAATTTGGATGAAAATTATTTTTGCAGGAAATAATGAAAGAGCTATCAAAACACTTAAAATTTTAAATGAAAAACAATTTAATATAGACCTGGTTATTTCACATTATAAAAATGATCAAAATAATTATTTTAAGAATTTAAAAAAAACTGCAAAGGATTTAAAATTAAAAGTAATTTCCCCTAAAAACATAAATGATAAATTTACTTCACTACTTTTAAATAAGATAAAACCAGATTTAATGATATTATGTGGATTTTCACAAAATATTGTGAGAAAACATATTTATTCAATTCCAAAATTTGGCACTTGGAATTTACATGCTAGCGATTTGCCTAAATTTCGAGGAGCAGCCCCATTAAATTGGGCAATAATAAAAGGAGAAAAAAAAATAGGTCTAAGTATAATTAGAATTGATGAAGGTGTAGATACTGGAGCCATAATTGGAAAAAAAATTATAAAATTAAAAAATAATGAAAATATTAGAACCTTATCAAAAAAAGTAAATGTAATTTTTCCACAATTACTCCTTGAAACAATAAAAAGATTAAAACTTGGAAAAATAAGGTATAAAAAACAAAACGAAAAAAAAGCCACTTATTATTCAAAAAGATTTCATAAAGATAGCGAAATATCTTTTAAAAAAATGAGTGCTGATTTAATTTCAAAACTTATTAGAGCTTCTGTTTGGCCTTATAGTGGAGCATTTTTTTTTCATAAAAAAAAAAAATTTTTTATATCTGAAAATATAAAAATTTTGAAAAATTATTATGGTATTCCAGGACGTATTATTAAAATTGATAAGAAAAATTTAATAGTAATTTGCAAATATAAGTCGATAAAAATTGAGATTATTCTCTTTAACAAACAGATAGAAACTTTAAAAAACTACTTTAAAATCGGCGAAGATTTAAAATAATTACTCCAATCACATTAAATGTATTATTTTTTGAATGAATCAATCATATAAAGATATTTAAGACTTTTTTAATGATCTGTTATTAAGAACGAATTTTATAAGTTTTTTATTGCTTATTTTAACTACTTTCATTAAAGATGTGTTGATTATATATGAATAAAGTTAGACATGATATAAATGAAGAAATTGACCTTGGAAAAGTAATAAGAACAATATGGGATTCAAAGTTTTTAATTGTTATCACTATTTTATTTTTTGCAGGTGTGGGGTATTACTATGGAATTAAACAACCAATAATATATGAGTCAAAAGTTACTCTGCGGATTCCAAAAAAAGATCTATTTGGAAAATACTATAATTTCTTTTATTTTAAAGAAAATGGACAAATGTCTTCGCCAGCAAAATTGTATTTTAAAGAATTACATTTACTTTTAGTTTCTAGAGATAATTTAAATTCATTTAAAAAAAAAAATAATTATAAATCGAATCTATCTTTTAGAGGACCAGCTTTAAATACTGATCAAACAGTCAAAGTTTATACATTAACTTTTCAAAAACCCTTAGATGCAAAAAAATTTTTAAATGATTATATTTTATATACGAGTGAGATAAGTTTAAATGAATTAAAGAGAAAAATTGAGTATAATTTACAAAGTCAAATAATTAGATATGATGAAGCTATAGAAATAGCTGAGAATATTAGTGAAGAATTTGAATATAACAGCAAAGAAGTTAATAATTCATTACCACTTTATTCTAGAAATATAAAAGTGCTTAATATTGAGAGAAAACATTTAAACAAAAAAATGGAATCATTAAAAAATATTAAAGTGAGTTATAACCCCATTTTCGATAGCCCTACTGGAGGAAGTTCTAAAGGCAGATCTATAAATTCTTTTGTTTTTTATGGAGTTATACTTGGATCATTCTTATCTCTTTTTATAGTTTTTATAAGATATAATTTAAAAAGGAGTTAAAATAACCTTTTCAGTATATTTTTAATAAAATTAATTGTATTTCATTATTATTTTTTCTTGCAAGTGAACTATATTACTAGCAAATCTTTTATTAACTACTTTCCAATTGAATTTTTTATAGAAAGTAACCAGGTCTTTTTTGCAATATAAAATTGAAATACATGAAGAATTTTCTATAATTTTATTTGTAAAGTTCATTAAAGTTAATGTGTAATTTTTTTTTCGATGTGACTTCTTAATTATACAAGTATCAAAATGAAGATATTTTTGAATTTTATTTTTATATAAGTACTTTTTTTTTCTAAGACAAATATATCCAATAAGTTTTGATTTTTCTAAAAGTAATACATGTAAGTCTCTTTTACATACATTTTTTTCAAAAAATTTTTTTTGAGAATACATACTATGCTTCCAATGAGTATTCTTTAATGATAATATTTTTTTAATTGTGTTTTGTTTTAAATTTCTAGTTTCTGTACAAAATATTTTTAACATTTAAAAAGGAATAGTTACTTGTTAGCTCTTATTCAAGCCAGATCTAATTCTACAAGATTTAGAAATAAAGTACTATACAAAATTTTTAACAAAACTTTGTTAGAACTTGTTATAAATAATGTGAAAAAGTCACGTAATGTTAAAAAATTAATTGTTGCAACCTCAAAAAAAAAATCAGACGAAAAACTTGTAAAATTTATGAGATCTAGAAATATCAAATATATTAGAGGTGAGCTTGACAATGTAGCAAAAAGACTTGCTGTCTCAGCAAAGAAAAATAAAGCTAAATTTTTTTTAAGAATAAATGCTGATAGTCCATTAATAGATTTTGTGCTTATTGATAAAGCTATAAATATTCACAAAAAAAATAAATCAATAGATTTAATTACAAATGTTTTTCCAAGAACTTTCCCACCAGGGCAATCAATTGAAATTATAAAAACCAAAATTCTTGAAAAAAATATCAAATATATGTCAAAAGATGAGAAAGAACATGTAACAAAATATTTTTACAAAAATAATTCAAAATTTAAGATTATAAATTTTAAATGTCCAAAACATTATAAATTTAAAAATATAAAAAAAATGACAATTGATTATAAATCTGATTTAAAAAAAATTATAAAAATAATTAATGATAATTAATTCTGTTGTAATTGGAGCCGGCATTGGACTTAAGCATGTTGAGGCAATTAATTCAGTTCTAAATACAAAAGTTATCGCAATTTGTGAAAAAAATTATACTAAACGTCAATTATTGAAAAAAAGATTTAAAAAAATTAAAATTTTGTCTGATTATAAAAATATATTTGATTTAAAACGAAAAGTTAATTTAATTTCAATAGCTAGTTATGATTCTGATCACTTTGATCAAATAAAATCTTTATCTAATATTTGTAAAAATTTTATAATAGAAAAACCAATTGTCACAACACCTTCTGAGTTAATAAGATTAAGAAATATTGTAAAAAATAAAAAAATAAAGATTTTTTCAAATTTAGTTTTACGTGAAGTAAGAATGTTTAAATTTTTAAAAAAAAAATTAAATAAAGGTAAAATATATAATATCGAAGCAGATTATTTATGGGGGAGATTAAACAAACTTTTTGAGTGGAGATTGAATGATAAAAATTACTCTCTAACTCTTGGTGCATCAATTCACATGATAGACATCGTCAATTGGATGTTAGATGAATTACCAGTTTCAATATTTTCTAAAGGAAATAAAATTGCTACTAGAGAAAGTAAATTTAAAAAGTACTCTTTTTTAACTCATCTTCTGCAATACAAAAACGGAATAATTGTTAAAATTTCAGCTAATGCAGGTTGTATTCACCCTCATTTTCATGAAATAAAAATTTTTCAAAGAGATAAAACATTTATTTCTAATTTAAATAGTCAAATAGTTATAAAAAAAAATAAAAACAACTTTAAAATCAAAAACTTAAATTTTCCTTATCCAGACAAATCCAACAGAAAAGAACTAATAAAATCATTTATAAAGTCTATAAAAAACAATCAAGAAATTAAACCATCATTTAATTATCTATGTAATTTGATGCAAATTTGTTTTAAAGCTGATCAATCACTAAAAAATAATAAAGAAATAAAAATTAAATATTTTAATTAATGATTGGTGTAGTAGACACAGGCATTGGCAATATACCTTCAGTTTGTTCTGCTTTAAAAAAATTAAACCAGGATTTTATTTTATGTTCAAACAAAAATGATTTAGATAGAGTAGAAAAAATCATATTACCTGGTGTGGGGTCTTTTAAGACTTTTTTTGAAAATATTCATAGAAAAAAAATTCTTAATGAAATATCTAACAGGGTAAAGAACGGTATGCCAATATTAGGTATATGTTTAGGATTTCATGCATTATTTGAAAGTTCAAATGAATTTGGAAATTTTGAAGGTTTTAATTTTATCGACGGTAAAGTTCGAAATATTAAAAATTTAAATATTCTAGAAAGAGTACCTCATGTTGGATGGAATAATTGTAAAATTATTAAAAATTCAAAAATATTTAATAATATCCCTAATAATACAAACTTTTACTTCACTCATTCATATACTCCTATAGGTGTTCAAGAAAAAAGTATAATTGGAACTGTGGACTATGGTAAAGAAATCATAGTTGCAGTTCAAAATCAAAATATTTTCGGTGTACAGTTCCACCCTGAAAAAAGTCAAAAACAAGGTTTAAGACTAATGCAAAATTTTATCGAAAAATAAAATGCTGAAAAAAAGATTGATAATTTCTTTAACATTTAATGAAGGAGTATTATTTAGAACAAAAAATTTTTTACCTGATTATAGGTATACAAAAAATTTTATTGATTTATGGAATGCTGATGAGATTATTTTAATTGATGTATCTGAAAAAAATAAAAAACTTCAAAAAAGCTTTATAGACGTTATCAAATTTTTTATTGAAAATTGTCATCTACCCATAACAGTAGGTGGTGGTATTTCTTCATTAGAAAATGCCAAAAAAATTTTTAATTTAGGCGTAGAAAAAATTATTTTAAATTCATCTACTTATAGAGATATAAAGATTACAAATAATCTAATAAGTATCTTTGGCTCATCATCAATAATTCAAGCCATAGATTTTAAGAAAGATAGTCTGAACAAATATATTATAAAAGTTGATAATGGAAAAGAGTCAATCAATTATGATACCGAAAAATATCTTGAATTTATATCTTCATTAAATGTTGGTGAAATATTTTTTAATAGTATTGATAATGATGGAGGTCTCATGGGTTTTGATTTAAAATTAATAAACAAATATTCCAAATATATAAAGGTTCCAATTATTGTTCAAGGCGGCGGTGGGAATTGGAACCATTTTTATGAAGTTTTAAAATTAGATAATATAAGTGCAGCATGTACGCAAAATATTTATCATTTTACAGAAACTAGTTTGAAATCAGCAAAAAAATTTCTAATATCCAAAAATATTAATGTAAGATATGACAATTAAAATTTGTAAATCGTGCACTACTCCTACTAGTAGACCAAGAATCTCCTTTGATAGCAAAGGTATTTGTAACGCTTGCAATAATTCTAAAGAAAAAAGCGAAATTGACTGGGATCATAGGAAATCAGAATTTATAAAGATTTGTGGGGAAATTAAAAATACTTCAAAAATGACGAATAATGAATACGATTGTATAGTACCATGGTCTGGAGGAAAAGATTCAACATCTATTGCTCTTAAACTTAAATTTGAATTTGGTCTGCGTCCTCTCTTAGTAACAAACTCACCTTTAATATTAAATGAAGTAGGTGAAACAAATAGAGAACTACTTTTAAATAAAGGTTTTGACAATATTTTTATTAGACCGGATCAAAAAATTGCAAAATATCTCTCAAAAAGATTTTTTATTGAGAGAGGCAATCCCAAAGTAGCATGGGATGCTGGGGTAAATGTTGTACCAGTTAAAATTGCTATAAAATTTAAAATACCATTTATTTTTTATGCAGAACATGGAGAGAGTGAGTATGGTGGTCTAGTTTTAAATGACAAAAGTATGAAAGTAAGAGACTATGAAGAAGTTATAGAACACCAAATTGGAGATTACCCTGAAAATTGGATAGATGAATATGTGAGTTTAAAAGACCTAAATTTTTATATTTACCCAGATATTAGTGAAATTGAAAAAATTAATTTAAAGTCATATTATTTTTCTTATTTTTTCAAATGGAGTATGGCTGATAATTATGATTATGTAAAAAAGCATTTAAGTAATTTTAAAATTAATGAAACCGGACGAACAACTGGTACGTTTACTAATTTTGACAGCTTGGATGATAAAATTGACGATTTATACTATTACATGCAGTATATTAAATTTGGTTTTGGTAGAGCAGTAAGAGATACATCTCGATTTATTCAAAATGGAAGAATGAATAGAGATGAAGCAATAAAAATCATTAAAAAATATGACGGTGAATTCCCATCAAAAAACATGAAAGAAGTTCTGGAATATTTAGATCTAAATGAAATTGAATTTCAAAAAGTGATTGACAAGCATAGAAACACTGAAATTTGGAAAAAAAATGATAAAAATGATTGGTTAAGTAGTTGGGAATTAAAAAATAAATTATTTCCATAGTTAAATGAAATTTAAAATTAAAAAAAACTCTACCTATATAATTGCTGAAATTGGAAATAATCATGAAGGATCGTTTTCTAATGCAAAGAAATTAATTTATGAAGCATCGAAAACTGGAGTCAATGCTGTTAAATTTCAAACTTTTAAAACTAACGAATTCGTAATTAATAAAGACAAAAAAAAAAATACTTAAAAAATTTGAAATTTCTTATGATGATTTTGAAAAATTAAAAAATATTACACATGAAAAAAAATTAAATTTTATATCGACTCCACTTGATATTGAAAGTGCTATGTTTTTAGGCAAAATATCTGATGCAATTAAAATTTCTTCAGGAGATAATAATTTTTTTAAATTAATAGAAGTGTGCCTTAGATATAATAAAGATATAATAATATCTTTAGGTCTGCTTGATCACATTGAGACAAATAAAGTAATTAAAAATATAATGAAGATGTTTTCTATTAAAAAACATACGAAGACTATTAATTTTTTACATTGTGTTACATCATATCCTGTAAAATATGAAAATGCTAATTTACAAAGAATAGTAAATCTAAAAAAAAAATGGCCAAATTTAAGAATCGGTTATTCTGATCACACACTTGGAGTTGAATCCTGTTTAGTTGCGAGAGTATTAGGATCTGAGATCATTGAAAAACATTTTACTTTGAACAAAAATTTTTCGAATTTTAGAGACCATGCACTTTCGGCAGACACAAGTGAGATGAAAAAAATGGTTTCAAGCATTAGAATAATTGAAAAAATGAATTTTGAATATAAAAGATTTTTGTCTAGGGAAGAATTAAAAAATAAAAAAATAATTAGGCGTTATCCCTTTGCAACTAAAATTATTAAAAAAGGTGAAAAGATAAAAATGAATAACGTGAAATTCTTAAGACCCGAGAAACCAATGATGCCATTAAACCCAGATTTTTTTTTAGGTCGAAAAATTAAAAGAAATATCTCAATAAATAAAATTATAAAGAAAAGTGATTTAATTTAAAAATGTGTGGAATCTCAGGTTTTATAGCGATGAAAGGTGATTTTGACAAAAATGTAAATAAAACACTTCGCTTAATGTCTCCAAGGGGTCCAGATTATCAAAATTACGTAAAATTTAACGACAAAAAAAGAGAGATTTATCTTTTACATTCACGGCTTAATATAATTGACTTGCAAGACAGATCAAATCAGCCATTTAAAATTGGAGATTTTACAATTATTTTTAATGGAGAAATTTATAATTATTTAGAGATAAGAAAAAATTTAGAAAAGAAATATTTTTTTAAAACTAATTCGGATACCGAAGTTCTGTTGTATAGCTTTATAGAATATGGAGCAAGTTGTCAGGATATATTAAATGGCATGTGGTCCTTCGTGATCTGGGATGATAAAAATAAATCTTTATTTTTATCTAGAGATCCATTTGGAGAAAAACCAGTGTATTATACATTTGTTGATAATAATTTTTTTTTTGGTTCTGAAATTAAATATCTTTTTTCGTTATCTAATAAAAAAAAAAAAATAAATAAAAATAAAATTAATAGTTTTTTATTTAATGGGTATAAATCTATACATAATGATCGTAATACGTTTTTTGAAGAAGTAGTGGAACTACCTTCGGGAACTTCTCTAAAAATAGATCAAAATAACAATTACAAAATAAATACATATTTTACAAAAAAAAAAAATAATGAAATATTAGATTTTAATTTAAATGAAATAATAAAAAAAAACAAAGAATGTTTAATTCAAAGTGTTGATATTAGGATGAGATCAGACGTACCCATAGCATTTTGCTTAAGTGGTGGAATTGACTCAGGATCATTAGTATCCATAGCATCAAAGATATTAAATAAAAAAGTAAGTTGTTTTTCAATAATAGATTCAGATGATAGATATAATGAACATAGAAATATAAAAAAAATAGTAGATAATTACAGCATTGATCATCACCCTATCTTTTTAAAAAATATTAAACATAGTTTCTTTGAAAGACTAAGCAAATTGGTTGACTATCATGATTCTCCTATAGCAACCATTTCATATTACATTCACTCATATCTTTTAGAGGCAATCTCAAAAAATAATTTTAGAGTATCTATATCTGGAACTGGTGCAGATGAGTTATATACTGGTTATTATGATCATTATAATCAATATTTTGCAAGTAATCCAAAAAATAGTAAAAATTTTAAACAAAACTTAAAATATTGGAAAAAGTTTATTATGCCAAATTTAAGAAACCCAGGATTAAAAAATTTAAGATTTTATATTGAGAATCCATTTTCAATGTCAAATGTATTAGAAAAAAACTTTAAATTAGATCAATTTTCTCGAAATAAATTTAAAATAGAAAATTTGACACAAAAAAATTTCTCAAGAAATATTTTGAGAAATAGAATGTTGAATGAAATGTTTCACGAAGTTGTACCAGTAATTTTAAAACATGATGATCACAATTCCATGATGCACTCTGTTGAAAACAGAAGTCCATTCTTAGATAAAAACTTATTGTCACTTGCAAATTCAATTCCGACACAGCATTTAATTAATGACGGTTATCAAAAATTCATTTTAAGAGAGTCTATGAAAGATATTCTTATAGATGATATTCGTTTAGACAGAGTAAAAAAAGGTTTTAACGCCTCGATAAATTCTGTATTAGATCTTAAAAATCAAACCGTAATTGAAAGGATATTTAACAAAGATAATTTAATAAATGATTATATTAATTTAAAAAAATTATTAGATAGTATTAATCTTAACAAAATACCAAATCATATATCTAAACTAATATTTTCAATTATAAGCACTGAATTATTTTTGACCAAAAATTTATAGTTATCTGTATAATTTAAAAAAGGTTTATTGTTTCTTTAAAATTTAATGATAAAGAAATATCAAAGGTCAAAATGTAAATAAATATCATGGTTAAATCAAAAAAAATTTTTAATATATTAAAAAAAAAAATCTTTAATCATAATGCTAATATTGCCGTAATTGGACTAGGATATGTTGGATTGCCTTTAGTAAATCTGATTCAAGAAAAAAAATTTAATGTTATTGGTTATGATATAGATAAAAAAAAAATTAGCTTATTAAAAAAAAAAAAAAATTATATTCCTTATTTAAAATTTAATTTTTCTAAGAGAGTAACTTTTACGAATAATATTAAAGATATAGAAAATGTTGATATTGTTATTATAGCTGTTCCAACGCCATTAAAAAATAAGCAGCCAAATCTTAAATATTTAAAAAATTTTATAAATGCATTTAAAGAAAAATTTATTCACAAACTTATAATATTCGAAAGTACTTCTTACCCAGGTACAATGAGAGAATATTTCATTAAAAGATTAGAAAAAAAAGATTTTATTGCAGGAAAAAATATTTTTTACAGTTTTTCGCCCGAAAGAATTAATCCAGGAGAAAATGAAAATAATTTATTCATGATTCCAAAGGTAATATCTGGAGAAACAAAAAAATGTGAATTTTTAATTAAAAGATTCTATTCTAAAATTTTTAATTCTACCTATCTTTCAAAAAATATTGAAACTGCAGAGTTTACTAAAATTTTAGAAAATGTTTATAGAGCTGTAAATATTGCATTTATAAATGAAATAAAATATCTTGCTGATCCATTAAATGTTAATTTAATTGATGCTATTGAGGGCGCAAAAACAAAGCCATTTGGTTATATGCCATTTTATCCTGGACCTGGTATCGGAGGACACTGTATACCAGTAGACCCTTTGTACTTGACATGGAAAGCAAATAAAATTGGTCTTAAAACAAGATTTATTAATTTATCTGAAAAAATAAATCAGGAAAATGTTCAAAAAATATTTAAATACATAGTCTCGATGAAAAAAAAGTTTATAAAATTTAATGTTTTAATATTAGGTGTATCTTATAAAAAAAATATAGATGATATTCGAGAGTCGTCATCATTAAAACTAATGCAAAATCTTAAAAACAAAAATATTAAGTTCGATTATTGTGATCCTTATATAAGTGAATTAAATAGAGACATGCATGAAATTAATTTTAATAAGAAAAGTTTAGATTATCAAAAAATTAATTTTAAAAATTTTAATTTATCCATTTTAATGACAGATCATGATAAATTTAATTATAAGAAAATTTTAAATTTCTCAAATTTTATAATTGATACTAGGTATAGATTTATGAAGATGGATATTATAAATAAAAAAATAAAAAATTTATAAAATATGAAGCAAATAAATTTTTCAAAAGTAGACATAATTAAAAGCGATTTGTTTAAAGTTAATGAAGTTCTAAAATCTGGGTGGTTAACGCATGGAAAGTATACGAAATTATTTGAGGAAGAATTTAAAAAATTCACAAACTCAGGCTTCGCAACCACAGTATCTAGTTGTACAGCTGGGTTGCACCTTATTTTTCTTGCTTTAGGCATAGGAAAAGGTGACACCGTGTTAGTTCCTGCTATGTCGCATGTTGCTAGTGCACATGCCGCTAGTTATACAGGGGCAAAAATCAAATTTGCCGATGTAGATTTGGAGACAGGAAACATTACATTTGATGAAATAAAAAAAAATTTTAACAACTCAATCAAAGCGATCATAATTGTTCATATGAGTGGAATTCCTGTTAAAGATGCAGAGAAAATAAAAAATTTTTGTAAAAAAAATAAAGTATTTTTAGTTGAAGATTGTGCGCACGGATTAGGGTCTAAACTTAACTTTAAACATGTTGGCAATTTTGGTGATGCAGGTGCATTCTCCTTCTATCCTACTAAACAAATTACCGCTGGTGAAGGTGGAGCTGTAATCACAAATAATAAAAAAATATTTAACAAAATAAAGAGACTTAAAGCTTTTGGTATTGATACAGATATAAAAGACAGAAAAATTCCTGGATTATATAATGTTAAAAGCTTAGGTTATAATTTTAGAATGACAGATTTCCAAGCTGCACTTTTATATACACAATTAAAAAGATATACAAATAATTTAAAGAGAAGGAAAGAAAATGCAAAATTATATGAAAATTTCTTTTCAAAATGTAATAAATTAAATTTTTCAAAATTTTCAGATGAAAATTCTTATTTTATATTTCAAATTTTTGTGAGTGAAAAAATAAGAAACTCTCTTGTCCAAGAACTAGTAAAAAATAATATAGGCTGTAGCATACATTATGCTACACCATTACCTAATTTTAAATATTATAAAAAATCTGATAATAAAAAATTCAGAAACGCAGAAAAATATGCAAATACAAATATTTCTCTTCCTATTCATCCATATTTAGAAAAAAAACAAATTGAATATATAACAAATTTTTTAATAGGATATTTAAAATGAAAAAAATAGTTTTAGTTGGTGGATTAGGATTTATTGGCCACAATCTTGCAATTTATTTAAAATCAAAAGGTCACGAAGTTGTTATAATTGACAGCTTGAGTGTAAATAATATTCTTAATTTTAATGACTCAGAAATTTTGAACAAAAACTTATACAGATACATATTAAATAATAGAATTGATATGATGAACGAAAACGATATTAAAATTATGGTTGAGGATGCAAGAAATTATCATCAATTATCCAAAATAATTGTTAATGCAAAACCAGATGTGATAGTTCATTTGGCTGCAGTCTCGCATGCAAATCGTAGTAACAAAACTCCACATGATACTTTTGACCATAGTTTAAGAACGTTAGAAAATGTCCTTGATATAAGTAAAGATATAGGATGTCGTTTAGTTTATATGTCATCAAGTATGGTATACGGTGATTTTAACGGAAAAAATGTAACAGAGAAGACTATTTGTAAACCAAAAGGAATTTATGGTTCACTAAAATATGCTGGAGAAATAATAATCAAATCATATTCAGAAGTCTTCGGTTTGCCTTATTCAATTGTGCGACCTTCAGCATTATATGGAGAAAGATGTGTAAGCCGAAGAGTTGGCCAGGTTTTCATTGAAAACATAATACAGGGTAAAGAGATAATTATTAATGGAGATGGAAACGAAAAATTAGATTTTACTTATATTGTTGACCTTGTAGATGGAATTGAAAAGTGCTGTGTTTCAAGCAAAGCTGTAAATCAAACTTTTAACATTACTTTTGGACAAGGGAGAAAAATTAAAGAGCTTATAGAAATTTTAAAGA